>Ga0307510_10001172_pt1 | contig 28277 bp, 34 predicted proteins | sample 12_EM_MG_FD_207224 | JGI IMG/M metagenome (GOLD analysis project Ga0307510, IMG submission 207224) | Populus trichocarpa ectomycorrhiza microbial communities from riparian zone in the Pacific Northwest, United States - 12_EM | ecosystem: Host-associated > Plants > Roots > Unclassified | place... | reverse complement strand
GATTGAAATCCAATGCGGAGAATTTCGAGACTGGGCAATGCAGCGAGACAAGTGGCCATCGCCTCGGGTGAAATGTACCCAGTGATTGGTGTGTTCCAAAGTTGGAGTGAGGTAAGTCGAGTGGCAGACAAGAGTAATACGGGTAATGCTGGAAATGCAATGTTGGCCAGGTCAAGGTTTTGTAAAGATGGCGCAAATCCGCCCAAAAACGCATCGGGAAGGACTGGCGTATCATCACCACCGTCACCGAGATAAAGGTATGACAGTTCCGGGAATGGTCCTAGCATCGCAGTGGCGAGTCTCTCCAATACGGAACCCCCCGTATTGTCGATATCGATACTGATATCCGATACGCGATCATGGAGCTCGAGTGCGGCAATGGTGTTCTCACTCCCTTCATCCGGGTCATAACGATGGTCATGATGATGGACGGAAATGAGGAAAGGTGGCCAGATGTTCAGAGACTTCCTGACTGGTGTTTTGAAGTCGCAGAAAATTACTAGATGTAGGCTCCTGGGCGATGAAAAGACTATTTGTCGCCATCTGCGGCAGACGTGTGTCAACGGTCTCCACCACATGATCCACATCGGGGTGGATGAGTAAACCACTTGGCGACAGAAAGAGAATATTTGTAGGAGAACATAGTCGGGAAGTGTGTCAATTGTCACCTCGCCTACTCCGTACCATTCAGCAGTCGTTGTGGACACAAGGAATAAGACATACCTTGACGTTGGCTGATAGGTTCTTCCTCCATACATGCTATTTGCGTCTCCATGTCCGAACCCTCAGAACTGCCATACATCAGAACCGATGATCGATGATCGATGATCCCCGGACTCTAGGAACTAAGACCGGAATGTGTTACTGGCCAGGACAGATGGACGAAAGTTTATAGGTGGGAGTTTGGCGTCGCAGGGAGATGTAATTTTCGTATAACGGTATGTAAGTGAGCCGCCGCAACTGAGGGAGGCCACTTGAAGTTGGCCGCGGTCCGGAGCCAAGTCCCAGGTTCCACACTCTCACATGGACTAACACACTCACTCCCTTGCCGTCGCCTCCATGCTCAGCTCATAGCATCGAACCTATATTCGTTTCCATCATCTTCACCTAGCAAATCCATCTCGCAGAGGGCATTTGTCTTAACACCAGCGCCCAGAGCCGCACCCGCGGCATTAACGCCTCTTACGACCTTGGCGATTCTACGCCGTTGGCAACGGTCGAAGACATCAAAGCAACCGGACTCGATGTAGAGCTTCCTCCACAAAGAGATCCCTAGTGCAGCGGAGGTTTGCCCCAATTTTACTTCCATTGGTTCAGCATCATTGACCTATCGTCTATTCGCGCAGGAACTCCGTCTATTCGGGTGGCTGCCACGGATATCAATATAAGATGGCGCTCACACGGCAAAACGCTCGTGAGGACTACAGTCGTACGCTCTGATTCGTCATCGTCGTTTTTTCCCTACCACCACAGACCGAGAAATGGCCTCAAAGCGTGTTTGAGCACCCCGCCGTGACTCAGGGCTCACGCCATCGTAGACGCGGTATCTCTCCAACTCTTGCGCGGCTCCACGGTCGATTTCGCCGCGGAGCTCATCGGCAGCTCTTTCCATGTCGTCAATAATCCCCAGGTTGTCAGTTCCGGGCGCGGATGTGGCATCAGCTGGGAGTCGAAGAGCTGACGAGCCTATTTTTTTCATCTCATGCGTCGCAAGGAAATCACAGTCCGCCCACGGGGCGCTATTATAACACCGAGGTCGTCGACTACGACCAAATATTACCACTGCTACTCCCCTTCTCTTTTAATTCTCAGACATATCATCAAGCTACTAAAACCCATGCCGACACTGACCTTCTTCCGGGGTCCACGTGGGGTTTATCTCGCCCATGCGGAGTTCGCGCTCGGATAGGCTTCCTCCCTTTCGGCCTCGCTCTTACCAGACCTCTACTTTGTACTTGTACAAATTGATGCAATTTTTGACTTGTTCAGTGGGCGGAATGTGGACGCACAACGCCTTGTATGCGGAATCACACCAGGCACACGCTTGTTGAATGCCTTGCCAGCTGTCATGCTATATTCGCAAACTGTCAGCCACAAGGATCTTTGCATCACCTTTAGTATCATGTTCTTAGAGGTGAAGTGTAAAATGAAGGCTTTATACGTTTGGCACGAGTCATCCAACTCCAGTCTTCTCAATCCCGATCTTCTGAACAGTGTATACTTTGTTCGTCATGATGTGAATGTGTTATATAGCGGCCATTCTAGGTCAATGAAGAGTTACATCCTTCTTAGGTCGTCATGGTGTGTCCTGAGTTTACGATAGACGATAGACATTGTGAGGTCAGGTGAACCTGTGACTATGGGGTAGGAAAGTGGCGGGCGAATTTGAGATATCAAATTGTCGAGCATAGGGTGAAAATAGGAATAAGGTAGTAAGCAGAGGATGCGGAGCACTTGATGATGTGGGAAAATGGAGGGCACAAATCAGTCATCGACATCCCAATCCCCAAACTCCGAGTACATGTCCAACTCTCGCACCCAGCGGAGGACAGCAACGGGCAAACTGGACTGCTGGCGCGCAGTGACGAATGGCTTTGTGGCTTCATGGACGGGACCTGACGGCCGAAATCCCTCGTAGAAAATATAGAGGAGCCTGGGCAAGACTTCTGTGACCCTTTCGCCGGTGAGGGCTTGCAGCGCAGGTGCGATGAGTGGACCCAGTTTCTTGGACACGTGGAGACTCTGTACGGCAATAAATGGGTAGAAGAGCTCTTGCCATTCCATAGGGTCCGTAATGTCTTGCCAGACCGGCCGCAAGGCAGGACGGCCGAGGAGCTCAAGGCGCTCCACACGGGTGAGAAGAGGCGATAGCTCGCGGCAAACCACCGCCATCGATGAGACCTGCCCGGGAAAATTATCGCACTTGATCGCCAACTCAAAACCACTTGATGGCACGAACTTGAAGCAGACGATCGCAACGTAGAAGCCCACCGTGGCCCGGTTGGACGGTTTGAGCTTCTCTGCACATCCGATAAATTGGCAGAGCTGTGGGATGTGAAAGACGAGGCCGAGGAACGTTACTGAGAGGGTGGTGAGTAATGGGGTGTTGATTTGGGCCACGAAGTCCTCCAGATATTCGCTAGCTCCTTGGAAACCAAGTAAAGTGAGGGCGGGGAGGACAGTGCGCGTTAGGACGGGTGGACGTTGTCTCATTGGATCGGGGCGAGATCGAGAGGAAAGGAATTTGAAGTTAAGCGTTTGGATCCCGGGCATCCCGGAGAGGCAGGTGACCATCGTCTCGGGTGAGATGTACGCGGAATAAGGGATGTTCAAAAGGTCAAGATGGACGAGGTCACTGGTGGACATGAGCAGTTTTCGTAACGCGGGAAATGGGGTGTTGACCAGCCACAGCCTCCGCAGACGCGGGGCAGATCCAGCCAAGAACGAATCGGGTATGGTCGGGGCCCATTCGTTGTTCGACCCAAGGAGGAGAGATGTCAGTGCCGGGAAGGGTTCCCGCGTCATGGCCGCGAATCGTTCCGATAGCGAACTCGAAACGCCCCAAAGGGCGATTTCACACACGCGATCACGATGCTCGAGCGCGGCGATGATGTTATCTGCGCCTTTCGCCGGAAACAGCGGGCTGCTGTTGTACCGTATGATGATAGGCAAGTTCATCGGCCAGATGTCAAGCATCTCCTTTACAGGTCTTCTGTTTGTACAGAGAAGTCGCAAATTTAGGCGACGTGGTGATGCAAAGACGACGTGGCGCCAACTTTGGCACACATGCACCAGGGTGTGCCATCCATTCATATCGTCAGCATTCACATCTCCAGCTTCAGCTTCAACGTAAAAACTGAATATTTCTAGGAGCACATCGTCGGGGATCTCAGCTGATACTTGGCCTACAGTGAATGAGTAAGGGGTTGCTATAAACACAGTTCAAAAGACGCACGACGACGCCATCCTTCACAGGACCTTTTCCGGAGATGTGCGGAGAGCTCCCCCATCAACACGGCCCCAGAGGTGTCGATGCTCAGGGTAGAAGAATCTTGTGCGTTAGAAAGAAAATAAGACTGGGAGATGGTTGGAGGAGGATTTGATCAGCTACTTCAGGAATAAGTCCAGTGAGTGAATTTCCCCAGACGTACTTTCGGGTGGCTACAAAGTGAGGACTCAGTGTTTAGAGAGCTTCCTTGGTTGCAGGAGTAGCAGATTTACAGATATTGTGACTCGTGGCAATGCGCAAGGCACTACATTTAATTTAAACACTGCCCGTTAACGTTAACGTGTTAACGTAGAGCGCCGGCCCGAACTGCAATCCTCCTTCGACCTTACCAATTACCACACACCATGCTACAGTATATTCATCATACGTACTGTACTGATCGCGTCGAACATCTTATGCACCTATGGCAGATTATCCGAGCCATTGTGCTTCTTTTATTTTTGGAATTTGCACTTGTCTAGTACTTATCATTACAGTACTAGTATTACATGGCCTGCTCCAATTGCTTTCCAAGAGAAAGAGAAGACCCTGACCTCGAGGCCTTGAAGCTTGAGGCCAGGGCCCAGAAGTTCAACGTCCAATTGTTCCTATTACAACGTAATAAATCACCCACCAAGTCCTCTCCCAACACGTGCACCCAAGTGACGAACTAAAAAGGTGATATGGATGCGCAGACTGATGCGTAGTCCATGGTGGAGGATTACATCACCCCCATCGGCTCTCTTATAGTCCGGTTGAGGAGGTTTGTTCCAAGTAACTCCCATCAATTCCCACAAACCCCGTTCGCCATCACTACTCCCAGCCAGTCAGCATCACTGTCTACTGCCTATTCCCTGGCATGCTCGACTCCCCAATTCTGATAGATGGCCATTTATGGGGCTCAGAGATGGACAAGCGAATTGCATGTCAGGAAAAGGAGCCAATCAAACGAGGTCAAAGTACGTGTTCTGCATCATGACCGCAACGACACTTACGGGTACAGTGCAGGCGGGGCCACAATCGACATTCTCACAGATGATGCCCTCCTGACAATATTCTTACTCTACAAAGAAGTTCACCCATCCGATTTGTCGTGGTGGGAGCCGTTGGTTCACGTGTGCCGTAGATGGCGACACCTGATTTTTGCATCACCACTGCACCTGAACCTGACACTAGTCTGCTCCTTCAGAAAACGCGCAAGGACGTCGTTGGATATCTGGCCACCCTTTCCCATCGCCATACATGTTCCTAAAGCGCCTAGTAACATTTTCAATTTCGTTGCTGCGCTGAAACACCCTGATCGCATATCCGATATCCGACTCAACTCCCTGACAAGAATTGGAGTGATGGTATTCGTCAACATGATGCGGTATCCATTCTCTGCGCTGACACATCTCTCGCTTGGATCGATTGACGATGATGAGTTGGTCCTCCCCGATGGGTTCTTGGGCGGATCGGCTCCATCTCTACGAACACTCCTCTTGGAAGGGATTGCATTTCCGGCACTACCAAACCTACTTTTGTCAACCACTCAGCTTGTCACACTCCGGATTTCCTCCTCATCGACCATTGGGTATATTTCACCGGGGGTGCTGGCCACTTGCTTGGTTTCGTTGCCAAATCTTAAACAAGTTAACATCGAATTCACACTCTCTGACCCAGACCAATTAAGTCCACCTTTACCAACACGTGCCGTCCTCCCCTCCCTCCTTTCCTTTCACTTCAAAGGCTTTACCCAATATTTGGAGGACCTTCTTGCCCAACTCGATGCCCCCAGACTCCGGACCGTCTCAGCAACGTTCTGTGACCATGTCGTACACATTCCGCAAATCCTCCGATTCAGCAATTACGCAGAAAGACACAGCGGTCGAGCCGTGGTGAAATTCGAATTTAAGAAGGCCCTCATCAAGTTTATTCTATCAAATGGTTTCGAATTGGCGGTTACGTGCACCGAATTATTGGGGCAAGTCTCGTCGATGGCGCTGGTATGCCGAGAGCTGTCACCTCTTGTCTCTCGTGTAGAGCGCCTGGACCTCCGTTGCGTTCGTTATCTCCTTCAGTTGACCCCGCCATTCATGAACCTCGGGGATTGGCTGGAGCTTTTCCAACCATTCATTGCCGTGAAGAACCTGTACCTATGTAAGAATTTATGGCCAAAGCTCGCACCTGCGCTGCAAGATCTCTCCGGGGCAAGGGTAGTAGAAGTATTACCCGAATTGTGTACCCTATTCTTGGAGGAACCACGTGGACGCGCTATGGGATTCATAGAGCCATTTATTACCGCACGCAGGCTCTCCGGTCATCCTGTGGCAGTTCAACAGTGTATAGCCTCGGACTTTATGTTGATCCTCCTTCCTTGTGCATCTGGGGCGTAATGGCCCCAGGGGTCGATGATCGATCGTGATAAGTCGTTCCATTCACGTTCTGTATCTGCCCACTGCATGATATTCCTATTTACCTCCAATCTCAGACCCTTGCGCCTTTTGCTATTTCCGAGTCATCATTCATTGATGTTGTATGTATTTCTAAATTTCATATGTACAGTGGCACCTGATGTAGTCGCACGATACTCCCTTTACCTTAGACCTTAGATGCAGCGCGTGATTCACGACGTTCGATGATGACCTGGCTTGCCCTTCCAAGTCCCTGACTTCCCTTGAAATTAAGGAGGGGCGGAGATTGGGGATACAATTAAGGCCACTCACCTGAACGACGGCAAGGGGTTCGCACGCGCACGAACCAGACGTCGAGTCGAGGTCAAGCCGGTTTTCAGGAATTATGTGACAAATATGATCGAGGACGAAGTTCCTGTCCAAGACGATGGTGACCCAGTCATGATGCATGATGTCTCGGCGTGTACAGTACAATACTGGAGGACAGTAATGGCGGATTCCGATCCCATCTCAAACGCGACCTGAGCCCTTCCTCGCAAGAGCACTCTGGACCCGAAATCACAAAATTTCGGACTACTATGATGGATCCAACGACCGAAATTTTGGTTTTCCGCTAGTGAATCGATCGAGGCAATCAGTCAAAAATGAAACAACTCTCACTGGCACACGTGACTTGCGTTGGCTTGACGAACTGATCCTGATCTCAGCTGGCGTGAGAGCGCTGAGGAACTCTGGAGTACCCGGTCTGGGCCGTTGGCGCTTCGGGGAAATCGGATTGCTTACTGAGCGACAAAATTGACGAGTCAGCCAGGGCGTCAGGGCGGACATGGTGGCGCCGCTCAGGCTGCTCATCCCACCTTGTCACCAGCCCGGACGCCTTTGAACCTCTGATATCATGTCCTCTCCACCACATATTGAAGTTACAGATCTCCCAAAGAGGTTTCCGCCCAGTACCTTAGATGGTGGTCGTCCTGGTCACCATTTGAACGATAGCAAGACTTTGTTTGGGAATCCTTGGCCATCATTCAGGTATGCCATGACATCCTTCATCCTGTGTCCTTCGTTCATCTCCCCCAGATTCCAGTCGCCCTTCCAATGGGTCTCCGTACGTGCCTATTGGCCCAGCGTCTGCTGAACGATGCCTCATTTTCATGTTCCATCCAGTTCTTCTCGGGATTCTTTATGCGGAGCCCTCCTGTCCCAAAGGACATCAAGTCCTTAATCCCGAAACAAACTCCCACATGGGGTGCCCAGCACGGGAATGGGAGCAGCGGCAAAGCCACTTGGCTAGGGTTCGTCGTTGTAACAATGGCGCTTGACGACACTCAGAAGGTTATGCGTTGACAGCCATGCATGCTACTTTGTTGAACTACCCACTCCCCCTGGTGCAGCGCGCGGTGTTCGTGTCATTTTTGACCCTGTATTCTCGAATCGCTGTTCTCCGTCCAAGTGGTTTGGGCCTGCTCGTTTTACTGGTAAGATTCACCACCAAACATAGCACTACGATTTCTCATATCACCCTGATACTCTGTTTAGACGCGCCTTGTAAAGTCGAAGACATCCCTGCCGTCGATGCTATCGTGCTTTCGGTAAGTTGCTCATCCTGGTGCGCCGTCTCAAAGTTCTGCGTGATTCTGATGCCTGTATTAGCATAATCATTATGACCAGTGCATACATTCCTTTCCATTCATTAGTCTCCGGGTCCTCTGACGCTTTGACTAGCACCGATGTGCCCACACTCCAGGCGCTTCTCGCCAATCGTTCCTCCTCCGCCCACATATTCGTCGCGTTGAACAATGCGGCCTACCTTTCCGACGCACTGAATACTCCCCTCCTTCGGTTCCACGAGCTCGATTGGTGGGACGAGCGCCTCTTGCGGGTTTCTCTCCCTTCCAATGCCGGCGGCCCTGCGGTGAGCGCGGAAGTGCGATTGTCCTGCACCCCCTCGCAACACGTCTCTGGCCGTACGGCACTCGACCGATGGCATGCGCTTTGGGGGGCGTGGGTCGTGGATGACCTCAACTCGCGCAAGAAAGTGTATTTTGCCGGCGACACAGGATATCGTACGGTCCGCGATGGGGAAGACGAGGACAAAGTTCCTGTATGCCCTGCGTTCACTGAAGTTGGAGAACGATTTGGCGGTGTTGACGTCGCATTATTACCCATCGGGTACGGACACCTGTTTGCTTCTCGTCTCATTCGTTTTAATTTTCTCTTCGTAGTGCCTATGCTAGCCGCACCATGTGGTCAAATCTGCATGCCTCCCCTGGTGACGCCGTACGAATGTTCAAGGATGTGAGGGCTAAGAAAGCCCTTGCCATGCATTGGGGGTAAGCGCCTAATGCTCCTCTTCCTTGGATTCCAGCTAAGTGCGCGTCTAGGACGTTTGTCCTGACTGCAGAGCCTGTACTTGAGCCTCCACAGCTCCTCAGGAAGGAATGTGAGAAGGCTGGTCTTGAAGCAGATGAATTTCTTGTTCCGGCCCTTGGAGAGACTGTTTTCTTCTAAGCCTCATTTTGCTGTTCATAGGTTTTTCGGGCGTCTCCCTTTTCTGGGATGTTGAGTGCGCCGAGAAGCGAATCTCATTGTTTCTTCTTTATCTCTCACGCTCTTCCGGCGGTTAGTAATTCAAGACTACGAAGTTGTGGAGCCTGTATATGAGCATCAATCCAACTCGACATGCCTTTCCGCTCCTGGGCAACATTGATCGGGAATTAGCGAGCGTGAGACGTACAGTACGCACCTTTCAGCTCCAGGAGTTTGGGACGAGTTCTGATTCAACCATATATGTATAGGGAGCGCGTGCAGCGTCATAAAATTTTCAGTAATCATAATATCTTATCGCATGCGTAAGCCCCACAGCACCCACGGATCACCGGTTAAGTGTTCGCCACCGCTGAGTTCGGCCTGCCCGCTCAATTCTGCCTGATCTTCTGGTTCCTGATACTTGGCTCTTTGTCGTGGCAGCAATGTTAACACCTAAATAGACTCGATGCGTGTCTATCGGGTCAAAACTTGGACCTACATAGATGTGGGCGGTCGAAATATTGTGATCGACTGCCAGTGGCTTGATAGTTCCACCGATTTGCGACCATGACGTATCTTTGGTGACTTATTGTCCGCCCTATCCACCCTTGCTCGTTCCACATCTCATTTTGGTCTCGTCTCATAAATGTCACTGACGATGTAGCACATGAGCGCTCTTCTAGTCAACTATATTCGCCCTCATCTCTACACCCCCTGGTTTGCTGATTCCATGAGCAGTCAAGCTATACCAGTTTCCAAGCTCGCCGTGTCGATGGGCGCGGTCCTATGCGAGACATTCTTCTTCGGTACGACTGCATTTCCAACCTCAAAAAGATGTGACACTGAGAAAGGAATAATAAACTTTTAGGGGCGTACTCTGCCCTCTTTGTGTTCGCGACTTCTGTCATGTGGTGCGTTTTTTCGCGCACGGAACTCCACCCATCATCATTCCCAACTTCTCACGTGAAATGAAAGGCGCCGAAGCTCGTCTAGCTTGAGGAGAAATGCTATGCTGGCCCTATCAGCGGTGATGTATGGCGTCTCTGCGAGCCACTGCGCGCTCAACGTGGCCGATTCTATCAGAGCCATGAGGATCGGTCAGTTCGCCAGGACGCCGGTTAAACAACTTGCGGCCTTTTACTTGCCCACGATCAATGTACGCCCCGCCCTTTCAAAGACCTATCGTACCTATCCCCCAAAGATGTTATAGCTGACCGCCCGTGAAAGTATGTTCTAAGCGATGGGATCGTCCTGTGGCGAGCCTGGGCATTGTGGAACCGAAGATTCTTGCTCTTCATTCCTCCGCTCATCACCCTTATGTGTACATTCGGTGGGCGTCATCGAATCACTCGTAGCTGTCCTCCCGAAATGACATCTTTATTTTCTAGTAACCTCTGTTGTTGCGGCCACATATTTTTACAAAGGCGCTTCGGACCATTCAACTCACCACATAACAACGAACCGTTACCTTGTACGGTCCATCTGGGGTTTCTCTGTCGGCACGAATCTCTGGGCTACGGGCCTAATCTTCATTCGAACGTGGTGCGTCGTCTCTTTGATCCCGCTTTGACTTGGTCGATGTGACGCGAGGAGTCTCCCAGGCAGCACAGACGCTTCTTACGATCGCTAATGGGCAAGGCAACCATCGCGACCAACACGGAGAAAACGCTCGCTTTCTTGGTCGAGTCCGGCGCGCTCTATTTGTGTATCTGGGTACATCCCCGTTTCATCTTATTTCCACTGGCAGCGCTTCATAAGTGTGACTTATCCTCTCCTGGCGCTTGTAGGCCGCATACATCACCATGGCTTTCACGAAGATGAAGGGTATGCTTCTTTTCAACACAAGCCTCGTCCAACTCGTCGTAAGACCCTCCCTCATCCTCATCTCGTGCATGCCAGCTTAGGAAATCAACAAACTTTCTTTCTATTATCAGGGTATATACCCGACGATGATCGTCGTCGTCGTCACAATGCGACTGAGCGCCGCAGACATTCTGTCTGGTCCTGGTGCTACGACAGCGACGGGCGGTTCCTGCATCGTATTCAGCCCTCCGTCTTCAAATCCGCAGTCCTCTGTGGCCGAGAATGTCGAGGGCCCTTCCGAGTCGGGTAGTGAATGCATTGCGGTATCGCCCGGCGCTACTATTTCAGCTCGAACGCTCGTCTCGAGCCTTCCTGACAAGTGATGACAGCTTTTCAAGATGAGGGGGAGTCGGATTGGCGCAATTAGAATTATGTTTAGTAATGAATCATACTACACACTCAAGTAATTCATACAGTACTCGACATGAATGGCTTTATGATGTTACAAACCCGCCACTTTCTCAGGCTCGTACTGCGTGATCAATCAAGCATCTCCTTTGGAGAGCCAAGGACACTGACATGGTCGTTATATGAGCCGACTGCTGTAAGACAGACAAGCACCATCACGCATTTATCACTGATGCAATATTTCTATTCACAGCGAGTTGATGCCCTTCGTCTGCATGGATTTTCAAAGTTATCCTTACGTATGCATGGAACAGTTTATAAGAAACTTATATCACGGTCTCCTAAGGCCACTATCCGCAGCGTGCGAACGAAACTCAGGCAACTGGGAAGAATTCGGCAATTGTCGTTCACAACAGTAGTTTAGCCGAGGGATATCGTAAACTTCACTAACCCCATTGACCACCCCGACGCGTCCTCGCTGTCAACGATAAGAAGCTCAGGACCAGGATTGATTCTGGTATTACAGTATTTCCCACTGGACATAAAACGCACCAGGAACTGATCGGCATACCACGCGGGGGATAATGACAATCCCTAGAAACATTGGGACGCGCGGAGATAACGGGGAGGCGTTCCGGGTAGATTACTCACAATATTAATGCTCCTGTACCGGGAGACAAGCATATCGGACAATATTATTAGTCCTACTGTACAACTTACAGACGACACAGGCACCTCCACATATTCGGGTCCAAAGGGTATTCCAGTACAGCACAGTGTGTGCATAGAGTCCAGTCGGACTCAGGCCTCCGGCCGAGGACCAACTTTCAGTATCACACGTGGAAGCTTCTTCGCGACCACAGGCGGCGTAGTTTCGGGTGTCGACTCCGGTGATGACGACGACGACGATGCGTCGGCGGTGGCGACGGCCTCGCCTACATTACGGCTCTGATATGCTACTTTCTTCCCATCCGGCGACGGCGCGGGGCTAGTCGTCGTTCCCTGGCTAGCCGGTTTGCGTGCTCGCAGTGTCATGGAAGTAGGCGGGATGAAAGCGTTGCGACTTGAGGATGCTTCCGCGCTGCGAGGATCGAGTAGAGTAAGTAGAGCCGACGTGCGTTCGAACCATGGTGGGGGTTTCGTGTCTGTCGTACCAAGCGAAGATGGTGGGCCGCGACGTTTCTTAGGGGCAAGCTTTTCCAACTATTTTCGCTGTGAATCAGCTTCCAAGCTTCCCCACGCCTCCCGGATAATTCTTACCATCTGAACGTTTTCAGGGGACCACCATGTCTCCCTCGACTGATCGTTTTCTTTCCCGCTACTCGCGCCATCGACCAGACCGACGAGGTGGGCCATAACTCCACTGAGCAGTGCTTTGTCGCTGTAACCGCCTTCGAGCACGCTCACGATTCGACCTTGCGCCCATTTATCGGCAAATGCACAGACATCTCGCGTGAAACGATAGAAAAACGAGGTTGGAACCTTCCGATTGTGGCGAGACATTGATGGCATTTCGTGTTCCGAGGCGTCGAATCCGGCGCTGAGTCTTGATATCAGAAGCCAAGGTAATGAACGTCCGAGGCGACTCGCCTGATGAACACCAATGTATCATCCGATGCGCCACCTGTGTTCTTCACGAAGTCTTCGGCCTTGCTAATTAGCTTGCTATAAGCGCCACGATAATGTACATCCCAGAACTGTTCTTCAGACTCGAATGGCTCGAGATGGACGTTCTCGATGAACTGGCCATGGGGACCGTGGATCGAGACGGATGCTGCTTGAACCATGTCCAGTTTGCCGTCCTGCCAAGTCATCAGTTACGTCTCAGGAATGACCAAACCAATGCTGTCACCTCGCACGGGAATGACAGGATGTCATGCACGGAGCCGTAGTAAACTTGAAATCCAGGCTTGGGTGGCCCGCCCGCTTCAGCAGTTAATTTGGTTTGGTATGCTTCCTCATTTATCTGCCAAACGATGGACTGCGTGCCGTTGCCTATTGAAAGCGTCACTTGAGTCGGACATGCCTATGTCAACAAACACATACCATGATGAAGATCGATATCGAGTACCACGACACGTCTAATCCCGTGATTTAAATGAGCTGCACGAGATGTCACTTTCTGGCCTTTGCCCTAAATCGGAGGCCCTACCCACCGTGTACAGCCCCTACAGCGACATTATTGACAAAACAAAAGCCGCAAGGCGTGTCTTCTCCACAGTGATGACCAGGGGGCCGGACGGCGACGAAGGCACTCCGTGCTGGGTCGGGAGAACCAGGCGTAGGTGATTTCATGATGGTATCAACCGCTTCGCACACTGTGCCGAGAGCCCCTTGGATCGCGTCCACCGACGTCGGACAGACTGCCCGTAAGGTCAGCGATACGGTGCAAAGCAAAGATGAGGATCAAAGCATTACCGTACAAGTCACCCTGCGGAAGTCCGCTTGGGATTTCCGGCTCCCCGTTCGAGATCTTTTCGACGCTGTGACGAGCCCATTCGACGAGCTTCTCGAGATAGACGTCCCCATCGATATCGCCATGAATGTACTTCACGGCAGGGTGGTTGAGAATATCGACCTTGGCGGAGCTCTGCACCACTTGGACGGGAAGTCCCTTCGGCAGACGAAGTTCGGCTGAGTCCTCCTGTTCGAGCCTCAGATTTTCAATGGCTTCAACAAGCGAGTCGGCTTCCGAGTTCTCCGCGCCTGTGGCGGGGAGGGACTCTTCTAGACGAGATATGGCAGCAGAAAGTCCGATCTTTACGGCTCGCAGCCGCTCGGGGCGTTCGACAACGTGAGACGAATCTTTGGTCCTTATATACTTGTGCTGAAGGCAGGCATCTTGAAGAAATACCGCCGTGGAAGGGCCAGTACTGGGGTGGGTGTTGGTTCCAAAGACATCCATGAGGAAAACCAATTAACGATGGTGGTGGAACACCACACGCAACTTAAACTTAATGTGGAACGCGATAGCATCACGTGAAACGCGAACCGTGAAAAATAATTACCATCTTATCTGATTTCCCTTGTTCACCTCACACATTTTCAACCATGGCAATGGACGCGTTCTACCGAGACCCTGGACTGGCAAGCCAACCATCGACATATACTCAACTCCATCGACCATACTTCACACCCTATGACGTCGTCAAGCTATCGGAGAAGCAACGAGGAAAGTTGTCAACTTCTCAAGAGGAGAAGGCGAGGCAACAGGCATGCGGTTTCGCCGAATCTGTTGGAGCCAAAATCGGGTTGTGAGTGTCCACGCCGTCACATTGTGGAGCACGCTATAACCGACGCAATCTTCGCTTTCTACGACGTCCACAGCCCCCGAAAGACGATCGCGACGGCGCAAAACTTGTACCATAGATTCCACCTCTTCTTTCCCCGGAAGGATTTCGGTTATCAGGTGCCGGCTGGTTCTTGCAGTTTGAAGAGAATCACGCCTCATCCTCTTGTCTGTTCAGGATGTGACGCTCGCCGCCCTCTACGTATCCTCGAAGATGCACGACACCTTGAAGAAACCTCGAGAAATTCTCATGGCCTCGTATACCGTTCGCTTCCCGGAACAAGCAGCAAGGTCCAAGTCAATCGTTGGGGAGATTGACATGGATCCAGCGGTACGTGAGAAGGCCCAATTTCAAGCACGAACTGTTATTGACTGTCAAGACATAGGTTATCGAACAAGACAGACAGAGGCTGTTGGCCGTCGAGCGGCTGATTGTTGAACTTATTTGTTTCAACTTTACCTCCTGTATGCCATTCCCATTCGTTATCAAAGTCGGAAAGGGGCTTAAAGGTCCGTGTCCGAACAAACTGCGTGGGCTGTTTGACTGAGAGTGACAAAACCAGCATCGAAAAAGTTGACAAAGTTTGCGTGGCGCCTAGCCATCGACAGGTGGGTTCGTCCTCCTCCACATATTCTCGAAGCTGACGACCTTCACAGCCAAAGAACATTGGTGGCGCTGCAATATCCTCCGCATGTGGTTGCCATAGCCTGCATCTACCTCGCCGCCTTGTTGTCCACATTCGAACAGAGCGAAGCCCGTCCCCCTGCTAATTGTCGCGGCAACCACGAGATTGTGGCAATGCTTGGGGACCACGGCCCTTGGGAAAAGCAATTTCAGGCGCAGGTTGACGACCTTGAAGGTATGTCTTGGAGACGCATCTCCGCTGGCGTTCCCTGCTAAAATGGTATCCCGTTCGCCCGCTGGACGGACATATTCACCACCAAATCCAGCAATCTCTCATACGCTTCTCGATCTCCTGATATCCCAAACCCAAAATCCTTCTGCCAACACGACCCCCAACACGCCATCATCTCCGTCGCCCCACATTTCTCGCGCTGCACTGCACATCCCTATACCGACATCGCACACCTCGGACCAGCTGATGCGGCTTAAAATAGCCATGCGTGAGACCGAGCACCAACCTCGGAGTCGGACACCAATTCTCAGTGATGGGTCCCACGATTTTCCGGACGGTGCGGATGCTATCGGACGAAATGAGGGTACAGTTAGGTTTTTATTTGGGCCACACGGCGGGGCATAAGGTGTTACAAAGGTATGTAGACACTGGAAATGGGGTGGGTGTTGATGGTGTTAGTACAAATGGGATTAGTAGCCTGATCTACACAGAAAGGCTAAATTGCGGTATCTTGTAAGGAGAGGGTGTATACTTGTGGCCGACTAGGATGCCTTCAGGTTCTGAAGGGTGGGAATAAGAACAAGACGAGCGGGGCTTATCCAGGGTGGAATGACCATTCCCCCACCGAGACCCCTCCGATGCCAGGCATCCACTGTGTGATGAGTCAGCTCTGTTCTGTAACAAATGAGATGAAACACGAACCGAGAGGTTGACCAAGAATGATGATGTCAAAGTAAACCCACAGCCGACCGAGGAACCCATCCACACGGCGTCCGGTCAGCCTCTTCCAGATGCGTTCGCCGAGGACCGAGCCACCCTGCAAGAGGAAGAAGAGGGGGACGCGCGAATCCCAGCCGCCTCCCATGGCGAGTATGGTGCATTCGTGGAAGAGGCCAGACGCCAGGAACGTGCCGAGCACGAGGCCGACGTCGCCCGCGATCTTGCGCCCGGGGATGCCGCCAAAGACGAGGAAGGTCTGGCGAAAGAGCTGGTGCCAGCGCCTCGCCCAAAACTCGTGGAGCGACTGTGCCGCCCACGGGTTGTCCATCACCGGGGGCCAGGCGGCGGGCGCGTGGCCGAGGACGGCGACGGCGAGGAGCGTCAGGAGGTCGTAGACGGTGCTGAAGCCGACGACGAGGGCGCTGCCGGTCAGGACGTGGATCGCGGTCGAGACGAGGAAGCGGGAGGGCAGGGGGATGTGCGGGAAGAAGATGCTCCCGCCTGCGGGATCGCCGACGCCCGGGATGAGCTTGATGGAGGCGTCGAGGAGGTCGAGGGCGAGGAAGCCGAGGAGGAAGGAGCGCAGCGTCGCGCGGAGGAAGGGGCCGCGTTCTTGCGGCCGCGTGGGCGGTGGCGTGTACACGCCCTCGCCAAAGTCCCATCCGAGGCCGCGCATGGAAAACATGAGCTCGAGGGCATCCTGCGCCCAGGGTGGGAGGAGGCGGAGGCTGGCGGCGTATGGCTGCCGTTGACTCGCTGACGACGTTTCCCCCGGTGTGTCTGAAGAGTTTTCCTTAGCTAAGGCGATGGCTGGAGTCGACGTGCCGCCCGGGACGTCTTCGCCTTGCTTGTGGCGACCTGTCCTGGCTAGGGCGAGATCGATGCCCTTGCCGATGAGGACGAAGGAGAAGGAGGCCGCGCCCCAGTTGAACACGTTGTGTGTCGGTTCGAGCCAGACGTAGCCGTATGATGAGTAGAGGGCGGTGGTGATCAAGGTCGGGAGCAAGAGGAGACGGATGAGATGGGTGTCTGGTCTTCGGCCGAGGTAAGACATGAAGGAGTATGGGATGAATTGGAGTAAGGTGAAGGGGGCCGTTTGCCATGTAATCGGGATGCGGTCTTGGTGTGTTGGCACAAAGGTTCTAAATGCCCTGGTCCACCCCGAGGACAACCTGTGATAGAGTAGCGGTGAGATAGAGGTAGAAGAAAAGGGGAACGAGGATACTCTTGGTACAAGACGACACTGGCAGTCGCGTTGCTCATTGCCATACGGTGCTAATGCTAGTCTATCTATCGAGAAGAGTGGGAGAGAGAGATGGCTTGTTCGCGTGAGCTATAAATGTGCAGTCAATTACCGATACCGAGTATGCTCCGTCATCAATCACCCATCACCCATCGCTCCCGATCTCGTCAGATCACCGGATCGGGCTCGTCTCAACTCGGCCGGCACCACGTCTCGCCCGGTTACTGTATTTTTTTGTATTCGCACTCGTACTCTTGATATGGTAAGCCGCACACCATTATCCACCGACTTCTTGTCATTCCTCACGCAGAGAGCTTATTAATATTCAAATTCAACATCCCATTCCCGAGAGTGTCAGGCCGCAGAAATAGAATGACTCGCTCGCTTTTTCCACATTGCAAACGCCCACCGGCCCCCATACCATCCGCTCACGACGAGCACAAAAGTCCCCACAATTCCAGCACCAATATAGCCAGAGTTGTCGTTCACCTGTGTTGCGGTCGCGTACCACGCCGCGGCGGCTCGGTCAGCTCGGTGTCACAATAATTAGGGTCCATGGTGCAGGTGCACCACACCGTACCTCGGCCCAGAATCTCCACCACCTCCCCGTCAAACCCTCGTCGTTTTCAGCTGCCTCTCTGCATCTATCGCAATTGTCCCCAACCAATCCCATCATCGTGATGAACGATATACTACGACCCATCGGATTTTGTCAGGCGAAAAAGTCGCGCGTAGGAGTTGTGATATGTGGTAGAACTCGCACCTGAACGCTACGACGATGCTCATCAGGGTGAGCACGATACTTAGTCCCGACATCATGTTCCGCTTTACTATCAGCTCTCTCTGTGCCTTCTTTCGGATCTCCCTGATCCTTGTGTCCGCGTCTACCTCCGCGACCGCCACTGGCTCTTTCTTATCTTCTTCTGAAGACCCAGCTGCGCCACTTGTCGCCGCTTCTCGGTAAGCGCTATATTCTTCTTCCTGTGCGTCGTTGTCCTGTGCGAGCTCGAAAAGGCGAAAGCGTTGCTCAGGGAACCCGGTGTAAGAATGAAGCATGAGTATAGAGTCTATCGAGTCAACCAGTGTCATTCCAGCCGTGAACAGTATCTGAAATTTCAGATCAGCCCGACGTCTGGGAAAGAGGAAACGACAAGAACGTTACGGGCAAGATGACGATGTCAGCCGGAGGAATTCGTTTGGAATCTGCGCCCTTCTTTGCAATGGCAGATGCAGCAAGGAGTGCGATGGATGATGCAGTATCAAAGCCTTTACGCGAGTCAGCTAACTAGCCTTTCAAATGCACATCACCTTTACCGAATCCAAATAACACGCCCACTGGGTACATCTAAGCGGGTATTCGTATGAGGATACGTAGTATGGGAGGTTGTGTCAGGATTACCTTCCAAGGGCGGTCTACGAAACGAACCACAGGGCCAAGGATCTTCATCATTATCGTGTTGTTGTACTGCCCATCATCCTCCAGCACGTCCTCAAGTTCGTCCGGCCGCTCGCCCCGGGCCCGCCGCTGTTCTTTGCGCTTCTTGTTCTAATAGATCACTTTTTAGCAAACCTGTCATTGTGCCTGATCGTTCTGACCTGCCGGCGCCTTCTGAGGACTCTATGAAGGATGATGGAATTCGCGAGTCCGACAATGAAGAGGAAGAACGCGCTAACGGAAGATCCTATACCGGTAATTTTTTTAGTTCCCCAGTCTATGACACGATATGGTGGCGCGCACCAACTATTCCGCCAACCTGTCCGACGCCATCGATCTTACCGGCCACATCGGTACTAATGGCGATGGCTACATTCTACTCGATGGATGGGCTAGACTGTGACAGATGTCAAGTTCACTACTCACCACGACTATCACGATGGTGCTATGCCCGAGCGAGAAGAAGAGGCCGCAGGTGACTGGAAGTTGTCCGAGGCTGATGAGTCCCCTGGTCGCATTGTCGATGGCGCTGACTTGGGCTCAACGATGAAGAGCCAGGCGTAAGTACCTCAACGACTAAGTACTCCACATACAGAGATGAACATCGAGATAGAAGGGAACAAGAGAAAATACAGCATACACACATTTACCTGATGTGATCCGCATCAAGCGCTGCAAGAGAAAGGGGGCGATAAGGAGATTCTGCCATATCATCACTTGACCAACTCACCATGCCTCAGTCCAATCGTCTCACGATGGAAACAAAAAGGATTCATTGCGTGCGCTCTCTGACATAAAGGAGGGGCTCACACACCCATGCGAGCAGGGCAAGACTCAATATCGGCTGCGTGGCTTCTCGTCCACCAAAGAGAACACCAGTGACGACCCAACAGGTGGCGTTGGCGAAGAGTTCGCATCCGATAAGGAGGACCGAACGTCCAAAGAGGGTCAGATGACGGCGAGGGAAAGGCCAAAGGGCCCACCACCCTGGCGATTGTGTGCCAAGTAGAGCAGTTGGATTCATCACGATGTGTGTTTAGTGGGCGGTGTCACGGTGGTGTTTCAGATTGACGCGTGATAGGGGGGTTTGACACTAAGTTCGATGCCATAAACCTGGCTTCTACGTGCGTCTATCGGTGGGCGATTCGGTCTCTGACGCCGTAATTCTCCCATTCGTGGTAAGAGTAAGTTTGGGTTCTTCATACCGTCCCTACGCCGTCGCCTTACGGTATGGGGTAGGTAAACGGCGCCTCTCTCTAACAGCCTATGAGATCTAAGCGGCACACTCTTTCTTCTCACCCTTAAACCCCCTCTGTCAGAGAGAGACAAGCGACTTCGGGAGCAAACGTAGAAAAGGAACGTGGGGACGTTTGAGGATCGCTTGCTCGCGTGCTGTGAAAGGCTCGGTGGGACAATTTCCGAAAGGGCTCGGAAGCGACGAATGCGAAAGTGCATTTTTTTTTTTTCGCACCGCGTTCCCGTGGGTTGTTTCCGTTGAAAGGACTCGCAACAGATGGGAAATGCTGGTTACGGCATAGTCGAGAAGTTTGACAGTCTCTGTCCCTGGCTAACGGATTGTCTTCTCGTGCGAGGTTGGAGTCGAGAGAGCGTGGCAAGCGTTTTCCGATCGGCCAAGTCCAGTTTGGGGGGGCGAACGAAACTACTCTCATTTGTTTTGATACACGCCTGAACTAGGACCAGAGGTTGCAATGGAAGAGTCATTCTAGTGAATAAATATTGATTTTGTGAGGGATGGAGCATTTTCGGTCTAGAAACCGGTGGTAGTCGAAAAGAAATCAAAGGGGTCATGGATGTTTCGAATTGCATGATGTTGGACTTCCTCGTGGGTGAATCGCATGAGTATGGTATGGGTTGAGCGAGTGGCGATACAGTGTGTCTACATTTCATTTCTGCTGTCATCGCATCGGGAGAGATTGACTCCGGGGCTTTCCCCGCTAGCGATCTTGGCTCGGGAGCAGACTATTCGATTCATGCATGGATGTTCGTTCACGCGTTGGGATGCGAAAGGTTTAATACAGTACTGCGGGGAGGCTGTGAGAAGTGAATGGAGTGGAAGAGTGGGGTAATCGGTCGCACCGGATATTTGGGCCTATTTGGGGATGGTTCGTTCAGTCACTAGCATTTGGGAAAAGGTGCCTCTCCGCCTAGTTTGAGTGCCCACCCGTCGAGGTTAGGTTAGATAACGGCATATTATCCCTTCCCCTTCCCCTTCTCTCTTCCCTCCCCTCTCTCCCTCTCTCCCACTTCTTAACGCATCGTCTTCCCTCTCATCAACTGCCTCCTTGACGGTGACCCTCCGCCCTCGGCCACCTTTCATCCCGTTGTACTCCTTGTTCTTATACTCTGACGGTTCCTCGGCTTCCTCGCGTAGCGCATTCCAATCGGCTCGGTCCTGTACCTTTCCTTCCCTTATCCTAACATCCTCCTCGAGCCTATCCCCTCGTCGCAACCCCACGTTCGTATCCATCAGGACGATCGCATCCCTCAGACTCTTCTATTCGATCTGGTTCCAAATTTCTTGCTCTGTACGTTGCCCGAGACGAGAAACCTTCAACGTCCCAGTTTTCATCCTTTCGGTCATCAAATTCGTTTCGTTTTCTCACCTTTTCTTGTTGGGGGCTTTCGGGAGCAAGGTACGTAAAGCCATCTTACCCAGATAAGATCTAGTGTTTTTCATCATTACGTTTCGCATCAAGTGAACACTCTACTAAACCGCCCGCCTTTCAACAGCCACACCTTCGCTCCCATAGTTACATTGATAACTGCATTCGGATTGCTCCATCTCTCTATGTCATATCGCCGTCATGACACCCTCCTCGCTCAAAATCGACACTTCTTTCGCACAAGTCCTGCAACCACTCTATGCTGATACCAAAAGCGGAGACCATGCTCTCAGCTCAGCGCGCCCATTTGCCGATAAATCTCCTCAAGAACATTCATTCTCGCCCACCGCCTCCGCTTTCACTACGCTGTCTGTCGCGACTTCTTCTTCGGCCAATACATCCGCGACTTCTCTTCTCCTCCCGCAAGCTTCCCCAGAGTCGGAGACCACCGTCGACGCCTACGTCGCTGAAGAAGATCCGATGTCCCCTGAGCCGGAATTCGTCCTCGCTATGCACGACTACATCCCCGAGCAGCGTAACGCTACTTGTCTCGCTTTCCGCGCCGGCCAAGTGATCCGAGTCCTCAATCGTGACCCAAGTGGTTGGTGGGATGGCGAATTAGATGGATGCCGAGGCTGGTTCCCCAGTAACTACGTCAACGGCGATCTTGCTGTATTGGCAGACGATCTTCCTCAATCTGGCTCGGTGCGTTAACTTCCATTTATTTAAATTTGTGCTCCAACTCGCTTTCGGTTTGCAGCGGAAGCGAACACGACATTCACCATCCCAATCCCCCACCTCATCCAGTCCCACCACTAGCGCCCATTCATCTCGGCAGAATCCCTTCTCTCGAGATGATTATTGCCCTACTCCAATGGTTCCATTGCTTCACGCGCTGTCCTTGCTGCAGAATGCTGTTCGGTCCAATCGAATAGCACACTTCCAGCCTTCGGTGGCGTGCATCATCTCATGTGTCCGCTCCGTTCTCACAGCTGTCGGGTGCTTGCCGCGGGATGCGCCCCTTCTACAGCAATTCCCCTCTCTGGCTCAGGAACGTAAACGCGTCTTGGCGGATCTTGCCGCCATCGTTAACCAGGCAAAAGCTGCGTCCGACGAGGCCCTGGACGAAGATGAACGGGGAATGCAAGTGGAAAAAATGGTGCGACTTGGAGGACAGGTCTTCTCACGAGTTCGACGTTTCTTGGCAGTTGCCATTCGGTGTGGCGTCAAGGTCCCTGACAAGCGCGTCTCGATCGAATATCCCCCAATGCTTATAGAGACTCTGGCACCTCAGGCCCAGGAGGCGTTCTCGTCCAGGGGATCTTTGGTTAGTAGCTCGACAGCCGAGAGCGAGGACGAGACCCTCCGGGTATCATCACGGCAGACTAAAAATGCCATTTCTCTTCCTCCGCGAGCGAGAGCCCGTGACCGCCCCGTCGCACCTCGGACAACTTCCAGGGCAAAAAGTATGGGAGACTTACGTTCCGCCCGCAAAAAACCCCTCGACACAGAGCCACACCCAGCCCGAAAGTCTCCGCAGCCTCAGAACCTGCGCCCCCTCGCTCCTGCAGAATCGCGTCTGAACAGTTCCACACACAAGCAAGGCCTTTCTATCAGTAGCATATCCTCATCCTCATCTTTCACTTCTGCGGATTCGGTTATGAGTCCGGTGTCCACCGCCTTTCCTTCCGGCCCTTCCACATATGAAGAGTTGATGGAAGCTCTGCGACGCACGCATAATCAATACCTATCCACGATCGCGGCATTCATCGGACACGCGCACGTGCACTCGCGGTCTTCCCATGCGGCAAGTACAGGTCACATGTATGAACTCGTACGAGAGATCGTGGAAATCGTGTGCAAGCTTTTGGTCGTGGTGGAGGCTGTCCTTCAACACCCGACCGTTCCCCTTCACAAGGTCGCTAATCTTAGGTTAGCCAAGGATGGCCTGTATACCGTGACTAGCGGCCTCGCGGAGTCCGTGCGCCTTTTGACGGGTAGCCTTCCTCCCGATATGACGGAAGAGCAAGAAAAGGTGGCCCTGATCCGTTCTGCGACCGACGCACTCAAGGCGGGGGCGGACTGCGTGGTAGCAGTGAAGATGTGTCTGAGTCGTTCATCAGGTGAACAGCCTTTCATCATTGAACAACCAGGTTCCCTTGGCGAGTATTCTACCTCATCGCATTCTGCCGACCAAGCTGTCCGTCCGCGGGTTCAGAGGGCGGTCAGTATGAGTGGGCTAATCCACATTGCGGACGACATATGTACGGAGGAAAGTGAGGGCACCACGATATCGAACTACGGTGCGGATCGGAGTGCCTCTCAACAAAGTGAGGAGGTTGCTTCGGAAGAATCTGAATGTCCAGAATTCCTAGTGCGCTCCCCATTAGTGCTGATGGTAATACGATCGTCTAACCAATTCTTTCTATTAGACTTCACCCGTTGAGGCTGGGTCGTCCTCGCCTGTTTCCATAGAGCAAACCATTGATTCCGGCACGACGTGGGATGACAACCAAGACGAGGACAAGGGTTTACAAGAGAAGATACGCCATGGCAACCTCCCAATAATTCCTGCAGCGAGCATACCTGACCAGTTATCACTGGACTCTGATTCATGGTTACAACTCCACGATTATCCACCGGAGGATGTTTCCTACAATCCAGACGGCCAACTCGTCGGTGCTACTCTTCGGGCCTTCGTGGAGAAGATGACACCCCCCAATGCATCGGTGGTGGATCCCGCGTTCTCTTCCATATTTTTCCTCACTTTCAGACTTTTTACGTCGTCTGCTCAACTCGTGCAGGCCATCATCGATCGCTACAACTTGCTGCCTCCTCTTGGGCTCTCCGAGGAACAGATCTATGTTTGGCAGCAGCACAAAGGGATTCCTGTCCGGCTGCGCATATCTAACCTCATCAAGACATGGCTGGAACTTTATTGGCGGCCTTCTACCGACAATGTTATCTTGCAACCACTACTGGACTTCAACCGTGATGCGTTAGCGCTCATGTTCCCAGGTCCGTCTCATCGCATCCACGAGATCATCATCACACGCAAGCGCGAAGGGGCACAGGCCACCCCTCCCACTCCACGGCTACACCTCGCCCGCGACCCTTCAATGTCATTTACCCCCCGAATTATCCAATCACCATTCGAGATACCACGCCCGATCATAACCAAGGCGCTCTTTTCTAATTTGCGGCATCGCAACTTCGCATCGATCTCCATTACTGACTTTGACTGCCTGGAGCTCGCACGACAATTGACGATTATGGAATGTAACCTCTTCTGCGCGATCCAGCCAGACGAGATTTTGGAGGGTGGACAAGAGGGTTCCAAACCCCCTGTCAATGTACGTGCGGTTACGAGCCTCAGCACTGTCATCACTGGTTGGGTCGCGGAGAGCATCCTGAACGAAGTTGACATCAAGAGACGGACTACACTGGTCAAGTATTTCATCAAATTGGCTGACGTAAGTTTTCGGTTGTACTTGACATTCACCTCGGGCGTTCCGTGTTGACATTGAACGGGCGTAGCGCTGCATGACATTGCACAACTTCGCGACGTCACGCTCCATTCTTGCGGCGCTCGACTCTTCTACCATTTCCCGCCTTCAACAGACATGGATGGTTTGTTTTTCATTTTCCTATTTTTGGTTTTATCATATCTTACGTATTATCGTTTGATTCTGTAGGGTGTGCCTCAGAAGCAGAAGTTGCAGCTCGACAGTGTTCGCAAGCTCGCTGATCATGCGCGGAACTATCACGAGTACCGCTCGCGCTTGCGTGAGACCGTTCCTCCAGCAGTTCCATTTTTGGGTGCGTCTTCTCGACTGGTGGTAGTGCTGACACTTGTATTGAACCGTCCCAAATCAGGCCTGTACCTGACTGATATCACATTCTGCCGTGAGGGAAATCCGTCCCACAGGCCGTCACCCCTGATGGCTGAGAAGAAGCTGATCAACTTCAGCAAATATCACAAGATGGCCCGGATTGTCCAAGGTAACGGCATCCATCGCACACTTTCGGGGAAGAGCCGTTCTGAGGGATATTTCGCTCTAGATATACAACGTTTCCAAGTCCACTACACTCTGAAGGAGATCGAGGAAATGCAAGACTTCCTTACCGATGCGTTTGAGAGATCCAAGCATCATGGTGATCTCCAGGATCTCTACCGCCGCAGGTACGGACGGATGTCTAGTTGTATGTCAGACGTAATTGCTGATCGGACGCTTTTCCAGTTTGCTTGTCGAACCCAGACAGGCCGCGGATGCCCCACCTTCGGGGGATGTACGCCAACTTTTCCCATGGACAAACCGTTCTCATGCCAGTCATCCTGTTCAAGTCTCATGATTTCCGACGTCACCTCTGAGCCACGCGTTACCCACCCATCATTACCTCTTGATGCTCTTCATTCATCTTTTGCATTTTTTTCCCTCATCTGACCCTGGATTATTTTGTCATGCATCTCCCCCTGGAACCATTGTAGATCGACATCTTTCTATCTAATACTGCATCTTTATCATTCGTCACTATTTCATGAGCATTGTCATTTTTACCCATCCCTCATGCATCCCCATGATATTCATGCCAATCTGTTTGTACCTGTGCCCAGTAGGGGACGTCTGTCATGTTTGAATGATACAGGTTTTACTGAGGTCTAATGGTCCCCCGCGTGAACGGTCGGGGGCGGGTGATCGTACTTGGTGACGTAGAACCCAATGTGATCCAAGCCCTTCTTGAAAGACAGACTGTCTTTCCCCCTAGTGCTTGTGCTTGGTGGTAATGAAGGATACGTCTCTGGCTTTACGTAGGGCCCGAAGTCATAGACGAACGGCCGTCTCTCCGTCGCACCGAACAGGCGGGAGCTCTCCAATATGATCGAATATACTGGCGAACGGTCGTTGCCGGGGGCGTGGACGCTCCAGCCGCGGGTGGCGGAGCGCACGTCCCAAAATGCCACGACGGAGTGGCGTGCGGAGCCCGCGGCTATATAGGCGCCACCGCCACCGCCGCAGGCGACAGCGTAGATGGGTTCGAAGGACCAGGGATCGAAAAAGGAAAGCGAGGGGGCGTGGGAGGCGCGTATGTCGTGGACGCGCACGAAGCCGTCGAACCAGCCCGAGACGATGATCTGGTCCGAGGCACCCCACGGGGACGCGGGCGGGGCGGAGGATATGCCGTACACGGCGTTGGGCCGCTCCAAGTCGGTGTCGCCCTGCGGCTCGGAGGGGCGGAGCGTCGTGGTGGGCGTCGGGGAGATGGTGGTGGGCGTGATGGCGTGGATGGTGAGCGGGGTGTCGGACGAGGTGCCAAAAGCGGCGAAGGGCGTCGAGGCCGAGGTGGTGAGAAGCGCTGACCAGGCACGGGTGTCCAGGTCTATCATGTGCGGAAGGGAGGGAGTTGGGGAGGACAGGTCGAGAAGACCGGCTTTGCCGCTAGTCGACATGGAGAGGAGCATGTCGCCGGAGACGGCGAGGGCCTCGATCAGTTCGCCATCGTGGTGGTGGAAGGAGGTGCGGGATGATGAGGATGACGGTGACGGTGACGGGGGGGCGTCGCCGTCGATAGGAAGGTCGATTTGACCGGGGTTACAGGGTGGTATCCGGAGGCGCTCGAGTTCTCCGTTTGCGAAACCGACGAAGAGGGTGCGGTCTGAGCCGCCATCCGGGACGCAAGCGAGGCTGGTGATATCACTCCTCGGCGCGTCTTGCCGGCTGAGCTGGTAAGACGCCTCGAATGAGACGGAGGGGGTCGTCCCCTCGGCGTCGGACGGTGTGAACGCGTACGAGTATAGCGTGTGGCCTGCAGCGACGAACAGCCGCGATTCGTTTATCGCTAGGAGGGGCTGGAGCTTGCCTTTCCACGAACGAGAGAGCGGACGGGCTACGAAGCGCTGTTTCTCCCAGGATCTGTCTGACAGGGTATGGTACTTGACTTGGGCCATTGGACGCCAAAGAGAGAGGCTCTTCGCCAAGCTCTTGGATGGCCTGGGAAGATCCCGGAGGATGTTTCTCCCGCCGAATTCATGCACCTGGGTTGTGAGCCGTGAATAGTTGGTGAGAAGTAACACCGAGAAGGGACGGGATGCTCACGAGGTCGTGAAGTTTATGACACACAACTGTCAGAGAGAGAAGGTCCGCGACGGAGAGATGGCCTATGATGAGAATGAGGATGTCGGATGGCAAGGAAAGGAAGAAGAGCATTTTACTTGCAAGTTGGCCTTTCAACTTTGGCCTCGTTTCGTCTGCTTTTTAAACGGTTATGAATTAGAGCACCGGCCCGGCTGTTCCGGTAATTGGCCCTCGCCTCGTTTCGGCGCGCGTGTCTTCATCCGCGCCCTTCCACGCCTCTTCGCTTACTCCCTCCTCTTTCTTCTTCTCGAGAGCATGCGCAGAGATGTGCGCATATTACTAGTCGGTGATGGTCCGTTTATTCCATTCTCATTCCTTGTATCCCAAACTCAAAGTGCCACACCGCGCTTCCTAGAGGGTGTCGGTAAAAGTACCATTGTCACCTCTTTCATCAAAGAGGCATTCGTACCCCATGTTGGTTCCTCTCTTACGCACCCCTCTTTTTTTTTTCAACTGATCCACGTACCTTCTTCCGCTCCTGTAGGTCCAACATGTCGTTCCTGAGGTGACCATATCCCCTGAGGTAACCTCCGAAAACGTAACTACGTACATCGTCGACTCCGGAGGCAAGTTCCCCGAGCGAATCGTGTCCTCTCTCCGCTTCGATAACGCCTTCCGGTCTTTGTAGCTGGTCCAGACGATAAGCACTATCTAGAACTCGAAATCCGCAAGGCCCACGTCATTTGCGTCGTCTACGCAATCGACAACTCCAACTCTTTTAATCGAATCCCCGTGTACTGGTTACCTTATTTCCGTCAGCTTGGCATTAATGTCCGTCGGGTTCATCGTTCGCGTTTACCTTCTGCGTTTGACCCGTTCTTTAGGTCCCCGTCATCCTGGTTGGGAACAAGATAGAT
>Ga0307510_10001170_pt1 | contig 28302 bp, 11 predicted proteins | sample 12_EM_MG_FD_207224 | JGI IMG/M metagenome (GOLD analysis project Ga0307510, IMG submission 207224) | Populus trichocarpa ectomycorrhiza microbial communities from riparian zone in the Pacific Northwest, United States - 12_EM | ecosystem: Host-associated > Plants > Roots > Unclassified | place... | reverse complement strand
GATAGCAATGTTTCAAAAGAGATAGACCCAAGGATTAGAGAAAATAAAAAGATATTTTTCAGGTTTGGTGAAATATTTTTATTCAGCGAATCATGAATTTGATTTTTATTATCTATTTTGTTTCTTCGAGATAATACTTGTATCAGCATTGTAATTTTTTCTGCTCATGCGCAAGTAGTTTATGTGTTAGTTCCCTTAATTGCTGCTAATCAATTGATAAACACTTCGCGCTGGATCATAATTTTTAAACTCAATTCAATAATAGATGTTGGAGAAGTCATGGGTCACTAGTTGTGTCAATCAGATAAAATCACACATCATTTTAAAAGAAAAAAAATAACATGTTTTTTCTAAGTTGACGATCAGTCCAAGTTTTTTATCACATCATTTTATATTATTTTTTTATTTTTATTGAAACAAAACTTAACTTTATCATTGAATTAACCTACCAGGTAAAATCAGGTTTAAAAATAATATATCTAACTATTTTTGTTTGTCTTATAATTGGATAGTTGATATAAAAGAAAAAAAATAACATGTTTTTTCTAGGTTGACCGGGTCATAGATCAGTCCAAGTTTTTTATCATATCATTCTATATTGTTTTTTTATTTTTATTGAAACAAAACTTAACTTTATCATTGAATTAACCTACTAGGTAAAATCGGGTTTAAAAATAATATATCTAACTATTTTTGTTTGTCTTATAATTGGATAGTTGATAAATTAGAGGAATTTTTTTTTAATTGCTGAAGCCTCTTTTATCATGTGTGTGGTGCTAATTTATAATAAATTGGACTTTCAAACACCCATTTAATGTAATTGTGGCTTTTTCCCCGATCATTACACTTGCTAAGTTGCCTTTTTTAATTTTTTTTATTATTATTAACGTGGGTATCCAGGCAAGTTTACGCGTACTTGGACTAATCTCACGGACCCTGAAATTAACGACCATATAAACCTACAGTGACCATCATATTAGCAATCATAGGGCTCGAACATGAGACCAAGGAGGAGCACAACCCTTAGTTTCAAGTTTTTACCACCGGACCACCTACTAAATTATTAATTGTTTCCTTCTTTGTGTAATAGTGTTATGGGTTTCTAGTGGTTTTGTGGTTGGATCCTTTTTATTCAACTGTAATAATTGTTTATGGGTAGGTTTATGTATTTTTATCACAAAATGGTGCTGTAAGTACATATTTATTCTGACCTAATTCATTTTTTAAAAATAAAAATCTTACATGGATATTTGACTTAAATTAAAAAAAAAAAATAGCAAACTTAATTTGTTATCCACCATGTCTATCTCTTACATTTGTTATCGAATATACCTAAATCATGGAAAAATAACTTCATGCCATTGATACCCAGCCAGTACCTTCTTAACAACAAGGCGCATGAACTTTAAGATTTTATTTGAACATCAATTAATTTATAGGGTTGCTAGGAAACTGGTCTCAATGTCATGAGCTATATGGGCCGTCTCTCTTGGTGTATTTTTTAAAATTAATAATTTTACAATTTCTCTTCTTTGCCTGCAAATGTATGCATGCCGTTTATCTTTTATAAAATTAGATATCAATGGGTTTTTTATTGGTCATGCATGGACTCCATAGTAATTAAATGCCACTATTAAAAGCTAGCCCTTTTATTTTTAGGTTGTGTTTGGCTAGGAATATTCCATGATAAATAAAAGATAGAAAAAAATGTATAGAAAGCAAATAGATATTCAATTAAAAGTCTATCTGTTATTGGAGTGCAGTGTGACTGGAAATATTTTTGTCTTGAAAAGTTGTTTAATTTTCAATATTTAAACCTGTTTTTCATCTATAACTGTGATAAAAATTTGAATTTTTTAAAAAGTAATATAATTTCTAATTCTTTCTTAACTGATATTTTAACACCGTGCAAAAACTATTACGTTACCAAAAACACTTGATCAAGGTCTTGTCTAACATTGTAGTTCAACTTTGTTTTTTTTTTAATGAATTTTTTTAACTTTAAATAAATTTTTAAAATATTTTTGGATCATTTTAAAATGATTATATCAAAATTAAATTTAAAAAATAATAATATATTATTTTAATATATTTAAAAATAAAAAACATTTTTAAAAAATATTTATCAAGATTTCAAAGATAGCGAAACGTCAGCACCATAAATGGGATGAGCATGAGGAGGGCAACAACGGCGAGTAGCAGTGACAAATGGCTAGAGTGGCACACCCAGGGAGTTGCAAAGACAGTTGGGCTATTAGTGGGTGGGAATAATGATGATTGAGGGTGATGGTGAGGGTCCACCAAACACTGGTTCTAGATGCTGGACCCAAGGGGGAGAGAGAAAAGAGAACAACACACCTGCGGCCTGCGGGGTGCAGTTTGCTAGCCCCTGGCTTGGCTGTTGGCTTTCATGGACTTTTTCTTTGGTTTAATGTTAAAAGACAAGGACCCATTTAAGGTCATGATGGCTACTCATCTGACGTTATCATGGCTGGAGGAGCCCGGGCCACGCCTCGATCGTGCAAAACTGCCAGACGTTATTCGTACGTGTGAATGTATATATATTGAAAACTCAAATTTAATCTTTATTGAGTTACCAATAAGTCCTCAATCTTTTGATCTTATCAATTTTATTTTAAATATAATCCATGTAGACGGGATGATTTTATCCCCCCATCCATCGTCTTTGTTGAGTGCTGTAGTTTGATGTATTCAGATAAATCCCTAATAATTCTTAAAAAAAAATCAGTGTCGGCATATTCTGTTTAGATAGTGTTTTATATTATAGCGTAAAGTATTTTTTTAAAAAATATTTTTTACTTAAAAATATATTAAAATACTGTTTTTTTACATTGGTACATTAAAATAATTGAAAAATACTAAAAAAATATCAATTTAATATTTTTTAAAAGAAAAATCACCATTAACTTTATTGGCTTGTACTAAAATAAAAATGAAGAAAAAACTAATATAAATTGGTACTGAAATTGTTTTTTAAAATATACTAGAGTTTATTATTATATATGCAGTTAATGGAAGCTCCTCAAAATCATGTGCAGATTGAAAAACACTCGTGAATTGTCATTAATGTTTTTGAGTGGATGGATGAAAGAAATTAATTTAATTGTTAATTGTGTTTAGAGCAATGAATGTAGATGAAATCGAAATGTTTGGAGCTCAAATAATAATAAATTTGATATATTAGGGGCTATGTCGAGGTTTTGGTTCTGCATGCATGTTGTTGTGTTGTCTCCCACAGAGACACTTTTGGCTCAAAGCAGATTCTGCATGTGTGTATGGATGGAGCTTTCTCACGAGAGAGTCAAGAGTGTTAGATATCCAGATGGCTGTTTATACACATAGTTATCCGTTTATTTTCACATTTCTAGCTGACTTTTTGGTACAAAAATCAACCAATTTGATCCAGATAGCCTCAAATGCCAGTAGAATTTGATGAGATTTGAAACCCCTTTTTTCCCCATCAGTAGTTGCTAAGCCTGGTGATAACACTGTGTTGAAATGTTAACTTTGTGATTCATTGATATAGAATTAGATTACTGAAAAAAATCATTTTTTTAATTTAAAACATGCATGGCTTGCTAGCTAATTTACGAGCTAATCATACCTAACCCACAACCTAGGTTTTAAACCAAGACACCTCTCGAGTCAAGTTTTACCCAGGAGTTTGAACTATGAAGGAATTACCGGTACTGCGCACAGAGAAGGGGGAGAGAATACAGAAAATACGCCCTTGACTATACGGAGGATAAGAAATTAGGCAGGACTGATTTCCCTTCTTATCTTATTGTTGAGACAGGAAAGCAGTACATGGCTAAGTTTAGGTGAACATGAGCTGTTGCATGCACGAATTATTCTTGACAAAACGAGAAAGAAAAATATTGAACGCTGAGAAAACTAAATTGGCAGAATAAAAAAGTAACGTCTCGAGGTAGTTTTTTGTGTAATACAGAAAGAGATGTCGTCGAATTGTTAAATAATTCATATGGCTGATATAAATACTCGAAAACGTTATAAATACAATACAAAATACATCGGTATTATTGGACCGGGGAGAAGATTTAGCAAAAAAGAAAAAAGAAAATCAGATGACATGTGACATTGAGTTTTTCTTCTCCTTTTAAGGTGGCATTAATGCTTGATAGTGATTTGTACTTCAGTATAGTATTCTAGCTGCCCGTCCTTCTTCTTTCTTTTCACATGGAAAAACAGGGGTCCATGGGCAAATCATCCTACAGAGACCGGCCCTACACTGTTTGACCAGCCAGGGAGCTGCTGCTGCTGCTGCTGCTGCTCCCAGTAAATTCTGAAGCAGGCTTGGCTTGCTTAGATTTCAAGCATGGCGGCCTACTCCACACACATCAATTGCCTTTGTACGAGAATGTCAAACCCCGCATAGCCATTCTAGGAACTCTGGACACGCCTAGATCAACGATTCATGAATGTTTCTGACACGTCATGTTAGAGTCTCTTTCTTCTATATTTTAGTCCCACATGCATGTAGATCATGTGGCTTGGAGACAGGTGGGAGATTAGGAAATTCACAAAAAATGATTGGTGATTATAAGCCTTTTATTTTCAATCAGTGAATAAAGATGCTTAACGATGTTAAAGGCTGTAACTTGGTGATGTATATATTTATTTATTTTATATATATATAAATGTTCTTTTTTTTTTTTTGCTTTTGACTGAAAATAGTAATTTGTCAAATCTTTTCCATCCCCGTCATGTCGTGGGCTACTTTTTTATTTTTTTATGCTATGATGTGGTGTAATATGTGTTTTTTCCGAACTATATATTAAAAAATTGTTGATTAATCAATATATACTGTGTTTCTATTTTAAATTCTCGTTGACACTTTTATTAAAAAACTATAATTCATAGTTTTTTTAAAAAAAATATGTCTTTTCAAAACCTAACTAAATCACAATGTTGAACACATATTTAGGCAAAGTGTCTACTGAGTTTCAACAAATACATTCCTACGAAAGGTTTTTTTTAACTTTGTCTAAAAAATTCAATAATAGGATGGTAACTTATTGATAGGTGAGTCTGGTAAGCTGTCTTACCCAATATACTTAGGCTCGCCAATGTGAGTTCAAGTGAACACAAGTCCTATACCACGTGTTGAGCCCAAGCGAACGTGGATCTGATGAGCTACTAGACCCTTTATCTCTGGGATCTCAATTTGGTCTAGAGGTCGTTATAGACCCGAGTTAGGGGTGTAAGACTTCGTTTGTTTACTCTTAACATAGAATATTAATGTCTTAAATATTTGTCTCCCTACACCTATAAGTGTATAAAAACTTTACCAATGACTTACTATATTTTTATTTCCTTAATAATGTGTAAAATATATTTATCTTATATTAATGCTATCATAAGAAAATAATTATTTAATCTTTAACTCCATTAAAACGATAAGGTTCAAATACTATAAATATTACTTGAACTATTTAGGTAAATGGTTCGTAATTTATATTCTTCAAACATTTATACTTTAATTTTTAGAGCATTTATTATACTAAAACAAGAACAAACATGCATATTGTTAGAACTTAAAGCTCATTCTAGTATTTATTATAATTCCTTACTAAAAATTACTGATTTTATTATACGAGGACCTCTAGACTCTATTAAAAGTGAATGACCTCTAAACCCTATTAAAAGTGAATGGTTTGCAGGTGTTAAGTTTTCTACAATTAATCATCTACTTCATGAGTTTCAGATAATATAATATTGGCATGAACATGTGATTAACTACTATTTAAATATTAAATAACTTTATTTGCGAGTATATAGAATTTTAGAACATTATAAAAATATATATATAATTAATAATTTAAAATTTCAAGATGAAGATGGCGTCCGTAGCTATACACACACATATACGCGCAAACTGGATTAGAAACTCGTGTTAATTAAAAAAAATGATAAAAAAAATTATTTTATTGGGTGCTGGTGCATTGAATTTGAGCTCGAGGACTATATATTCAAGTAGGTATGCAATGGTTTGTTGACCCTAGCAGAATTTTGACCCACCTCATTAAATTTTGATGTGGGTGTCGGGGTATGAATGTGAGACCCATTGTCCATAAAATTTGGACGAACTTCCTCGCATTATATATCCTCTTGGCTCATTCTCCATGATTCTCCGGGGGTTATATATATATATATATTAAAAATTAGGTATGTTGACTGTTTTAATATATATATTTTTGATATAAAAAATAAAAGTTTAAATTTAAAAGTTCATGTATGTATTTAATTAAATAAATTAATAACTATTTATGTTTAAAAAATAACTAACAATAATAAAAAAAAACTAAAAAAAATAAGAGATGAATGTATATCAAAATATTCAATCACGTAGGATAACACATCCACCAAATTATATTTACTGAAATTATTTATTTAAATTTAAAAAAACATAAATACCCCACATAATTTTTTAATAATCAAGGAACCAGTTAAAAAAACTAAAACACCCCACCCTCGAGACCTCATTAATTCTTTTCTACTCAAGAGCAACATGATAATTTCACCTTAGCAATTCTAAATGACAATAAACTATGTCTTCAGCTAGAATGAAATTCCCACAGGCTTTAAAGGTTTTTGTTAATTGCATTGCATCAAAACCAATAACTTTTTTTTTTTTAATCATAGCCGTTACTCGTATATCATTCACATTTACTATTATTATTACTATTTTTGTTTTCGCTACATGACTTGTTTTTAGTCACGTATGATTATATTTTGATATACAAAAACAAATTAATTAAATGGAGTTTTGTTCGTCAGTAAAACTTGTTAAACTCAGCCTAGCCATAACTTGGCTCAAAACCCGAGTCACGCATTAATCAATTTAACCAAGTTCATCAAAATAACTTCCTTTTGAAACTAGAATAGAAACCGAGCCAGGTTTAATGTACTGAGCTCTCAGTTCTCAATTTCCAATCCAGCTCTTCTAATTAGAGCATCAAGAAAGCAGTGTCTACTGTGGTTTATAGGTGGCAACAAGTGTGGGCATGCAAGGTGGTCCTTTGACAAGATAGCAGGCTACAGGCCTCGCGAGGCATCCAGTTTCTAGATCCAAGGACTAATTCTGGGATCTTGTGCTATGAAACGAGGGATAATTACTGGCCTGTTCATCTCGAGCCATGAAATTTTCTTCCCAGTTCTGTCAGTGAAAAACTTTTAGTTAGGGTCACTGTCCCTTTTACAAGGGGCCGGTGTCCCAAATATTTACTCAGAGAATGTTAATATAATTACAATATCTGGATGAATGCTCGAGTTGGATTGATCATTTCGCCATTTAAGGAATTTCTTAACGTGGAGAAGCGTTTTATAGCTCATGATTAAGCATTTGACTCCACAAGAAAAGACACTACTGTCTGCTTTCGAGTCCATGATGCTCTTGAGCATTGGTTGATATGCGATACCCTTAAAGCAGCAAACTAATATGGAAGCATCAAATTTCACCAAAATATTTATAAAAGGCAAAATTGAATAATTAAGGTTAGTTTTTCCTTGATACAGAGCTTTCAATCAAATTAAGGACAAGATTTAAGGTTAGTTTTTCCTTGATACAGAGCTTTCAATCAAATTAAGGACAAGATTCAATCAATCACGCATCCTTCCTTGGACCAGTCTTCTGAAAATTTGAACCTAACAATTATAAAAACCTCAATGATATTTTCTATTATAGTCGAAGATGAAGATACATAGAGCAAACACTCAGTGTCTAGAATAAAGTTATTTAACCGGCTAGCTCCAATACTTAGATCTCGAGAGGATTAATAGGCTATGAATGATTAATTTTCATACGATTTAATTTAAAATCTAACTCAAGTAAAAAAAAGTTTGACGACCAAGTTAAAATGTTGACTTGAGGGTAGAATTTAATAATTCTAGTTTTGAAAAAAGAAAATATAATCAAAATCGATTTTAATAACATTGGTTTGGAAAAAGAAAGAAAATATAATGAAAATTATGGGTTCTTCTTCATCATGTAGTCATGATTAGCATGGAATGGCGCCGACGAAAGGGTCCACCGCAGTCACCACCCCACTAAGAAAGAAGATTACGAAGATCCCTTTTATACACACGAAGCATCATGAGAAAGAGAGCACTGCCATCTTAGATTAAAAAAAGAAGAAGAAAAGGTTGGCCAGCAATGGAGAGCGTGCCGCATGTGGAATCATGCTTCTAGTTCTAATTAACTGTGATTACTGTGTTTAATTATTAGTAATTAGCTTGGAATCAAATCATATCTCATGAGTCAATTTGAGGTCTCACGTGCAGAAGAGAAGCATGGGTGTTATGCTAATTAATCCTAGCACTAACTTACATAGCATATTTATGTGCATGCAAACTATAGATTTTACAGCTTAAAGTGAATTAAACAGTCACCACTTTATTTGGGTGTGTGACCTAAGGCCCAGGCCTACCTATAACAGCCCCCCAGTTTTTTTTATATCAAGGGTATCCTCTAAATCAAATTTAAATGTTAACTAAGATTAGATTTTCAAATTTAAATCTTAAGGAAATATCTTGACCTAATCCTATAGTTTGCCCCTTTATTCATTTTTAGCTATCAATTAGTCTCGTATACTTCCAATTTAATCAATGTGATTTTATATTATTTGATTCGAGTTAACTGAAACAAGTTACTAAAATTGATTTAAATTAAATATTATTTTTGAATGATATGATATTAAGTGACTCTAAGAGATAGAAGAAGTTTGTTTTGAATCTAGCATGTGCCGACGTGTAATGAATGGCACATGTGAGACAACATTTTAAAAAAATAAATAGAACTAATAAGAAAATTGACTTATATCTGTCACCTGTTTCTCGTTGCGTTTATGATATGCATAGTACTCGGAAATAAACTTTATCTTTTTGACCGAAATTGCTTAATAATAATAATAATAATCACTCAAAACTAATATATGATTTGCATATATTTAAATCATTGCTTGTAATTAACTAAGATTAAATAACACAAAATCACACTAACTGAAATGGAAACACGTGAGTAAAATTAACAACTAAAAACAAAAACAAGGGCAAGCTATGAAGTTAAGCCAAACATCCTTCTACATTTATAAGCAAGGCGCATTTAAGAAATTAGTTTTCCTAGATTATACTTTCAAAATTTAAACTCAAGAGGTCAAGAGTGTAAGCAAACATCATTAACCACAGCCAAGAGTGTTAGCAAACAAACATCACTATCCACTTGACTTGTCGATCGGGGTTCCTCGTGGCTGAAAATGGCTTGGCGGGAGCCTGAAAGCAACACCACGACCTTAGCATTAGCATTTCCATGGGTCAAGCTGTAGCTACCATCTTTCCAGAGTATTATTAATCTATGCTAGCTAGAAATGTCTCTCCATCAGGCATGGACCACAACAAGGCACTCGTTCCACAATCTTTCAAGCTCAGAATTATGAATAGCTCAACTCCCTGGCTAGGGAAGCATCAAGTACTCCAGTAAAGATGGCCCATAACTCCTGAGCATAACATTGCCCCTGCCAATGATAGTTTAGACGATGCTGGGCTGACATGAACTGTAGTTAATCTGTAAAGCTAGGCCTAATTATGTCCTGTCCACTACAAGAGCCTTTCATTCTTATCTTGTACTTGGAATTCAGAACTCTTGTCATCTGAGACTCGGAATCATTGTGTTCTCTGCTTTCCAAGCTTTTTCAAGGAGCAAATTAACTTTGTCAGAATTATTTGGATAAACAGGCCGGGTTCAAAGAAGATGACAAATTATTCGGTTTTTATCTCGGTCCAGTTTCAAAAATTAACAAACCGAATTGAATCTCGAGTCATTTCGGTTCTGTAGAGTCCAACTCAGAAAAAAGAAATAAAATTCATAATGCAAAATAACAAGGCACCTGGGCCGAGTGAATAAATTTTACACAAGTTTGGACCTCTACAACACAGTTAATAAACATGCAGCAGATGGAGGTGTTACACCTTCAGAGTTCCAAAATAAAAGAGCAAAACTAGGCGTGAGTAACGAAAAATATATAATTGCCAGGGTGCACCATCCATTGACTTGAACCGATCTAAGCTGAGGAGAAGGCTCGAACCTTGTAACCAGTGCCACCATGTCTGGGCTGAAGTGGAGATTGATGACGGGAACGTTCTTCCTGTCTCCTTGCATAACTTCCATCGGAACAACTACTTTTGCTCTTCTTGGGCTTCTCCTTCACATCCTTTATCTTTATTAAGATCCCCGAAACTTCTTCCATGGATGGTCGAATTCTCAGGTCAGATTCCAAACAACGCAGTATCAGTTCAGCTGCTTGCATTGCAGCTTTTAAAGGGTACCGCTCTTCAAGACCCGGATCCATTATTTTCTTGAGCTTTCTTCTCTCTAAGAGAAAAGGCCTGGCATACTCTACCAGATTGTGCTGTCCACTCGGCCGATTGGTGTCGAGGGCCTTTAGGCCCGTCAGCAATTCTAGGAGCACAACACCAAACCCGTACACATCACTCTTGACATACAAATGACCTGTCATTTTTTGTTGTAACTGTTATTTATCAGTACTGTTCTTGTCAAATATTTTATTAATATAATAAATTATAAATTAATCTCTCGTAAAAGAGAATTAAAGAATCCCTCTAATTTTAAAAACAATCCCTTTCAACTTTTTTTGTCTTGTTATTTTAAGAAATAGAAAGGGAAAAATAATATAGAAAAGATGGATAAGAAAAGAAGATATTCTTTAGAATAAAAAAGATTAAATTAAGCATGAACAATATTGAGAAAGAGATTTATTAATTAATTTTTAAATTAAGGGGATTACTTAATTTAAAAACTAAAGGGAATAATTTACAATTTACTCTTGATTAATATTAGGAGGGGGGAGAAGGGTTAATTACCAGTGGCAAGGTATTCAGGAGCTGCATAACCATATGTGCCCATGATCCTTGTTGTGACATGGGAGTCGCCATTTAATGGACCTAATTTCGCCAGCCCAAAGTCAGAAAGTTTTGCGTTGTAGGCCTGGAAATTGAAAGGAAAGATAGAGTCAAGTCAAGATGGGGCCGTGGGCGTGTCTATTTCTGGAAAATGCAAAAATACAAAGAAATCCACCCCATCCAATAATATATTAGATGTCTTGAAGTCTCGATAGATGACACTCTTGTCAGAAGTGTGGAGGAAGGCAAGACCTTGAGCAGCTCCGATGGCTATTTTAAGCCTAATGTCCCATGCAAGTGGTTCTGCACCCTCTGCAATAACCACAATTTATCATGTCATCGGTGAAACTAATTCAGACAAAAAAAAACACCAATCTTGCTTCTTCTTGTTCTTTTCAATATTAACTTCTTGAATAATCTCACACGTTGAACGAATAAATCTAACTAATACAACCCACATGAATTTTTTTCAAAAAGAATTTTTAGATAAAATTAATTAAGTTTTGTTGTGTTAGTGTCTTGCTACAAAAAAATAATAATACAAAAGCAACAAAAATATTCTTGAATTAAAGAGACGAAGATAAAAACATGAAATAAAATTGTTTATGTAACAATTTTAAAGGAATTTTTTATATTTTTAAATAAAAAAATATACATGAAAATATATCTCTGTTCTCTCTATCTTTTCTATTCCGAGAATTAAAATTAATATTATGCGTGGGGTTCTTACTTCTGAAAAGGTGCTTTTCCAAGCTCCCCTTCTGCATGTATTCGTAGACAAGGAGGAAATGTTCATCCTCCCAGCAGTAACCCAAGAGTTTGACAAGGTTTGGATGAGACAATTTTCCCAAGAACTCCACCTCAGACTGCAACCACGCACAAAATCAACATATATAATTAATAAAATTTTGCGAAAGAGATAGCAGAACTGGTCAACATTAACGAAACTACTGGTAACGCAAAATTTTAAATTCACGGCAGTTTAATATGTTTATCAATTTCTGCTATGGTCAAGGATTGACAACATCGATCGTTACAAATTTTATTCTAATTAGAATATAAAATATGATTTTTTAGGTGTATTGACTTAATTATTTTCATCATCAAACAATGATTTCTCTTCTTTCAAGAGTCCGAAACTTTTTTATTTTATTTTTCTTGTAACTAGAACATATGAAAAAAATGCATGATTAATTAGTAAAAGAAGACCCTTCTATGATCTAAAATCATTGTAAAGAAAATAAGCATTGTTATATATATATTCTCTCTTCAAAATGCCATTGTTTTATTGCATAATATAGTTATAATATGGATGTGGGACGCATCGATCCAGGATTTCTAATAAATTAGGGATCCAACTAAAAATTAAATTAGTTGTTAACCTAATTGAGAATTGATAAATCATGGATCTATATGAGTTTTTCCTGAAAGAATATTTCAATCGTTCGAGAAACTAAGATAAATCAAAACAAAAATTCATATGAATATTTGAGATGTCAGCGTGAACGTCATATGAAGATCAATGGAAAGGCAACATGATGCGTGAACACGGCCAAGTATGAACTTTTGAAAGCAAATCAAGTTAGGGTTGTCATGCTTGTCCAGGCCAATATCAGAAAACAGCTTTAGTCGATGGTAGAAGGAGTGCGGAAACGAAAGAGAAAGGGGAGGGGGGGGGGGGGGTTAGAGGGGGGTGGGGGGATTACCTGCCACTCCTCTAGGCCTTGAGAGCTCTCTGGGCTGGATTTCTTGACTGCTACAGCCATGCCTGTACCAACTTTAGCTGGTGCATAAGTCTTCTCATCGACCCAACCCTTAAAAACTCTGCCGAATCCACCTTCCCCGAGCACAGTATTAGGTTTAAAATTCCTAGTAGCACTTTTCAACTCTGCTAGAGTGAACAGCTTTGGTGCCAATATAATCTGTCCACTTGCAGCTGCAGAAATCATTGCTATTTCATCCTTTCCCTTCTTTTCCATACCCATACCAAACTTGTCATCTTCTTTTGCCTTACATTGGCTGCTGCTTCTGCTCCCCAGTCCATTTTCTTTGCTGTGGTTCCGTGTTGTTTCTGCATTAACACGTACATAAAACAAAATTTACAAGAAACCCCCCTCAAATCTCAAAGAATCCAAGAAAAAAAAGTAATGATCGATCAATGAAATATTACCTGGAGTAGAAGGCTTTGTAGGCGTGGGGCTATTATGGTTAGTGACAGGAGTAGTTCCCCAACAATTTCCCATGCGGATAGAGATTTTTGATATCGTCTCTGGATTGGAGCTGTGCTGTGGCCGGCCTGCCGGCCTTGGATATGAAATGATAAACTGGTTGCGTTGGTTCCTCGAAAGGCAGAAGAAAGGGTCAAGAAGTAACATAGATAGAGAAATATCTCAGTGATGGAGACTTGTTGCTAGCATCTGGACTTTTTCTTCTTGCACTCTCCATTTCTTTTCTTGTTCCTTGTTTAAGTTGTTACCTTCGATGCCCCCACCTCTGCTTAATTATATTTGCTTACAATATGTGCGTACTGTAATTAGTAAATGTTTTAGGTTTAGCTAGAAAGCAATATATGGAGACTTGATTGTGTTGTTGAACTTCGATGAGAGAATCACTAAAAACAATAAAAAGAAATTTTTTATATATATATATAATTCAATAAAATATTTTTCAGATAAAAGAAAAGAGAAATGAATACATGTGATCTTTTGGTTATTCATTTATAATGTAATGGTTTTACCGAAAAAATATATTAAATTTTTTTTTTCCTGATGTTATAATAAAAATAAATAAATAGATGCATATCACAACTAAGATATTGTTTGTCTTTATAATTGAAATCATGTTTTTAAATTGATTTGAAATTATTTTTTAATTGTTTTGATGTGTTAATATTAAAAATAATTTTTTAAATAAAAAAAATATTTTTATATATTTTTAAACATAAAACATATTAAAAAAAAAACACACCTCCATCATAAGTCAATGGCACTTGTGTCACTCCGACCAATCACCTGCATAGGCAAGTGGACCAATGGCAATAGATAGTGGACACATTCATCGTCTATCCATTGATTTGTTTTGTACTTCGTTAATTTTCAAGATTTTGTGGAAGCAACGTTTTAGTCATGAACGTTTGTTTTATATATTTTATTTACGCTAAGGAATTTTTTTTTTTTTTTAATCGGTATGACAAGTTGACCCAGCGACATGTTTATATGGATAAATTGAGTTAATCAATCTGGAAAAACTAGGTTTATTCAATATATCTTTTTAAATAATATTGTTTTAATTTAATTTTTTTCAAAATAACATGGATATAATATTGTGGTGCTTCCCTTGTACGTTCATTCTTTTTTTTTTTTTTAGTTTAACGTGGGTGTCCGGGCCAGCTTGCGCGTACCTCGACTAATCCCACGGGCCCTGAAGTTAACGATTATGTAAGCCTCCAGTGGCCATCATATAAGCAACCACGGAACTCGAACATGAGACTCCAGAGAAAATAAATCTTTTAATTCTAAATTCTGGACCACAATCTGGTTACTTTTACGTTCATTCTTGCACCTTGAAACACGACAGGATTAGGGATGATCATGTTTCTTTATTTTTGTCCTAATATATTGTGGGCCCAAGGAATAACTGTATTATGATTTCATTCTTTCACCTTGCCGCACCCAAATTTCTGGTGGAAATATATATAATTAAAAGGATAAAAATAAATATATATGTAAGATAATTTCAGAGTAGATCGATTTATGTCTTTTCAAGAAAATAAATGAAAAATTAAAAAACATGCATTTTTTATTTTAATTATCTCTTTTTTTTTTCTGTCTTGAAATCATAACTTAATGGTATCATAATTAATTAAGTGAACTTAATCAGTTAGTGGAATTCCGAATTAATTTCAAAAGCTTGACTTGAGTACTGATTGATCACTAATTGCAATTTTTATAATTAATGAAGTGAAACATCGATCATGGATACATATGCAATCTTTATACGCAGTTTTAATACTTAATTCTTGGTGGGTGATCAAGATCATCGGTAGACGAAGATTGGGTAAAATCCCACTAACACAAGATCCTTCATATATATATATATATATATATATATATATATATGGTTTAGGCACATCGGTGATATAATGTTTTTTTTTACAAGAAATAAAGGAATAGTGTCGACAATCCTTGAATAGATTTTCAATTTCTTGCACAGCGATAATCCATACCAAGTAAGAAAACTCAAGTATGAAGAGGTTGACGTTGTAATTAAGTGTGTGTTTCAGTGATGCGGAGTAAAATATTTTTGTAAAAGTGTTATTTAATTAAAAATAATATTTTTTTAGATTTTTTTTATCTTTAATATGAACCTATCAAAACAATAACAAAAGTTACTTAAAACAAATCAAAAATAGTTCAAAAAACACTTTAAAAAATCTTTGATAGTCCGACAAGCATATTGTATACCTATATTTTCAAAACTTATATATCTTGAAAAAGAATCTTTTGAAAATACTCTTTTTGAGAAGAAAAATTGGAACCAAGTATGCAAAAGAAACTTGATTAGAAAAAAAATAATCCAGTCCCTTAATTATTTCTTGTTCATATTGCAAGTAAATATGGAGATTGGGGGAATAAATTGAATAATTCAAAAATACATGTATTTCTTTTGGAGGATCATGCCCTCATACGTACTTCAAGAAATTTGATTAGAAAAAATAAAAATAAAAGAATCCTATGGATACCATAGAGATGAAAATAGAGTGGATGATGACAAATTAAAAGTTGCCTGTAGATTTGACATTTGCAAAGTCCATGTATGCCTTTTGTGTTAGCATAAGACCAAGAACAGAAACTTAAGCACGGCAACGCAGGCAGGGAAGACTATTATATGTTAAAGATATTGGATCCGGTCATGTACTTTTAATGATGCTGAAGCCTATGATGACAATATCATGTTCTAATTAAAAGGCTAGGGCAAGTAAAATTCTACAATCCTCAATGAAACATTTAAGATAGATTCATGGTTATAAAGGGTAATGTCTGTTTTAGTGGATTAACTCGAAAAAAATTAAAATTATGATTTGGAAGAGCTAATTTAAATTAACTAGAATGTTTTTTAAAAGATCAAAATCACATTATTTGATTTTTTTTAAAAAAAAAGATAACTAGAAAATAGGATTTTAACTTGAGTTGTGAGTTGACCCGAGTTTTTAATCGGGTTTGATCATCTCAAATCAGCTATATCTTATATTAATTTGTGATCTAAATTTAATAACTTGAAATAAAATTAAAATTAAATAAATAACAATTTTAAACCCAAAAAATTGTGGAAAAGGTGAAGCGTTTATAATAATTCATGGACTTTATTGTTGTATAGGTTGGCCCAAAATATATTTCAAAGAGAAATTCAACAGCAACTTCTTAAAAGAAGAGACACTAGTCCCCTTGTTCAGATGCATGAACTCTATTTTCTTTGTTTTTGTTTAAAAGGACCCTACTTCTTTAAGGCTGGTCGGCAATGATAGACTTGAATTCTTATCTCAAGGATACACAAGCATATGCATCTTGTGTTTGAGTTTAGTCTTCGGCACTTGAGTGATTGATTATGGCAACATTTTCCTCACTCTTTCTTGGCCGAGGAAAAAAAATGTCTTCTCTCTTGCGTTCATATTTAGGATAGAAAGTGTTATGAACATTGACAGGTATAACGGGTTAATTTGAATCTCCATTAATTCAGAGCTTGAATTGAATTTGATTGAAAAAATATATAAAAAAACTCGGCTGGTCTTATTAAAAATTTAGGTTGATTTGGAGACAAGCCCGTGATTAATAATGTTGCAATCATCCTCCACTCCTAACCATTGTTTTAAAACATGGACAGGTGTAGGAGTCGAAGTAGAATTCAACTAATTTAGGATTTGAACCGATATAAATTAAAAAAAAAACTAAAAAAAACTTGGTTAATTCAATTAAAAACTTTGTTGGTTTAGGAACCCGATCAACCCAAACCTGACCCAATCAAAACCCAATCATCAACATGGTAACTTCTTTAAAAAAAAAAAATTGGTCAAGATCAACCCTTCTACCTCGTGTCATGTTGTATCAATAGATTCCAACTTCTTAAAAATCCGATTATTTTGTCCAAAGAATGTTTCCAAAATCCACATTTGCATATGCATGTTCTTGGATTTCTGGCAGAGCGGAAGATCCAATGCTAATTCTTTATAATTAATTACTGCCACAAGAATATGATTCTCGATGATTGGGAGGAGGCCTTGGAGGTCTCCTCAGGGATCACTTGCAAGTTACAGTGAATAATGTCCATTATAAAGAATGATCTCTGAACTTAACACTGCAATACGATAGTTGTGACAGTAGAGACACTCCTGCTCAATGGTTTCCTTCAGTTGGAAATTGTAAGCATCTATGAAGTGAGAATAAATGCCCCTATTTTCAATTGCTGCAGCTTTATGAAGCGAATAACAACAGGCTGTGCTCGGAAAAAATTCCAGCAAAATCAAGCATAAAACACTTGGGAGGGTGTTTGAAGGAAGCATAGCCACTTTCCTGTGGAGCTAGAGATGCCCGGTAGACCTAAGAACTAAAACAAAAATGCTAAAAACCCAGATTTATGATCCACACTACGTACTTTATTTATTCCCTATTTTAAGTTTAATGACACAAATGGGGGAAGAGAGAAAGGAAAGAAGTGAAAGCACAAAAATATCTAACAAAATCCCAAATCCCTCTCAAGAATGCTAAACACAATCCTGATGGCCTGCTGCTTAATGCCCTTTGGAAAGAATTCACTTCAATGCAAGTAAGAGCCTCAGAAGGCATAAAGGAAACATGAGTTTATCATGATTTCATAAACAAAAAATCACTACTCCAAATCCCAGATGTCTGTCTATACATACATGTCAACAAACATATTTACGCACTGTATTGATGAACATATACATGGTATGAAACGTAACAGGCTTCCCCTCTAAGTTCGATGAGACACCTGCAAGCACAGAGAAACAGAAGTTGTGACTGCAGCCCGGACCTATCTATCAAGCATCATTTATGGAAATATAAACAAAACATAACAAGTGCAGCTAAAAATCAACTCCCTAACATGCACCCAACAAAATATATGAACCACAAAAATGCTATGTCACAATGAGTTTTGGTTCTGGCAAGGATGGAAACAAAACGGGCAGGATTGTGCAAGACAATGGGAATTGGTTACTTACAGTGCAGAAATAAAGGGGCTTTAGCTTCTGTCCCACTTCATTTTAAATGGAAGCTCTACTCCTAGAATCTGGTTCTCGAGAAACGGCTTTCCTGTCAGAATATGGCAATGATGGATTGGTACCTCGTACTCGACCAGTACTGGATTCTGGGACACGGGACTGTGAAGCCAAATATTCTAGGGCAACAAGTATATCACTAATAAGAGGGCGAAAGTTGGCTTCCTCATTGAGGCACATTGCAGTTATAGCAATCGCATAGTTCAAACAACGACGAGGATAACACCCTTCCAACAGAGGATCAGCCAACTGACAATATTTCTTTTGCTCTTTCAAAAACGCGCGCGACTGCAGAGGAGATTGAGAAGAAAAAACAAATCAGCACATTATCATTAGTTATAATTATCTGGGGTCTGAAATTTTTCTGAAGGAGGGCAATCAAATTACTCCAAAGAACTGACTATTTGGAAAATAAGTCGAGCTTTGGTATTTATCTAGATGGGGATAGAAGGTGCATGAAGTGCTCACTCATCACAACAAATAATTATGATTAAACTCTCAGATAAGCTGATTGCTTGGATAAGCTATTGGAGCTGCACAAAAATAAATTGGAAAAAAGATCAAGTTTTTAACTCACCCAAGCAACTAAGTTCTGCTCCCCTGGCTTCTTTGAACGATCTATAGCCTTTCTCCCAGTAATTAACTCCAACAAAACAACACCAAAACTGTAAATATCTGATTTAACAGTCAACTTGCCACTCATGGCATACTCTGGGGCACAGTAACCATATGTCCCCATAACTCTGGTTGAAACATGTGTATTTTCACCAACAGGTCCCAATTTTGCAAGTCCAAAATCTGATAGTTTTGGATTAAAATCATTGTCCAGCAAGATATTTGCAGATTTCAGGTCGCGATAAATAACAGGCGGGTCTGCTTTACAGTGTAGGTACTCGAGTCCCCGAGCAGCACCAACAGCAATCTTCATCCGAGTGCTCCAACTTAATGGCTCTTTATCGGGTTCTAGATCTGAGAAACCCTTGTAGTATCAATTATCAAATCACATGCCAGCTAAAAATCAAGTCTAAATTATCTACAATTCTCCCTTGCCGAAAACATCACATAATATTGAATCAAGACCAACAAGAATGAGGGAACATATATCTATCAAGAAAAGGAGAAATCATACAGATAAATGAAATTCCACGAAGTAATCATTCCACGACGTAATTCTAGGGATTATCATGATAGGATTTGACATGCAACAGAACAATCAACATGACAAACTTGTAATACCAGAATAACTTGCTCAATCTTCTGTTTCGGTTTTATAGCCAAGTTTTCAATATCAAGGGATGGATAGAGGGTGGAAAGGTGGGACAGGAAGTTTGGTGCCACCAAAAATAATCGTAATGGAGCGTATGACATGAAAATAAATCACAAACTAAACAAATTTAGACCCTTGGATAAGATTACATGAAGTTCAAAAATCTGTGTAAGATGATGCTAAAGAAATTTACCAAAAAGATGATCTTCCAAACTACCCATCGGCATGTACTCATAAACCAATAGCCTCTGATCACCAGAAGTACAGTAGCCAATCAAGGTAACAAGATTGGAATGGTGTAACAGACTCAGCATAAGAACCTCCACGATAAATTCTTGATGCCCCTGAAGACCATCCTGATTAAGTTGTTTCACCGCGACAATCTAATCATCGAAAACCAAACCACACATAAATTTATTACAACTTGACCACGGAACTATAACAAACAACCGATTTACAACTTAAAAAGGAACCTGCATTCATAAATTAATTGACACAATCAGCATAAATTTCATAACATAACTTTTAACAGCAACTTACCTCTCCTGTTTCTAACCTGCCTTTATAAACCCTGCCAAAACCTCCTTCACCAATCAAATTAATCTCTCTAAAATTTCTTGTTGCTGCTGCAAGCTCACGAAATGTGAAACTACGAGCCCCTTCCTCAGCACCCTGACCCTTCCCATTGTCTGCATCCCCTTATTAAAATTAAAAAAACCAAACAGCAAATTGAAAACAAAACACAGCTTATAAAACCCAAACTACATCCTAAAAGAGTTCGGAATTCGACAATCACCATTTACATTAAACTTCGCTGTCTGGCTACCAACAAACTCTACACATTATCTTCATCAACAACAACAAAAAACACAAAAGAAAACGTAAACGAACCCAAGAACAAATGGGAGATCAGGGAAAAACCTGTATACCCAGATGAATATCGAGAACTAGATCTTGGGGCGTGTTCAATGTCGATCTTAATATCTTTTCGATGTGGGTTTATGCAAGAAAAGCAGCTCATCCTCCTTACTCCAAAAAACACACGCCCTCACGCAGAGGAGATGGTAGTTCAAATTATTTCTTTGTTCTTGTTATGTTTCTAAAAAACAGAAACCAAACAACATTATCGGAACAAAAAGCCTCTGTTATAAAGACAAGGCCCGAACAAGTTCCGTTCTTTTTCTCTCCTCCTCCTCCTCCTCCTCCTAGACAGGAGAGAAAAAACAACGAAACCCTGAATGCCAATGCTGTCTGTGTCTCTTAAGATCCTAAATTTCAGAAAAACACTTGTGAAAAATCAGATCTTTAAAGGGCAAATTTGAGAAACTCTCTCGAACTTCTAAAATTAGTCTGCTAGTCAAGGAAGGGCAAATAGAGGAACAAATGAAGCGGCAGATTTAACGGCAGTTAATAATAATAATAAATTATTAATTTTATTGTTGTTATTACTACTGCTAGCGAGTATTTTTCACTCAATTTACACAAAAATTATAACTAAATTTTATTTCTTAATAATTCCAAAACCATGCTTTATATCGGATGATGTAATTATAAGAATAAACCATCTAGGTGGTGGTCCAGTGGTAAGAGTTTGGGATCAAGAGGTTTGCTCCCTCTGTGGTCTCAGGTTCGAGCCCTGTGGTGACTCATATGATGGCCACTGGAGGCTTACATGGTCGTTAACTTCAGGGCCCGTGGGATTAGTCGAGGTGCGCGCAAGCTGGCCCGGACACCTACGTTAAACTAAAAAAAAAATTATAAGAATAATTTCTTAAAATGTTAATGTTTGAATTCATAAAATTAAAAGAATGAATTTGTTTTACCGGTTTATATTTTAACTTAAACTAATTTTTATTTATAAATGATTTAAAAAATGAAACTCGTATAGTGTATTTATAAAAATAAATTATGTAATTTTAAAATTTCAACTTGAGGTTAAAAATAACAAAAATATGTTTAATGCTTGTGTTTGTTTGGGTGAGATGTGGGGCTTTTTTTGTTTTTAAATTTATTATTTCCTTCTTCTTTTTCATTTTTCATTTTTATCTTATTAAATAAAGTGCATCAATGCAAGTCGCTCTTCATGCCTCTTCACATGCCACTGGATTTTTCATTTTCACCTCTGTTTCTCTTCCCGCATTAAACGTTCCGGTTTGGTTATGCCGTTGCTTTTACGCTTTTGACCTTGTTGCTTCTCTCTTTCTTCTATCTTGACACTGAGCTGTCAACTCCCTGTTGCTTCAAATCTTCGGATTATACGCGTTAAGCACTTTTTGCTTAAGCTCAAGATCACGGCCTCTATGTTTCACATCTAGCCAAATCAAGTCCCTGTGTGTTCAATCGTTTCAAGTCAACCCCTTCTCGCCTGGTTAAAGCTAGTCTTTGACCCTCCAGGGGATCGTTTTGTGATACGTGTCACTCACCTTGCTTTTTAGCTGGTGGCGTAGTTTAAGAAGAGGATCAAGTCAGCTTTAATCTGATAAGAAGGGGCTGAATCTATCTAAGTTAAAATGGGTGGTCTGGTTTAACCAAGCATCAAGATTATAGGGACTAAATGGGATTTATGGCCCTCTTTGTTTAGGTGAGATAACCCCTTGTTTCCGTGTTGTGAGGTTGTCTCCATCTATCCTTCTTTAGTTTCTCAGGACAAAATCACTGAGAATTTTGTGTCTAATCTGTCACCATAAAAAAAGAAAAGTCCAATTAAATCAAAACCATATGATTATCTTGAATTCTTTTGATGTCAAGCTTGTTTGGTAAAAGACAGATGGGATGTGACGTGAAGCACAAAGAGGGTCGATGAAGAGAAAACCAGGCAATAATTACTCTTCCAGCTTAATTTGACAGGATGACAGTGATTGTTTTTAAAGATAATTTTTATTTGAAAATATATTAAAAATATATTTTTATATTAGCCTATTAAAAATTTTAAAAACACAAAAAAAATCAATTTTTTTAAAATATTTTTAAAATACAAAAACAAAAAATCTTTTTAAAGCCTCCAGCTAGCCTCCATTCCCCCTCCCCACTTTCTTCGTAGATTTTCCACAGCAAAGACTCATGGATGAAGAGTTTTTCCACTAGTTTTGAAAAGGTAACTTCGGTGCTCTAAAAAAAGGTACTTTTGATAAGAAAATTGCTGTGAAAATGGCTTGTTGACCACACTCATGGTTTGGAGTCAAGGGTGCATTATTTTTACATCCTTCATAAAATATTTTATTTTTATTTTTATCTGGTAAGTCAAAGTTTTGTTTTTTTTTTTCCAAATCAGTACTTTATTCTGCTAGTTTGTTTTTTAGCCAAATTTATTATTGAAAAAAAAAAACACAACCCCCCTTTAAAGAAAAGTTGAAAAAATGTTTACGAAACATTGATTTTGTATAAAAATCATTTTTCAAAATATTTATATTCAAAGAGTTTTTTTTTTCTCAGTGTTTATTTAATATTGTGGTGTATGGTACCTTTCAGATTATTTTTCATCTGAAAATATATTATAAATAGTTTTTATATTATTATATTAAAATCATTAAAAATTACTAGAAAAGTCATTAATTTAATATATTTTTAAAATAAAAACAAAAACAACTCCGCTTTAAAGCATTCACTTGGATGCATTGGGATTTATGAAAAGGTTGATTTGAGAGATAATAATTGTTTATCTGGGAAAGTTTTTCTTTTCTCTTTTTCTGGGGATATGGGTGAAATGCTGGTGTCCGGGAATGCTGGTTGTGACGGGGACCAATCTGCAGCATCCGCCGGTACGCCTGCCTTGGATTGATCAATTAACTTTTCGGTCGGCTAATGATTAATTCTCTCAAAGTTAGTTTGATTCCGCCTTTTGACCATCCCTCCTCGTCACACACAAAGAGGAGCCTTGTTCTTTCTTGCATGCCCTTTCGGTGCCGATTCTCAAAAGGTAAAATTAAATAAACCGCCACTAGTTTATTTATTTTCTCAATAAATCTCGTGGTGGGGGGATTAGTTAAGTTTTTTCAGATAGTGTTTAATTATCATATAGGAATAAAATAAATTAAAACAGTGTTTTTTTTATATATTATTGTCTTGTAATACTAAACAAACTCAACCATTTTATTTTCTAATTAACTAAAGAAATTATTAATTACGATAGAAAAAATAGGATTCATTTAAGATCTTTAACAAGTATGATTTACTCCTGTTTGTTATAGATTTCCGCACCTTTTAAATTCCATCCCGAGAAGAAATGAAGGCTAATAAATATATGGAAATAATAGGAATTCTTTTCCCTTATTTTATTTTTTGCCCTCAACTGAAATCACCGTCGAAAGAAAAACCTAACTTAAGCCTTTTTTTTTTATAAAAAAAAAAAAAAAAGAGTGGACCATATATCACTAGGATGATTCATGACCAACTGACATGCACGGGTCCTGTATTTATCTTTATAGTTAATGCCGATCACATGCCATCACAAGGACCACATTGAGAATGATTCTTCAGTATATAGCCTTGGCCACGAGTAGCAGGAGGCTGGAGCAACCCATCACATTATCCCGAGCACTGTAGACCCAGCTTGAGTTTACAAGCCCCGCCCATTGCAGAAAAGTTCGAGCACGTTTATGATTGTGGTTTGAATAAAAATAAGTTTTAAAAAGATATAATTGGGTGTGGTTAGTTGAATTTAGATACGTGTTTGGTAAAAGTTATGATTGAGGTTTATGTACAGCAAAAAACATGTATAAAATGTTTGGTAGTTGTGTGATTGCGATTGTTTTTCAAAATGCTTTTTACTTGGAATAACATCAAAATAATTTTTTTTTATTTTTTAAAAATTGTTTTTGATATCAGCGTATCAAAATAATCTGAAAACACAAAAAAATATTAATTTAAAGTAAAAAAAAATTAATTTTTTTCAAAAGCGTTTTTGGAACGCAAAAACAAACAGAGTTTTATGAAACTCAATTACAAAAGCATGTAAAAACTGCGTTTCAAACTCAATTTTTTAGTGGGCCTCACAGTAAAAAATACAGTTTGATGTGTTACCAAACACCTTACTGTGTTTTTTACACCACAAACACAAAAACTTCAAGTAAATAAACGCTACCCAATTTACTTGATGCCCCATGTTTAGCATTTTGATACTGATTATTTTTAAAAGTATTTTTTATTTAAAAAAGTATTAAAATAATATTTTATTTTTATTTTAAAAAATTTATTTTAAACATCTATATAAAAAAATAATTTTTTTATATAGATATACGGCCCAACAGCGTAGCCAAACAGAGTTTTAATATATATTTTGTCATTATGTTAGTTTTTATGGTTGTAATATAAAAATATAGATTAAAAAAAAACTATAAATTATTCCACACCTGCAGCACTGCCTAACATACCCTTGTTATGTTGAGGGCCATAAAATTTATTCTTTCTCCTTTGTCGTTTTATCCCATAATCAAATATTAGAGTTACATTTATGAAACTCGATCCGTACCAGCAGGTCAACTCTTCAGTTCAACACTTGAAAAGCCAACCTGTCAATCTATGATGTGGATCTCGAGTCAGAACAGATCTAATAACCGTGGTGAGAATCGATATGTGGTCTCTCGAGAATGGTTCACGGACAGCATTTTTGTAAAGTGTTGTTAATGGGCTAGGGCTTATTAAGTCTTACTTTACTTTTTAGATGTTTCTCTAATCTTCTGCTCTTCCAGCCCAGATTCTTTGTTCTGGACCGGCTGCTGTCGGAGGCTAGTAGGCTAGTGTCCAGCTTTGAAAGATAGACAAATGCGACTTAAGCTTCCATAGTTAGAGTTGACTCGATACAAAACCCCGTAGACCCTTGACCTCCTGTGTTATCATCCAAGTTTCGAATCCTAGGATGAATCAGCGGTGAGAATATTTATCCATTGAAATTTTAAAAAAAAAATTGCCGCAAGAACTATTATTTTTCTGTTTTAACGAGGGGCTGGTTTAATATTTTCCATTTTGAGAAGAATATTGACGCACGATCCAATTAAGGATGTTTTAATGTATAATTTCCACTATATATGTGTAAAATCGTAAATATAGAATGTTCTCGTGTTCTTATTGGTGAAAAAATGGTTTTTTTCCTAGTTTTTTTTTTTTTTTTTTGGTAAGCTGGAGCTTAAAACCCTAAATTAAGCTAGTATCCCATATACACACCTAGTATCTCTAGTATCTCGAATGCCACGAATGTTACAACTGAAAATAAAAAGTACATGCACGCATAAAAAAAAAAAGATTAAGTATAAAAAAAAACTATTTTAATTCAATAACTTAAATTGTTAGGTTAGATTTATATTATTTTTTAACATCTCTTCTTAAATGAAAACCTTTTGGGCTTGAAACTTGCATATATTTGCATTACCTTGTACTTAATTTTTATCAAATAAATATGAATGGTGAGATTCGAACTCGTGACCGCTTAGTTATAAAGACTCTGATATCACGTCAAAGAATCATCTCAATCTAAAAGCTTAAGTTGTTAGGAAATGTTTTAAAATATGATTTATATTATTCTCTAATACACCTTCTTAAGTAAAAGCCCTTCGGACTTGAAACTTGTATAGACTCATAGTATTATACATTGTGTTTAGTTTTTATTAAATAAATAGGGATTATGAAATTTATACTCGTGACCGTTTGGTCATTAAGGCTCTGATATCATGTCAAAGAGCTATTTTAACTTAATAACTTAAACTAGCAGGTAAGGTCTCAAAATATAATTTATATTATTTTGTAACAGCTAGATAGCTAATAGCTTCCAAAATCTCTTGATGGACTGGAAATTGCTCCTCGAGGGATTATAAAGTTCATGCTACACTAATGGGCACGGACAATTGCGGGAACATCATCATAGAACCATTGGAAGGAACTTGGATAATTTCCAGGATAAAAAATGCTAGGTTTTTCACTCCCACGAACAACTCCAACAAATTCTACAGGAGCGACGGATGAGATTTATTTTTGTCTATGCAATAAGTTCAGATTGTATTCCTGGTGTGTCTCAGTACCCAAAGAGAAACGGAAGTACAGGAGACACCTCAATAGTTTTTGGCCTTATGAACCGAAACCTTCACCAAGAGCTACTCTAACTCCCTTGGGAAGATCGATGTCGTTGCTGTATTGAAAGTTGTTCTCATCTTGTGAAACTTCCAAAGATTTGCCTTTCCAACCACGGGGTTCCCCGCGCTGTGACAATTTGGATAGCACAATAAATTATGCATTCTGAATGTGTGTTGAGTCTGGACTTCTCAATCTCTCCCTGGAACTTATTTTGCTCTGAAAATCAAGGCATAATTCGCGTCTACCTTGGTAGGAGACTTTTCTAATAGTTGAACAATTTTGAGTAAAGAATCCGATTCCAAGATTAACCTGTGAAGTCCTAGCGACCAAGCCAATTCAAATCCAATAACATGCTGTCCACAATTTCAGCTCTGACGAGCATGCTCCTGGATTGACAATGAGGCCTTTTATCCATGTCCCCATGCTATTCCTAATCAACTCACCTGCTCTAGCAGCTACAGGGTTACCTTTGCTGCACCCGTGAAAGTTAAGAAAACGCAAGAACATGAAAAGATTATGTAGAAAGTGGAATATTGTGATGAGAAATCAACCCAACTTCTATGTCATCATATTATTTGCCCATTAGAAATCAACCCCATGTTTTACACCATGTCTTTCATGTGATATTGCACGATTCATTTTCCTACATGCCTCTCCAAAAAGATACACAGTTTAACCGATCGACAGTTACCATAGCATGCATGGATGAATGGGTGTCTTGTACAACATCCCAACACGTGCAATAAGTCTTTAGACTTTAGAGCATGCTTGTAACTCCTTAAATTGAATTAATTATATTAAAAAGATTTTAATGAAATTTTATATTTGAAATCATTTTAAGTGTTAATAATTTAATTCTAAATATGGATTTCAATTTCTAAAAAAATACAAAAATAAATTAGATGTTAACCCACCTGATTTTCTACATTAAAAATAAGAAATTAATGTTTAAATTGGGTTCCTAAAAATACCTATCTATCCATTTTTTTCTTCTTAAGAAACCATGGTAGTATATATTCTATAATTTTTAAACTTGTGAATTCACAATTGAACAATACTATATTAATTAAACTCAATTACAACAAAGAATTGGTTACAATCAAACTTGATATATATTTTTTATATCTTAATTTGTTAATTATTATGATCACAATATGCAAGTTAAAGTTGGATTTAGGCGATAACTTTTGAAGCAATTAAAGGATGAGATGCACTTCATACAATACACATGCAGTGCCGAAATTCGGAGCATAAATTAAGTCGAGGAATGGACTTTTTGTGCAATGGAATCAAGGCCAAACTTCCTTGTGAGGAGATGTGTAAATCCGTTACCTAGATGCAAAGCCATGCCCTATGGTTCCCCGCTCACTTGCTGCTCGAACAGGCAATCCGTTTCCTGTCCTTGACATGCTGGACCAGTTTGGGTTCCTCTTTAACGTTTATAAATCACAGAGACCTAATCAAGAGGTTGACTTTTTAAAAGGGTTTAGAAAAAGATTGGATTTGGGTACATTCAATAATTCTTACTTTAAAATAATAATAATAATAAAACAACGTTATTTCGATTAAAAAATTTTATTATTTTTCCACTAATCCATCCTAAAATGGTGAATCCGGTCAAGCTATTTTCAGAACAGTGTTATAAACAATTATTCTCGGCTTCTTGCACAGCCAAGTGATCATAAGATGAAAATAATAAAAAATAAAAGAAGAAAAAATAGCA
>Ga0307510_10001169_pt1 | contig 28335 bp, 14 predicted proteins | sample 12_EM_MG_FD_207224 | JGI IMG/M metagenome (GOLD analysis project Ga0307510, IMG submission 207224) | Populus trichocarpa ectomycorrhiza microbial communities from riparian zone in the Pacific Northwest, United States - 12_EM | ecosystem: Host-associated > Plants > Roots > Unclassified | place... | reverse complement strand
ACAAATAATTCTTTTTTTTAAAATAAAAAAGCAGGACAAAGAGATTGTTGCTCAAATTAAGTTTGTTTATGATCTTCAGGTAAATCTCACGGTAGAACTTCTTCCTTACAAGTTACAACCAATAGAAGAAGAAATAATTTTTTGGAGGGTAGGACTTGGTCGGTAAATGGATTTGTTTCATAACATGGGGAAAAAAAAAGATTAAGTCCTTCATAACTAGCTAGAACGAGCAAATTTAAATATTTCCAATATTCAGCCATAATTAAATCCCTCCTTTTTTTACGATTGTGAATAATTAATAGCACTCGCACCTGCTTCTTCTATCGTCTTTTTGTTTTTTTCTCAATAAAAAGAATTTAGAGGTTACACTATATATATATATATAGATGTTATTTTGCACACCTATTTTTATCCAAATAAATTGAAAATATAAGTTTTTAATTTAACCACTAAATTGCATTTGCCTTTTTTTGCTTTTACTGAATTAAATTAATACGAAGCATCTAATGTATATCATATGATGAATATTTCAAAAAAGAATAAAAATTCAGAAGGTTTTTCATTTTGGGATAGACCCGAACCTCCTCGCATGAATGAAGTCATATGATGTCATATTTACTTATTTTATATACGAGAGTGAAATACAGGAAATTAACAGGAAAAAAAAAAAGCAGTCAGTGGCTATAGACAAGGTGATAAGAGGTTCTTTAACGGGACCATGCATTCAAGTTTTTTGAGCTGGGAAAATAGCATGGACCAAATAATTCGTACCCTTTCCTGCCATTGCACTATTACAGACACCATGCCAAGGCAAATGATCATTTAACTTCTCAAAGTAAATTGCAAAGCTACAAAATGATTTCTTACCCGTTTCCTTGATCTCTTGTATTGCTTCTACTTTTCTTCCACCTCGAAGTCCTTCTTTTCTTGTAGCTAGTGGTTCTGGATTTTGAGACTTAAAAGCACTTTTTTTTTCTTTTTTCAATATATATATATATAAGAAAAGGAACCTCAATGCTAAAGAGCCTCAAGTCTTCACTTTCCAGAGTGGATAGATTTAGTTTATGCACAGGCATTATTGTAGCCATCAATTCTTATTAATTATAAGGTGTTTTAACGAGCCCACATGGCTTCTTTTTTCTTGTCTTACGTGTATTTGCTAAATTTGTCAGGGAATTAATGTTTTTCGTTTTGATGAATATTTCAAAAAAGAATAAAAATGGAAGGATAGCAAAGTTGAGACTTGAAACAAAGACATGGCGTCCCTCTTCCCTATTTTGCAAGAGAGATGAATGTCCATGAATGGTTGAAAGATTTTAATGAGTTGGGTTTGGAAGAAAACCAATAAAAGTCTTGTTATTATAAAATTAGGATAGTGTTTGTTTTTGTAGTTAAATTGTGTTTTTTAAAAAAAATTAAAAGTTTTTTAATTTTGAATTAATATTTTTGATAATTTTGGATAGTTATAATTATATGTTGATGTTAAAAATAAATTTTTAAAAATATTTTAATATATTTTTAAAGACAACAACACTGCTACTTTGTCAAAAACCATCTAAAGCAAAATCCTTTAAAAGGATATAAATAATAAGTCAATGAAGGAGATCGTTTCCTAAATAAGTAGGACATGAGAATCGGTACTTTCCTTCACTGCGAAGATGTTGCCTTTTTCTTTCCATGTATTGTTGATTGAGAATTTGAGATCCTTTCCCGGGAAAGACATAATATAATAATAGTGTAGATTATTTTTTAAAATATTTTTTATTTAAAAAAATATTAAGATAATTTTTATATTTTTTTAAAATTATTTTTGATATTGGTGTATAAAAATGATCTGAAAATATAAAAAAATATTAATTTGAAGTAAGGAAAAAAAATAAAATAAAAATTCAATTTTTTTAAAAAATATTTTTAAAACATAAAAATAAATAATTCTTTAATTTATGTACTTTGTTGCTAGCCATTGCTTTAGACAACAATAGCAAAAAACGTACATTTTTGTGACCTTTTGAGTCTGCAATCCTTTCATGTGTATATTATTTATATGTCAATCATTGCTTCCCCCCGTCTTTTATTCTTCCCAGCACAACTTCGACGAGTGGGTTTAGCAATTTCTTTTCATGATTATTTATATGTCAAGCTCTGTTAGTAACCGCACTACATGTTTCTTTTCTTTGAGTTTTATGATAAAGATGATTTTCAAATTAATTTGCATGTCAATTTAACCTTGCGGGGGGAACCTTTGATGATGTTTCAAAATCCTAGGTTATAAGAAATATAATTATTTTAGTGATTGGATAATATGTTTAATCAAATGTTCTTGTGTTTTGATTTATTTTTTTATAGCTAAGAAAGGTAGTGACTTGATATCGAAAACCTAGTATCTCCAAAACAATCTCAATATCTTTATAGAGAGAGTATTCAATAAATATGTAAAAGAATATTAAATTCTAAAAACAAGATTATTTATTCTTGTTTTGTTATGTAATGAATGTTTTGTAAGAGAAAGTTGTGTTATGTTTATATATATTGAGAATTGAAAAATTATAGACCTTTTATCTGGGTGGTTCGAGGGGTATTTATACCTCATGAATCTTATCATTTTGCTTAAATGAGAAGGATGAAAAGTCATTTCACCTTTGTAACATTAATAAGGAACAAATATATCTTACACATGTATTAATGAGTGATAAATATCATTACACAAACATTAATGAAAGACATATATTACTAACACAAACATTAATAAGAAAAAAATATTTCTTATAGATGTATTAATATGAGATGAAAATATATTGGATCAAGGGAAACTCTTATACATCTAGGGGTGTAACTAGAGTACAAATTTTCTGAGTAAATCATTTGCATTATATGCAATAAGTAAAATAATATGCAACTCATCAAGGATGAGGTGCACATAATCTCTTGACATTTTGGATACATGTTAAAAAGTCTGGTCATTAAAAAACTCAAGAGGTCATGCATGGAGTCCATGCCATAAGCTTGGACTCGAACAATATCCAAGACTAGGCTCAGGTCGCGTGTCAAGGTCCAAGGATGCCAGGACATGGGCTCGGGTGCCTTGCCTGGCGTCTTGGCCTTAGCACGCGTCCTGGACCCATAAGACGCTAGGTTGTGTATTTGGGCCAAGCCAAGAACCTGGGCCCGGACCTGCTTTTGAATTCCTCTAGAGTCTATACTGTTATTAAATAAGATTGGGCAAACAAAATATTGTTTGAATCGAGTAACGTGTAATTAGATGATGGCTTTGATTGGGAAAATGGTTTGTTGGGGACTTAATCAATAATGGTGTAGTAGTTGGTGGGTACATTTGTCCCTTTCCCTAATATCATATAGTTAATTTCGAATCTTAATTGCTTTCAGGATTATTATTAGAGGATTTTGGGTGAAAAGATGAACCCATTAATGTATAGAACAACTATGTCTGAGATCAGAAAGAGCATGGCTTCTTTTACCATTTTTTGGTCAGTATGTTGACGATCATGCATGCAACCTCCCTTTATCGAGATTCAATTGCCAATTTAGTAATTGCTTGATCGTCGAAAAAGGCAATGCTTAATGCAGAAGAAAATTTTGTTTATGTGTGATCTTGCTGCAGCTAGCTAGCACACTTTCCGTTCCATGAATGTGCAGCCCACTTTATCAGCTTGGTTGCTTCTTGGGCTATACAAATGGTTAATTTATTGCTTGCTTTTTTTCATAAATATAAGCTTTGACTCATCAGAAAATTGGATCCATGTTTTGAACCAAAAAAAAGTTAAACACTTGCTTAATCCTATTGCTCAAGTGTAATGGTCAAAATGTAGCCTTAATCATGTAAAAGTCTCCCCATACAACCTTGGTTTATTTATTATGACAAAAATAATTAATTATAGGGATACCTAGCCTGCAATATAAATTACAATTATTATTAATTCTTTTCAATTTTACGAATTAGAAATTAATATCTTGGGATTATTTTTCACATTTTATAAAACTTTAATTAAAACCTGTAAATTTTATGGAACTTAGCATCAACAAACATTTAAGATATTGTTTACTTGCTATCTCAAAATGAAAGAGATGAAGATAGTGAAGGTTATTATCTTAAACATTTAAAACATATTTTTCTATAAATAAAAATTTACTCCAGAATTATTATAAAAATTAATTATTTTGTATATTTTATTTTAAAATAATAATTAAACGTATACTTAAAAAAAATAGTAAGGAAAAAAAATGTTTGAGATCTTTTGGTTATAAATGAATAGCATGAGTTTCGAAAAACTTGCTACAAGAAAAGTCCATTGGACCCAAGCCCAAGAAACATTTTTTAAATTCTTGCTATCCTTTTTTTTTTTTTTTTGTACCAAAGGGCAACCCTAGCTTAGGGTTTTTGAAAGAAGCGGTCGTCAAATTAGAAGCAGGGTTTTAGGCCTAGAAAGAAAAATCAAAGAAGCAACTAAAAAATGGATCCTTCAGCACTTAATTCACCTGAACTGGAACGATTTCTCACTGTAAGTTTAGACTTTCCATTTTCACAACTTCCTAACTTTACATTCTTGAGCTTTATTTTTTGAAAGATTTACACTTGGTGTTTCTATTTTCTTGGTAAGAATATGGTTTAGTTTTTTTAATCATTGAAGGTCTCATCTTTTTTGTCATTATTATTAGTTCATTGGTTAGTTGTCTGGTTATCATAATTTTACCTTAAATCTTTGCTGTGTATTTAGCTGCTTTTGCTGAAAGACTCAAACTTGATCGGATATTTGATATGGTTTGATAATTTGGGTGATGGGGTTAGTGGGAAATTTTCTGCTAAGGATTGTTTGCTGATTCGATGAGTAAAGTTATTTTTTTGAAAGTAAATTTCTGGTTTATTATTTTAGATGATATTCTTATCGACTTTCCTAGTATAGTTGTTGGTTCTTGTTTCTTTTTTAGGGAAGGTGCTGTTGTGGTTTTAATGATTTGATTTGCTTTGTAAAGTCTTCAGAACTATCACTTGGCTATCATGGATTTAATTGAATAGGTAATTATACTATTTTATGTGTAATCATTGCATATTTGCTTAGAGTGGAGAATTAACGAGCAAGAAAGGCTATTTGAGGGGAGTGTTGCCTTGTAATTTGAGTATCTTAAGGTAGTAATGAATCGGGGGTGGTCGTTATTTTCTGCTGGAACTTCGATATTTTACAATTATGCATGTGATTCTCATTTTGGAATGATTTTTTTTTTTTTTTTTCAGGAAGAGAAGGAAAGAGCTATGGTTAATGAGATGGTGGCAAAGCTTACAAGTGCATGCTGGGACAAATGCATCACGGGTACACCTGGGAGCAAATTAAGCTCAAGTGAATCATCTTGCCTCTCTAACTGTGCTCGAAGTTATATGGATATGAGTCTCATCATTATGAAGCGCTTCCAGTCCATGAACTAACTTCATGGAGAATTGGCCTACTGTATTGATTTGCAAGATGCAGCTGTGCTTTAGCTTCTGTCATTGGTTAATTACACTAGTTGTACCCTTCCTCATATCAAATAAGAACAGCGTGCTTTCATAATATTTATGACTTGTGATTTGTGAATTGCATTGAATTCGTGAGCAATGATAGCTCCATCAAATACAGGTAGTAAATCATGTACCATAAGAATTCATGCGGCCAAGAATCGAAACTGTTGCGAACTTCCGAAAGTTGTTTAGTATGTTCTTACAAGTGAAGCCAGCCCCGACTGTGCAAGTTCAGTCTGTAACATGAGGTCAGCTGTTTATCTCAAATGGTTTAAAGAACCAACGGTGGCAAATCTTAGCAAGCTTAACAACCACTTTGATGTGGCTGAGTTAGCCAGGCACCTCTTCTACGTTCTAAACAGAAGGCTCCGACGACAAGAGCTCATGCTCAATCTTTCCCTTCCAAAATCTAGCAAAACAAAGACGATCATTACAACACCCGTGCAGGGATTGGTCGATATTGCAAAACATAAAATATATAGCAATCACTTCCACTCACCAAAAAAGTAAAGATTTATGGTGGCACAACTGGTTTTGGAAAAATTACAACGGCCTAAAACCGTAAACCCATTGAAACAGATCATTATACATGGGGGAAAAGGTAGATAACGTGAGGGACCAAGAGCATCAACGGCCAACCAATACGATAGAAACATATCATTCTTTTTTCTTTTTTTCCTTCCTTGTTCTGTACAATCATATCTTCTTTTCATTTTACAACCTTGTATGCCTCTTAGACTGCTGAGCATCTGATGTCAAGTTGTCACCAGTGCCACAAGCCGTCCGCTCTGATTCCCCCATTCCAGCTGCTGAAGCAAGATCAGGTGATATATCCCAACTGCCACTTTTTCTCCCCAAACTTGGTCGTCTGGAATGCATGACGCTACGCCCTTCCATACCCTGTGGGGGAAGGATCCTGCTTAAATCTGGTGAGACATCAGTCAATCCACGATCCTCATGTAGACTGTCATCATTTCTTATTGTTCCATCATAATCATCCGCATCTCCTGCAGCCTCATCCCAGACTGGCTTCCTCCCCATCTCTACATCACCAGCAGATTTTCCCACCCCTGAACTGACAAAACTACTAGCTACCATTCTAGGTGGAATGGTGTTTTCCTTTGGAACTTTTGCCCTGAAATTGTTCTTAGATGGATGAATGCTAGAGCAAAATATCTCCATGAAGTTCTCAATCAAACCTTTGTCAAATGGGTTGGCTAGCCCATCATACCGGTATCTAAAGTTCTCATAAGTAGACTGCCAGCACAAAAAAAAAGCAATAAATATGAGTAAACTAGAATATGACATTAAACATGAAGAATGAAACAGTTTTTTTGGCAAATATATATCTATTATAGAAGCAGAGTGCAAAGCAAGTGGCAATGGAAGGGATGCAACAAGAAATAACTGAAGGTAATAAGAGTTTACACATGAGGATATAAAACTAAAAGTGAGACACATTATTGATTTCAATGGACCTTGACAAGGAGAGTTTCTTACCTGGTTTTTACTGATGAGATATGAATGGAACACAGTAAGACCACCAACAAACCAAACTGAAATAAAGGTGTAAACTACTAGTGCAATAGAAGCAGGAGCTTTGGACATTGCTTTCCAAATTGATGTCTCCTCACTATTCATGATCCTTGTAATGTAGACCCAGCAAAATGCATGTACATATATGCAAAGAATTGTTTCGGTGAAAACAAACATGACGAAGAACCGGTAGTTCCGCTGCATCCAAAACCAGAAAGACAAATCCCAGCTCAGAGAATGATCATCATCACATACACAAATTTAAGTGATGGCAAAGGTCAATATTTTGCCAGTGCAAGTACTAGCTAGATAGCAAACTGAAAGATAATGAGTTTAGCTACAAAAGATCCTCCAACAGTATATTGGGCAGCCTAGGCAAATATTGACACATTCAAGAACATTATCAATGAATGCACACAAATTTTACTAATTCTGGCACACTTCCTAAAATTCAATATAACTGAAAAGAATATCCACTTGCTATTTTTGGCATTTTAAGGACCTTTACTTCTGCAACTGGTTCAGTTATACTTTAAATAAGATAAAAAAATGGCATGCACTCCTTGGATGTCAAAGGATTTTTCCTAATATTAACACAGTATCTTGTGATCTCGGATTTTGATCACTTTGAAGTTTGAAGCTACATAGCAGGAGGTTATCTTCAAATATTTTGTATCAAAACACCGGCTAACCCCACAAATAATTAGTGTCATTCCACCATACAACAATGATGTCACATATTTTCCCTTGTTGAACATGCATTTCATTAACAACTTAGTTTGTATATTTCTCTTTCTTTTGATGGGGAGCCTACATCCAAATATGGTTGATAATGACAATTCAAACAATCGGAATCGAGTAAACACCATGCTCAATGCACGACAGAAAATTTCATGTTTTCCTAAAACAGAGTTCTGGAGATGGCACTAGTTAGTTAAGATTTAACGAGTAAAGAAATGTCACGAAGAAGAATGATCATTACCAATCCAATGCACTGACCAACCCAAGGGCAGTGATGATCAAATCTTTCCACACAGTTATTGCATATGGAACAGTGAGAGCAGCGTGGCGGCCTATAAAGCATGCAGGTATCACAGTACTTGGTCTTCACAGTCATCCCATTGATGATAACATCCTTTGTGCGTGGCAAACGAAAAGGTGGGGTTTGGCCAGGAGTAAGTGGAGTTTGCCAGTCATAACCTTCTGGCTCTGGAGGATGAGCATTACGAGGTATTATACCAGGATCCCTTGCTGACGTTAGTAGAAGAAGGGTTAAATCCTGAAGAACAAATACATTCATCAGTTAACAGCACATAACTATGTTGGAACTTTCTGCCAACCTAACCTCTATAATTATTATTTCAAGCAACTCCTTCAGCTACACTTTAATGATCAAATAAAAGCATTTGTGCAAACAAGGTGGCAACCTCAAACTAGTTTGGGTTGGCTGTATGAACTTTTTTCTCAATTTGTTGCTTAGGGTCAAATTTTCAGTAATATGTTGCGAGATAAATGACCTTTTTATCACTTCAAACCCAAATGATTCTGATCCAGCTCTTTTTCTCTTTTAATTCTGCTACTTAAATTGAATCACTCTTCTGCATTGGTGCATCCAAAGAGCATTGCTGTAACCATATCATCACAAACGATCCTCCATAAACTTATCCTCAATGAAACTGCATCCACTTTTCTATTATATACCAGTGTCACATTTAGTCCCGTTTTATATTTCCATGTATGCATCCTAAATTTTAATCTCATATATGCACATTTTCAGAAAACACCGCTTATTCAGTCCTAGAACTCTTTTCAGGTTTGAAATTAAGAGATCAGTCTAACTTGTTAAGAATCCAGAGAAGAACACATGACAAAGGGAAATCCCACACCCCTTCCCACCAAAAGTAAGGAAACCCCAAAGAGGACACACTGTTGACACTTTTAACATGCGCCAAAAGGTCTATTGCAACAAGAGCAGAATGGTTGTTTCCTGGATAAAGCACTCATGTTATGTTAGGATGATCAACTAAGGTCTCAACATAATTCACATCCATATAGCAGAAATTCAGGTTTTCCATTTGGGGCATGCTTGAACACATACAAATTTTCAAACCCGCAAAAATTCATTTCTTATCAGCCAATAGATGAGTAAATATGCTACAGTAACAGAAGCAACAAACTAAAGCCATAGTTATATGCTGTCATTGATATATGCATGTGCCACCTTATAACCTTTATTTATGCACTAAACTTGATTGTTACAGAATAGCCCGTATACTAGGACCTCGAAAACAGAATAGTTAATCGACTGAGCTGCTTTTAAAGGAAATTACTAAAATGAAGGCTCTGTGATTGTCAGAAGATGGGAACTGCTATCTATTTAAGCTTTGTAAAAACTCAACATAACAATTAACTGAGTTCATTGTTAAGCATATGGTGCTTCAGCAAGCAGAAGGACAAAAATTGAAGAAAAGAAAATTACAGAACTTAAGAAAGGAAGACTACTCACTAGTAATGTCAGAACGATACCAACGACTAATATTGATATTCCCAAGTGATGAGAAAAATCATCTTTCAGCTTTCTTGCTACAAAGACACAGAAAATAGCAGCAGGAACCACAATAAGAAATATGGTTAACAGAAGAGATCTCGCATCTGGTCCAAAAATAAGCCTCCCCTGAAGCAAGAAAATCTGCATACAAAACAACCAACTGTGGCATTATGCAATTATCAACTATTGTCAACATGAACGAATAAAAGAAAAAACCCTCGCAATGGCATAATAATATTTAAAAAAAAATGTTGAAAAATAGTAGCAATATCTACATTATGCTTTTCACATCTTTGAATCACGAAACAGAAAAGGCCATGATATGTTGGAAAGTGATTTTTTCATTAACCTCACTAAACCAAAAAATTGATTCACGGCAGTAACAACAGCTGCAAGAAATCTAAATTCAGTTACTCATTAAACAAACCAACCCCTACCCATTTCACAATAAGCCAACTACTTGCAAAATAATTTACTCAAGTGAGCCATAAACAGAAGTTGCGAGCATAAATAACTCAAATTGACTGCTAACGTAAGCCCCCCAAAAAAAAATCCATTTTTAACTCCTTTATTCCTTTCTTAAACACCCCAAAATCCAATCTTTATCCTCAATCTCACAAAATCTCACACTTTCCTCAACAAAAACCCAGAATCCAAAACTAGAAATTAGCTTACATTACTGCCTTTCCATGCCTGGTAAGTCCTGAGCTGATCCTCCCCATCGTCACCAGTAACAGAAGCGTCCACCGTAGCTCCGGCAATCGGATCAGGAGGAGGTGGGACCACATACATGTCTCTCATCCCTCTTTTTTGTTCTCTCTTTGTAAGGTCAATTCTGGATAGCTGCAACGCTTTGCAAAGTGAAAACGAAAAAGAAAAGAAACACAAATAAAAAAAGCAAATAAAGGCATCTCTTTTAATAGTACCGCACGATAAAAAGCAGAGACTATTTGACTTTTACTTTATTTTTGTTAACAAGACAAATTGGATTGGTGGGGTGAGGTTCAAGCTATGATATTATGGTTTATGAGGTAGAAACCACCGCCAACGACGGCGTAAACGGTCGCAGTCGAGCTGTTCATCTAAGTAAATGGCAGAGTACAAAAATATTATACTATACAATCATTCAAGAAAGTTATGTATTACGGCACGTCTCAACAGTTGATTATCTTGTTTTCGGTGATAAGGACATTACTGACAAGGAATCTTTTGAATTCTAAATTCTCAGACCTCAGTTTCTTCCTAATGTCAAATGTGCCCTAAGAACTCTTTTTTTTTCTTTTTTCTTTTCTTTTGTCTTTTTAATGATAGTGAGGTGGAACATGTTATATTCTTAAACCAAATAAATATCGTTAGAAAGACAATCAAATTGATTGGTGTGGTAAATTGCATTTGTTGTCATTAAACTTGATTCAACTATGAAGTTGGTTTAGATTGTAAGAAGTTATTAAGTTCGAGGTTTAATGTTTGAGTTTCCATAAGTTCAGCAACAAGCATAGTTTTGAAACCCGGCCTGGTGGGTCGACCCGGGACTGGAACCAGGCCGAGTTGATGAAAAAATAGAAAAAGTTATGACCCGGTGTGATCCAGCCGACCCAGCGGATTGACCTGGCAAAACCCGATTGCAACTCATTGACTTTTGTTGTTTTACTAAAACGACGCAGTTTTGAATTTTTTTTAAAATAGGGATTGACCCGACCGACCTGGTGACCCGGTTAAAGCCCGGAACCCGGGTCTTGGACTAAGCCGATCACCGAGTCGGGTTTAAAAACTATATCAACAAGGATCCTTTCGAATTGAACTAATAATTCATTTGTTGTTCGTATATTTGTATAGCTTTTTTTTAATTTAAAGACACAATTGTCTTTAAAAATTAAATTAAATAAATAAATAATAAATAAAGGAAAAGAAGAAGTTGCCACTGTACATTAGAATAGCAAAATGATGAAATTACCCGGCCAAAAAAACCTTTTAAAGGTATTGAAGATAAGATTATTTTTTCACAATGATATAATTATCTTAATAATTTTTATAGGATTAGGTTGGGTCTTTTTTTTTGTATAGAAAAAATATTGATTTACCTCTAAAAAAAAAAAAAAAAACATGTTGCCTTTCAATAAGAGGTATTATGATCTTTTTATTTTTTTTTCAAAATTATAAAATCACTTTGATTCCTTTAGAGATAAAATCAACATAACTCTTTTACAAGAGTTTTTTCATCTTTTCATCATAGTTTTTCTTTTTTTTTTTTGTAATATCATGTTTTCTCTCCCCATCTAAATTTCTACACCAACCCCTTTAAAATTTTAGAACAACCCTTTAATTTGTTAATTATTTAGATTTGGTCCCTATATTTTTTTTATAATTTGTTTATCTTGAATAATTTATAAAATCAATATGTTTTATCAATTATATCCCCCTTCAATTTTTTGCCTTCTTTCAAATTTAGTTTTCATTATTTTGATTGCTTTTTTTTTTTGTCTAGGTAAGTTTTTTAAATTGATACTTTCATTTATCATTCTTTATTGGGTTTTTTTTGCTAATTCTTTAAATTAATTTTTTTTTTCAATTTCATCCTCAATATTTGAAATCATTTTTTTAACAGTTTATAAGATTAGAATTCTTTTTCTATTTCATCCCCCTTTATTTTTTTTATCTTCAAAATTAGTTGTCAATCTTTTTATTGCTATTTTTTTTACTTGAGATAAATTTTAATTTGAATTTATTTTTATTTATTTGCTTTCTTTAGAATTTTTCACTGATTTTGAAAATAACTTGGATTTTCTCGGATCTTTTTAATTATTATTCTTTGTTGGATTTACTTTAGCCAATCAATATTAAATTGGTTGAGAATTAAGTTTTTTTATTTGTTCCGGGTCTAGAATTTAATGGGTTGCGAGTTTGAGACCTTTGCCTAGATTTAGAAGGTTTTTCTAGTTTTTTTTCTTCTTTTTTTAAGCTGATTTTTTTTTAATTTTATCACTTAGCATTTATGTCATATATGTTTTTTCCTTTCTATATGATTTTTTAACCATTTTTTTTTTATGGGTTCCCATATTTTTTTAGGTTAGTCCATATTTCACTCTTTTTTTCTTGATCAGATCTATGTCCCGATACATATTTAAAAATAAATAAAGAATAAGATATGCTTACTTCATAAAATTATAAATGTTTTTAATTTTATCTCCCTTTTATTTTTTATCTTTCAAATCTGGTCTCTATTCTTTTTATTGTTATTCATCTTGTTTTGCGTCATTTTTTATATTGTTATTTTAAAAAAAAAATCATCCTTCATGGTTTTTTTTTTATCAAATTTGATCTGTCATTTTTTTTATTGTTATCTTTTTTTTTTCGCGAGTTAAGCTTTTTAATTCAACCCAAGTCCAGGATTTTCACATGTTATAAGTTTTAGATTTTAGACCAAATTTAGAAAGTTTGCCTAGGTTTAAGGTTTAATTTATAACTTGATGAATAAATGAGTGTATTGATCATATTATTATTTAGAGCGTGAATCTAAAGAAAAGAAAAATATAGTTTTTTTAAATGATAATTTAGATATAGATAAGTTATTTAAACCTCCATAAAAGAGAAACTTTATACGAATAAGCTAATTAGAGATGTCAATGGATACTCGTACATTAGGTTTTTTCATATCTATACCCTATTGATACTTGCACATTAGGTTTTTTTCTTTTAAATTTGATAATTATTCCTTTTATTGCTTTTTTTTTTTTGCAAGTTTTTTAAATTAATATTTTTTCACGATTTCATCCTTAATTCAAAATTAAATTGATTGGGAATTAAGTTTCTTGATTCAAATCGGATCCGGGATTTCATGGATTATAGGTTTTAGAGATTAGATCAGGTTTAAAAGATTTGTCCGGGTTTACTTGATTTCCCCCCTTTTTTAAGCTTTTTTTTCACTTTTTTTTTAGAGTTTTGCTTTATTAATTTTTTTATTGTTTTTCTTCTATGGGTTTAGTCTTGGGTTCATAACTAATGTCACTGGTTTCAATAGTCAACGCAGATTGATTTTTTTTGGTCTTGTTTTTACATTGTTTTATTTCAATTTCATCAATTAACATTTGATGTATTGGAAATTAGTCTTCATGCTTTTCTTTCCTTTCCTTTCAAGTGGTTTTTTTTTTCTACGAGGTTATCTCAATCTCATATTCACGGTCACGGAGTTTGTGAGTTAATCTAGTTTAATTGTGGTTTTTTGTTGCTTTTTTTAATATATTTTTAGTTTTGTCTTTTAATATTATGTTTTTGGATATTCTATATGGCTTTAGGTTGGTTTTTTCTATTTCTTTTTATTGTTATTTATTTGTTAATTTATTGATTATTATTGCATTTTTTAATTCATAATATTTAAATTATCAATTGAATTACTAACTTAGGTCTTGGGTTTTTTTCCTTAGCATTTTTTTATGTTGAAAAAACAATTTTGAATGACTCATAGCTAAGCACCGACTACAAATCTAGTACGAACTAAATAATCTTGAATTTCAAACTTTTTTCTATTCAATCGCATTGAAAGTCTTAAAAAAATATTTTGATTCGAAAACATAGTTAACCAATAGGTAATGGTATATTAAATGAAAATTTTGAAATTTAAAAATTGTGTCATTGTTACATAATTTAACCATTATTAGATATCATAATCAATTTCTTATAAATATATCAAGGCCAACCAGTTAAATTACCATATAAAACACTTAAACTTGTTCATGTGCACTAATATCAGGTATTGTTTCCTTTTATCACACAAATGAAACCAATCATAAATGAGAATTTCTTAAAATAAATTATAATAGATAATTTTCTCTTTGATTTTGTATTTATGTTGAAAAATCAATTTATATCATGTATTTTTTTTTAGTCAATTGCATTCGATATTACTAAAATATGATAAATTTTATTCTAATTCATCGCACTAATTAACTTTGTAACATAAATAACTTTTTCAGTGAAATGACATAAATACTTTAATATGTTAATTTTAAAAAATTTAACTTGAAAAATAATTAATTTATTTTATTGTCTTTAAAAAATATAAAAAAGAACTTCCATGTTTATACCTTTCCCTCAAGGTTTTTTTTTTTTAATGTATATAATTTATTTGGTTATTTATATAATAGAGAAGGACAACCTCCTTTGTGTAGCGCAATATCCATCGAGTATTCTAATAATAATAATAATAATAATAAAAGTTAACTTTTTAAGTTTTCAGGATTTTATTTTCTGTTTAGAAGTGTGGTTATGGTTGTTTTTTATTCATAAATGTATTAAAATAATATTTTTTTTTAAAAAAAATAATTTTTGATATTAACGTATCAAAATGATCTAAAAACACAAAAAACATATTAATTTGAAGTAAAAAAAAACTAAAAAAATATTAAATTTTTTTAAAAATATTTTTAAAACGTAAAAATAAAACAGCTGAAAACTCGATCACCAACACCTGTAACATGGCCACCAGTGCAACCATCCTTTAGAATTAAAGATAGCTTATTTTATTTTAATTCATCGCAATAATTAACTTTGTAACATAAGCAACTTCTTCAGTGAAACGACATAAATACTTTAATATGTCAATTTTAAAAATTTTAACTTGAAAAATAATTAATTTATTTTATTGTCTTTAAAAAATATAAAAAAGAACTTCCATGTTTATACCTTTCCCTCAAGGTTTTTTGTTTAATGTATATAATTTACTTGGTTATTTATATAATAGAGAAGGACAACCTCCTTTGTGTAGCGCAATATCCATAGAATATTATAATAATAATAATAATAATAAAAGACAACTTAAAAGTTAATTTTTTAAGTTGTCAGGATTTTATTTTATGTTTAGAAGTGTGGTTATGGTTGTTTTTTACTCATAAATATATCAAAATAATATTTTTTTAAAATAATTTTTGATATCAACGCATCAAAATGATCTAAAACACCAAAAATATATTATTGAAGTAAAGAAAAAACTAAAAAAATATTAAATTTTTAAAAAAATATTTTTAAAACGTAAAAGTAAAATAGCCGAAAACTCGATCACCAACACGTGTAACATGGCCACCAGTGCAACCATCCTTTAGAATTCAAGATAGCTTATTTTATTTTAATTTTCTTACGTGCATTCGGTTCAAATAGGTTTGACCATATATCGACAGAATACGATGCAGCTAACCAAAACAAAACGAAAGAGTATAATTTAATTTTCAACGCGGATTTAAGAGTTAAAATAATATTTTTCCTCTTACAATGATTGATTATAAATTCTAATTTTTAATTATGAATCATTGATCGTGTTTATTCATATATAAGACAAGAATATACTCGTGAGATATTGATTAATTTAAATATAAAATTACATAATTGGTTTAGTCAAAGTTGTAGCGGTCTGATTTCACCTTACTTGATAGGTTGACTTGGTCTCAGCCCAATCAATCTAGCCGAAGTAATAAAAATCAGGCCATCGAAAAAATTATATAAAAAAAGAATTGACTTTTTCTTAAATCTCTTTAAAAAAAATAAAGAATCACATTTGTGGGGTCAATGCTTACAACCCATTGATAAACCTAACGACTCAATGACCTAAATACTTAGTCATGTCATGTTCTAAATTGGGTTTCAGATTAGTTATCCATAAATGACTAACACAATTTAGAAGAGATCAACTCTTAAGATGGTATTTAATAAGAAAGTTTCAAGAGAATAGCAAGGATAAGAAAATGAAAGTTATAAATTTTATCTAATTGCAAGTTGAAAGGAAAATCAATGGAATGGAGAACAAAGATTTTTTTTTTTATATATATATTAAAAAAAAAAATTACAATTAGTCTCCCTCGGGCTGGAAGGAACTTGTCATCAAGTCCAGACTTTAGTCAAAAAACATTATCAACCACGAATATTCTTTTACGTGTGGTTCATTTTATTATGGATCCTAAATATCTTTGCATAAACGACCTCATCATTGATCCCTAACATAATACATTTATGCAATCCATCCTATTATGGGTCATGAACGCAATAACTTTGTGAGGGTCGTCTCATTATATCATCTGACAAGTATCTGTATATTAGTTTCAAGTATCTCTCATACCTCAATTTATAAGAGCATTTATTTCTTTTCATTTAGGAAGGAATATAACATGTACTAGTTTCAATAATTCTAATTAATGTCTAGTCTCAATAGAATATTGACCAATAGTATTTAAGAACGAAATTTTAATGTAATATAAATCTTATAATTATAACAACTTTATAATTTTCAATGTAAAATATTTTTGTTCCACAAACTTTAACTTGATTGTAGATTAATTAATAAAAAATTAGATTAATTAATCAGATATATTTGAATATTAAAGATTAAAAAACCTTTATTATTAATAAACATGTTTTACAGAAATAATAATAACTAAAAAAAAAACAATGTCACCCTAAAAATCCTCAAGCAACATCAGAACTTGATGAACCTTTCATGGGTTCTTTTTGGATGTATTTGGTTTGGGATTTCAAGTATTATTTTTGTCGGCTTTGTACTCCATTTTTTTATAGTGAAATCTCCCTCCCTCCCTCCCTCCCTCTATGTTAATGGAGGAGGTAATTTACCAAAAATATATATATATATATTTGTGTTTTTTTATTTCTCATGTACTTTTCTCAATCTTTTTTTATTATAATTCATGCTTTACAAAAATATTACTTTAAGATATAAAAAATCCCTAATAAACTGGTATCAGAACTAAGTTTAATTACACTAACACTTTATTATCAACATTTACACGAGAGGAGCAAAATCTCCCTCAAAGCACTTTACTTTGCATCAAATTATGGCACAAAATATCATACTATAAGAATAAAACTAGCAGATACCATGCAATAAGCTTTGTTACAGCAAAAAAGAGGTCCTACCGGGAGTCGAACCCAGGTCGCTGGATTCAAAGTCCAGAGTGCTAACCACTACACCATAGAACCACTTTGTTAGACTGTTGAACTTTTCTAATTATATTACTACAAGGCATAGACCTTGTTTATTTTTCTTTTTAAAACAAGAGGGTACGTTACAGTTACACTTCTAATGTGGCATCCTTCTTATACATTTCTTTAAGCATAGCGGTGACGAGGGTAGTTTAGACCATTCTCTAGCTCGATTTTTATATTCTTTTAGTTTGTTTAAATCTCAAATGGTAATTAACTAAATTCTTGCTAAGTGCTGGATAATGGATCAATACCTTTACTTAATAAAAAATCTTAAGAACAAGTAAAATATATTTGTCAATATGTTTTATAAAATGAAAATTATTCTCATTTAACTTGTTAACTTTAAGTAAAAAAAAATAAATTACCCAAGACTCCATGTATCAGAAATATATAAATAATAACAAAAAAATATTTCTTAAATATTTTTTAAAAATTATATTTATAATTTTTCTCAAAATATCATTTAACTTAAACCAACTCTTATCAATTATCATCATATGTGGAGGCATGTGGTAACTGGTAAGCACCAAGAGTTTAGATTCTAGTAGTTTAGATAAAAAAAAAAAAAAAAGAAGCATAAATGAGCATGCCAGGGTCAGTGTCGGTTTTCAGGCATTTTGGGCTTAAATTCTAGTAGTTTAGATGTGGCCGACAGACTCAAACAGCCCATCGTTTTCGAGCTGCACTTGTGGCCCACTAAAACCTTCAAGTTAGGGGTGATTATTTTCGGTTCGGTTCGGTTTTTATCAAAAAAAATAACCAAACCGAAATTTTTTTTTTGAAAAAAAAAACCGAAACCGAACCGAAACCGGGTCAAACCGATCGGTTTCGGTTCGGTTTTTTAGGGAAAAAACCGGTTCAAACCGGTTTGGCTCGGTTTTCTCGGTTTTGGCTCGGTTTTTTTGGTTTGGCTCGGTTTTTTTTCCGGTTTTTTGTTGGTTTCGGTTCGGTTCGGTTCGGTTTTTTGTTTATAAAACCGAAACCGAACCGGCCGGTTTTTTCAAAAATTAAATTGGTTTAATCGGTTTTTTTTTCGGTTCGGTTTTTTCGGTTATTTTTTTTTGATTTTCTCAATTTAATCAGTTTTCCGGTTTTTTTCTCACTCTTATTTTAAGTAATATTTTTCAAGACGTTAACGAGGTTATACCGTCAAATATTTTATGATATTATTGATGATGTCAAAATTAAAGTTTCGGCGGCGTGTTTCAATCACTCATTTTCTCTCCATTTCTCTCTCCTCTCTCCACTCTCATGCCATGTCATCCTTGGCAATAAATGCATGGAAAAATGCATGCAGGGTTTTTCAATATCATAACCGTTTTGAAAATGCATGAGAGGGAAAAGCTTGCATGGAAAAGTACATGTTGACCGAGATTTGTGCAGGCTAAGAAATTTTGCAGCGGGCTAGGATCCGACCCGTTTAGGCTTGGTCCAAATGGCTTGGACTTCCCAATTTTCCAGCTATTTGGGCCTGGCCTGCACAAATAGCTGGAAAATCGCTGGCTTGGCTTGGCTTGGACTTCTTCTCTCTGTTTCCCAGCTTTAATGTTTTGTAATGGTAATTGAAGCAGCTGCCAGCCTAATGACACAACTTAATACAGAAATTATATCTGCCTGATATTTGATGATAATCAATAAAGAGGTTATTGATTGGGAAATTCCAGCTATTTCGGTTTTTTGTAGTCTTGCATGTGGCATGCTTGCTAGAAGAAAAAACATGTCTCGTGGATCACACATGCACAAAAACAAGTCTCCATTTATCTCTAATTACTTGATTTTATGGCCTTTTCTTCTTTCATGGAAAGTTCGGGGGCTTGGTGGCTCATAAGAAGAGACTTGTAAAGGGATGGACCAGTAAACTGCACCTGCATATATGTGGTATGTTTGCTGGAAACGAAAGCAAGTCTTGTGGATGAAAGGAACATTCAAAGACTGGGATTCTGATAATATCAAATGAAAATTTGTTGATGGTTTTGGGAATTCATGGGAGCAAGCTATCATCGTGGTTCGGGTCAGACTTTGTATGCATCAATATAGCTTAAGAAGGCCGGGGTTCTTGTTAATTCAGTCTAATTTAATATGTATCTTGATCTCTGTTCATGCTCCATTGATCTTGAATGGAGATTTTATATGTTCACCATGGATTGAGATTGGTGATTTTAATGAGACCTTGTCGCCCGCAGAAAGAAAGGGCTCCGAGCCTTTTCACAGTCGATACAGTTGGTGGCTTCAAATATGAACTTTGTAACCTGTGGCATGATGTTTGTGTCGAGGTATCTGTGTGTGTGTGTTGTAGTGCTGGTGTTCATTCGTTTATAATATCATGTGGAAACGACTAATTGCTTCTTTGGGACAAATACGATTGCCAAAAGGAAATGAAATTCAAGAGCTCTTGGTCAAGTACTTCCATGGCGCACCTAGCAAATGCAAGGCCATTTGATTCGATTGTTTTCACCAGCCAATATTCTTCTATCATGCAGTCTCTAATAATACTTCAAAGCCCGAGCAATCATAAATATTGACAGTAGATTTCATACAACTAATAAACAATATATTACGGTAAATCCAACAACATTTATATTTAACTCAATCCACGAAGAGACACATTCTCATCGACTATACATGGTATTTATATTTAACTCATAAATAAAAGGTCCGATTCATGACTTAATGGTCCATGTTAGCAATGGTGAACCAGTCTATAATTTGTTTAGTCCATATATAATTGAACCAGTCATGTGAATGTCCAATCTCCGATCAAGCCCATCAACTAGAGATCACCTCGATCACTTTACCAGCCCATCCAAGATGCACAAGAAAAGTCCATATTCCATCTAAAATTTTTTCATTACTTCAGCGTCATATATACATAATACCACGACCCATGAGCATAAACTATTTTTTTTTTCCAGGCACTCCGAAGTCGTGGCCTAGTGGTCATGATAGAAACTTGTTACATTTCTTTGCACCCGAGTTCGATTTTCTTTGTGCATGTTTGTCATTCCCGCGGTGTTTTACTTGTTTACTGGGCTTGCAGGGTATTCAGTGAATCCGAGGATTAGTTGTGGTGCGTGTAAACTGATCCGGACACCCCGAGTTATATATATAAAAAAAAAACTAGTTTTTTCGGTGAGGAATTGCTGCAAATGGCTACCGGTCAAATGTTAAAAGTTGTTTCTTGTTTAGGGAGAACAGCATATGCTTTTATCTTGATGCTCAGTCACATCTCCATCGTTTGTTAGCATCTTTTACCCTAGAAGATCAAAGATTCTGAATAACTCATTGCCATCAAGTGCGATTCCACATCAGAATTATCCTTGGAAGTGAAGTAAGTTTCAAGATCTAGCTTGTAGACTCCTATAATAAAAGTGAGCCAACTGGATTTTACTACCGAGTATGTTGGTCCCATTTAGCACGTTATGATTCACAATTTGGTTAATCTTTAGGCGGAATTGCAAGATTCTGAACATAGAGACTTTTTCTCCGGCCAAAAATTTGAAATTATAGTAAGAAAAATGTGAATTAATTGGATAATCTTGCAACATATACCGTGGTTGAGCGTGGACCAAACTATTGGAGCGATTAGGTTAAAAATAGCTTAAGACTTCCACAAAAAAAAACCCTAAGGAGATGGCTTAGTAGTTCAAAATGTCATTCTTTCTATTTTGTGGATTCAAATCTTGAAACTAGTATTTTGATGAATTTATTAAATTTATTTAAATGTAACAAATTAATGTGAAAATACATCTTGAGGAGCCTAGTAATAAAAAGAATAAATGGACAAGAAATGATTTCCAGCTCATTAATTTTTAATTAAATATTAGAAAGTAATTTATTTCTCAAAAATCATTTTTCATAATATTGTTAAATATAAAACTATAATTTATTTATCATGAATTTATGGAAAATGCTTTTAAGCAAACAAACGAGGATGCCCAAGTGATTTTCTGAAAATTAATTTGTAGGAACGCCATAGCCCTCACTCAATATTCCTTATCAACAGTACTGTGTAAGCCTTGATATGTTACCTAACTCTAAGATCTCTAAAAGCATGGATCTATATATAGGCAACACACTTTTTTAGATAATGGGCATATATATGATGTTACAAATAGTATCAAAACCATTCCAAGGAAGCCGATCGCTTGCTAATTTCACCAAAAAATGTGGTTATATATGGATGGTTTTGCAACAAGCTGATGGGTTTTTCTTTTTCTTGTTTTCTTTTACGAAATAAATTAAGGATCAGCTTGATCAAGTGAAGTTTACTAGCTAGCACTTGAAGATGAGCTGTAACCAATAAGATCACATGGTGGATGACACCTCAGAAAGAACCTTCTGGTGGGGCCCCAAGAACTTTAGGGTACTATGAATGGTACCAGGCACCAGCATTAGGGGCCTCGTCCTTGAAGATTGAGTGTCAACCTTCAAGAACAGTAAACCAAATATGGCATTAGGGCTAGAAAGGCAGTTTGGAATATGTTAAAAGCATTGTAACCAACTGGGAAAGAAACCATTTTGAGTTCTTAACACTTCCCACAGTTACATTGATATATTATATTTATTAATTCAACATGCAACTTCCTTGTCAGAAAGAAAAGATAAGAAACCTTGCAACTTGACTAAAGTCGATCTCTGTATAAATAGTTCATGAGCTTTGCTAAGCAATACAACATTACCTAGCTAGAGTTTCCATTGAGAAACAGTGACTTTGGTGTTAGGGGAGAGAGTTGAGAGAGACAGACTTATAATTGTCTTTCTTGATTTTTTGTAGTGGAGATGGCCTTGCACTTGACATGGGTGTTCGGTTTTGGTCTTTTAGGTAGAAATAATTACAAGTCCTTATTTAATTTGCTCTTCTATGCTTCCCCGTCAATTCTTTTTTTTTTTTCCTTTTCTCCCGGCTCTCTGATGCAAGGAACGTTTAGATAAAGATCTACTCAATGCTCATACATGCAAAGCAGCTCCTACATATATCTTTGCTTCTCTAAATTATTGATTGAGTAAAAGTTTTGATCAACTATGTAGGAATAATTCTCCATTGATGTAAAAGTTTCAGCTTTTCTTTTTATTTAGCTGAAAGGCAAAATTGCAGGAGGTTGCAACAAAGAATTTTATTTTTTTGGTAAGAACGACCATTTACTATATATCTCGAGAAACTAATTTATATTTTCTTTTCTTTTCTCTGCGAATGTAGGAAACATCATCTCTTGTTTGGTCTGCCTTTCTCCTCTGTAAGTCCTTGTCTGAAAATTTTAGTCTCCAGTCTTCATATGTACTCTAATCACCTTCCTCTGTATTAATTAGGTGCTAACACGATTAACGATGAATGATATCACAGGCCAACATTTTATCAAATTTGCAAGAAGAAGACAAGCGAAGGGTTCCAATCTATCCCTTATGTGATTGCACTATTTAGTGCTATGCTTTGGCTCTTCTATACGATTTTCAAGAAGGATACCATCCTTCTAATCACCATCAATTCTTTTGCCTTTTTTATGGCGATAGGTTACATTGTTGTGTACCTTTTTTATGCCACGAAGAAGGATAAAGTACATCCCATGAACACAAACTTCCGTAACGTTTAAAGCCCTTTTTGAAGTACACTTCAGATTTACTAATATTTTGAGCTCAATTTGGTGCAGATTCTGACTTTCAAACTTCTCCTGCTGTTCAATGTTTTTGGGTTCGGTCTCGTCTGTGTACTGACTCTCTTCCTAACACAAGGCCACAAACGTGTCCAAGTTCTTGGATGGATTTGCATGATATTTTCTATATGCGTTTTTGTTGCACCTCTTTTCATTGCAGTAGGTGACTTCGAGCATGCAAAACACAAATTTCTGGCTAATCTTGATCTTTTTCTAATACTTCATTGAATTTCGCAGAGAAAAGTTATAAAAACAAAGAGCGTGGAGTTCATGCCTTTCTCTTTGTCATTTTTCCTAACTTTGAGTGCACTCATGTGGTTCTTCTATGGCTATCTAAAGAAAGATCAATTTGTTGCTGTAAGTGATCAAATATTTATACATACATGAAATATGAAATTGACTTTTCATTTAATGATTTTGTTTTTACATTGCTTCTCTTTCCCATCAACAGATTCCAAACATACTGGGCTTTATCCTCGGTCTTCTCCAGATGCTACTTTATATGATCTATAGGAACCCCAAGAAAGTTGTGGAGGTGGAGCCTAAACTTCAATTAGAAATATCTGAACATGTCGTGGACCTTGAAAAGTTGGGTCCAACAATCTGCTCCGAGATAACTATAGTGATTCCAAAGCTGAATGATAGTGGAAACGGATTTGTTGAAGATCAAAATGCAAAGAGACAGGCCATGGAAATCATGAAAGCCATAGATGTCGTGAACAAACTTTAGCAGCTTTATTGGGGTGCTACTATAATTTGCATGAACTGTATATGTATGTGGTCGTGCCTTAATTATGTAATTAGTTTCTGTTTAGGTAATTTGTCTTCGTATAATTAAGGCTTCATGCCATTGATGTCTTCCCTGTTGTCATGGTCGACTTTTGACCCTATTTAAAACATAAAAAACGACAAAAACAAAATAAAAATATAAAAGAAATTGAAAAGATAAAAATAGAGAGTGAAAAGACAAACAAGTAAAGAAATACACCGAAATAAACATCAAGAGTTTGAGCCCTTCTCCAAAACAACCACAAGCAACCACAAGATAAAAGATAAGGAGATAAAAGATAAAATATCGCAAATAAAAAGATAAAAAAAAATAAAAAGTGAATTATAAATAGATAAGATCACAAAACAAAAAGAAATGAGAGAAATTAGAAAAACAAAGAACAAAATTCATCGAAAAGTGAGGGGCTTTCAAGACTCCACACTATCATAAGAGAGGTTATAGACCTTTTTTAGAGACTCCCAAGCCCCAGAGATATCATCAGGGAGGCTACAGACCTCCCACTTTTCAGTGAGAACTTTCTTTAATTAAGGCTTTCATGCCTCATGCAATCCAGGGAGGTCACATACCTCTCACATTCTAGTGTGATCACTCTCCAAGAAATGAATTTGGTTTTCCTGGTGTAATAAAACCACCCTCCATATATATGTCCCTTTGTTCTTTTGAAATTTTTATAAGTATGTGTATCACTAGGGGTCACCCTCATTGGGTTCTCCTCAATCCTTTAGAATATTTTCTAAGTATAATTTCATCCTTCATGGGTTTCCACTAGCCACTTAGAAATTTTTCTAAGTATGAGGTTTTTCTCTATAAATTTCTCATAACCTCTTAGAAAAATATTCTAAGTATGAAGTCTTTTATATCTCACCTCACCTTCCTAAGAATTTTTCTAAGTATAGATTCCCTCATGGTTTCCCTCTACATACTTAGAAAAGTTTTCAAACATGATGCATACCTTTACACACAGGCTCTCCAGTTTATTACCCGGGGTTTCAACCCCTCTTCTTATATAAAAGAAATTTGATGAACTTGTCTTGGTAACCAGGTATTTTTACAAGTCTTATGGATTAATGTCATAAAGACTTGAGAGGCTGCTGATGGATCCAAATAAAATAGACTTAAAAAATCCCCCAAAATAGACCCAAAGAAATCATTTTAAAGAGGAAAAAGCCCTAAAAAAATTCAAGGAGCATGGGCTTGGGTAAGGAGCCCAAGCCCACGCACCAAGAATATAGGTTCGGGGAAGTAGCTCGAGCCATGCTCCCTGCATGGGCACATGAACGCCCAATGTATGGACACTATACAATACACTATGCATCTGCCCAATGCACCCCAATAGTTGTATGCCCAGTTGGTGTTGGACATGCACCCCAGTGCCCTTGTGGGCTTGGGCTTTCACGCCCAAACCCAGAGTGTTTAGGTCCATGTAGGATGTACGAATCCACTTTCACCTTGCCCGAGCCCAACAATCACCAGGAAATTTTTCTCAGACCCCACACAGGTCCCTCGGTATTTTATACTGATCCAATAAATATTATTTTGAGAAAAGTACAACTCAAAATATTACAATGGTAAAATTACACGTCAGACCCTCTTCTCCACAAAAGAATAAGATTCATGAACTATAAATATACCATAAATTCTTCAAGTTAAAGGTTCATAATCTCTCAATTCTTAATATTTTTAGCATATATATTTTTAAAGTCTATCTCTCTAAAATATTATTGCACTTTCTCTCTCTAAAATATCAACCCTTATATATGGAGTTGATAATGAGCCACCACAATATAGTTTAAGTATTCTAGATCATAGAACTAAAATTCAATTATTAAATTCAATAATATATATAAGTAATTCAATAATATATATAAGGGTTCATTAAATAAACTTGGGCACATTCTTATTATAATAAACTGTGATATATAATTAATATTGTTATTATTTGAAAAGAAAATGGATCGTATATATATATACTTAACACTTTATTATCAAAATAAATATTAAATTATACATTTGTTTTTGCCACTTCGTCTAGTATCATGTGCATGAACAATTAATGCTTTTCCAATCATACCTGGAAGCGCTAGCCTACTTGATATTAAATCCATGCGTGTCGATTCCAATGCCTTAAACTTAACTGGAATAATGGATGAGCCCCAGGCCACAACAAATCCAGGAGTTTGGCAGAGCATCTCTCATTTAATTGTGGGCTCCCTCGCATGGCTGGCCTGTCTCTTTCTTTTCCAAATCAAGAATAAAAATGAACCTCGATGCTCTCCATTAGCAAAAATATATGGTGGAATCTGTCATATCATCACAATCAAGAGGTAATCACCACTTGGAAAAGTTCAAATCAATGACCATCACTACTGGTCAATTACTTCAAGAGGGCACAGCCAATCTCTGTCAAGTATCATACACCCAGTATTGTCTTCTTTCCAATGCTTTTGTTGACACAGTTTGAATCTATTTTGCATCCAAAACTTCTATAGCAGTGCTTGTGCCATGGAGCAAGCAAGCAAGCATGCAGTGCCGCCGACCTATATTAGACTGCCTTTATTCTTTTATATCAAATCTTGGAAAACAACAAGAAAGGCAAGGGGGCTGATGCTCTTCGCCTTTAACTTGTAAAACTAGATAGACCAAGTTTTCCAAGAGATTCCATCGGCATGAAAAAAAAATCGAATCCCATGAACCCCGACTTTACAAGACAGCATGCCATGGCCTCCTTTAAGCTTAACTACTTTTCTTATTTCCAGTCCAGTAGATTTTGGAACGGAAACAACAGCAGGGAGTCCACTTCTTAATGGTAACAAAAGTTTCTACCTCATGGCGACTGGTTTTGTCCCAGAAGCCCAAAGATACTGCAGAGTCTCGGCCTAAAACCCAACGAATGGGTCGAAGGCCTGGCAGACTAACCATGTCCTCGATGACAGCAGTCTTCCCCGAGTAACTTAGCTCCAACAACTCAAGGGGTTTGCCCACCTCGATGGAAACGGATGTGATCTCGTGCACCCTATCCGGTTCACGCTGGCCGAGGTGTCCTTGATCAGAGTTCAATCTCCATCAAGTAAAATATGAAAACATTAAAAATCATTTTGCTTTTACATTTTTTTTAAATATTTTTTTATTTTAAATTAAATATTTTTTTTTTATTTTTAGATTGTTTTGAGATATTGTTTTAGAGAAAAATATTTTTGGGTTATTTGAAGGTATAGTAGTGGTTGCAGTTTGTTTTTTTCTAAATGTATCAAAATCATATTTTTTATTTTTAAAAAATTATTTTTAATATCATAATATTAAAATGATTTAAAAATATAAAAAAATTAATTTTTAAAAAAATAATTAAAATTTTAAGTAACAGGTACATGACTTGTTTTATTTTTGTATAGAAACTAATTTGAGCTTAAAACTTTATATATATATATATATATATATATATATATATATATATCATTTAGCTCTAAGATAAAACACGAAAAAATTAGTAAATACATCACTGCTAGTTATTATTTGTAATCATAAAAAGGGCCAAATCCTTATATCCATTGTCATAAGATGTGTTATATAAATGGAAAATTCTTTACCGATCCTAAACATACAATTCAACAGTTGTTAGAAGTCATGATCTTTCATTCACAAAAAAGAAAGGGTTGAATAATCGTGAAATTTAATAAATAAATAAAAATTCTGATTGGCAAAAACATTTTTTTTTCTCGACAGATGTTAATAAATTAAAATAAATAAATAAATAAGAAAAAAAAAAAGAAAAAAAAAGAAAAGAAAAGGAGAATGAATAATCTGGTCTAATTGAACTCTAATCATTTTTGTTTTAGATTATAGTAGTGGTTATTTTTCAAAGTATTTGTTACTTGAAAATATATAAATTTTTTTTTTTATTTTTAAAATTTATTTTTAACATCAGTACTTCAAAACTATCCAAAATCATAAAAAAAAACTAAAACAAAAAAAAAAATCTAAAACACTTTTTAAACATAAAAATAAACACAATAAAATTACATCTTGGTCTGAAATACACAGCATTAGCTGCGACAACTCATAGAATCCCTAAAATGTATATTCAGGACTTTTAAAATCAAAATTCTAATATCTATGTTGTGGGGTTTTCTTTTTTGGCTTTCATCAATTAACTAAGTGGATTTTAAATAAAAGATGATTGAATAAGATGCTACATGTTAGCCTAACTACCAGGATTTGGTGTTTTGAAGCAAGGATTTATCGAATAAGAGGCTGCAGGTTAGCCTAACTACTAGGACTTGGTGTTTTGAAGCAAGGAATATATATATATATATGGTAACTTTAT
>Ga0307510_10001168_pt1:0-25000 | contig 28335 bp, 13 predicted proteins | sample 12_EM_MG_FD_207224 | JGI IMG/M metagenome (GOLD analysis project Ga0307510, IMG submission 207224) | Populus trichocarpa ectomycorrhiza microbial communities from riparian zone in the Pacific Northwest, United States - 12_EM | ecosystem: Host-associated > Plants > Roots > Unclassified... | reverse complement strand
CTTTAGTTACCAATGGATCCTGTCACAAGAATCATAAGCATAATTAGATCAACTAACAATAATGAATAATAACAAGTATCTGCAGACTAAATAGGTCTGGGGAAATCTATCTCATCTAGAATCTAAATCAAATACGTAAAACAACCAAATTCAGCACTTGCACTGACAAGTCCTTTTTCTAACTTGCAAAAGTTTGATAATTACAGAACTCACAAACAAGCAACAAACAAGATAACTGTTTAATCATTAGCCAACATAGACTTCATTCTCTTATCCGAAAGGACAATGACCAGCTCCAAAGACAATCATAGAAATAATAGATAACGATTATGGCAAGAAGATCCAGATAACTGTTTAATCATTGTTTTATTTATACATTAAAGATTATAGCAAAAAGATCCAGATTACAGTTTAACCATTGTTCTATAAGAGAATCATATAAATTAAAGCAGTTCTATGTCTATCTAGTATTGTCATAAGAAGTCTATGCTTTTTTCTTAATATGATGAATGGATAAAAATTTAGAAACAGCAAGAATTGAGCAACTTATGAAAATTTAATTAGTCATTATCAATTGACTTGAAACAAAATCTGTAAATTTACCTGATTTTCTGTGGTCTCAACCACAAGTTTCTTTGATTCTTTGTCCAGACCAAGCCACTGCAACAAGAGAGAAGTGTGTAAGGAAGACGCAAACAAGCATATTATAACTAATGTTAAAATTGAAAACCTTAAAAGTTTAAACAAGCTGGCCTACTTACCACCCATCCAGAGCCCTGTACAGCAGCACCCTCTGTGCTCATTTTTTTAATCAATGACTCCAGAGAACCAAAATCTTCATCAATAGCCCATCCCAGCCTACCATGCGGTGGTTCACCGCCTCCTTCCTGCCATATATAAGCGTTACAGTTAGGTACAGAAACAATAGCAGGTGCCAAACGTATCTACAAAAACAATAAAACTTACTTGGACAGGAGTGAGATTCTTCCAGAAAATTGAATGGTTGACATGACCTGCGTGAGAATAATTAAGTCAAGAACTGATAAGGAAACATTAGTACGGATGTCAACAAACAAAAAGTTTTGAGTATTAAGCTGGTTCTTTTTTTTTTGCAAGTTTCCATGATCATATGGACAACCTAAAGATGAAGCGATAACCACTTGAAAGGCAATAAATAAAAGACAAATGATTTTTCCTACAAATCAACAAGCAAGAAAATAGATGTTTCAGAAATAAATAAATAAATCCTAGAGCAGCGGGTAGATCTTTCCTATGCAAAGCAGAAGACAATGCATTTACAATCTTTTCCTTTGCAATCAAACTAAATATATTAGATAATCTTTGAGCTGGTTATTCTTAGTGTCATGCATTTAATGGCATCTCAACTCGGTGTCTGCTTCATCATAACAAGAAATGTCCAAATACCAGTTTATCAATGACCAACCTAAACAGAGTGAAAAGGCAAATATCCCTTCTTAGCATCAATTTTGGCCAGAAATAATGAAATGCTGCTAAATAATTATCAAATAAAATATGCAACTCTCTTTCCAAATTTCAATTTTCTTGTTCGAATTAAAAATTTCCCACAAATGAACAAACAAATAAAACCCTTTCCAAAGAGAACCAAATTCAATGGCCATTCAAGCTCTCCTCTCTACCAAAGTAGTCCTCCCTAAACAAACTGAATCATCAAACTTAATATCGAAAAAAATTAGAAATAAAAAACCTCCGCCGTTGAACTTGATAGCGCTCTGCAATTTAACAACAGCAGAAGAATCGCCCTTTTCCATGGCATGATGAAGTTGCTCGAGGGACTTATTGTAATTAGTGATGTAAGTCTGGTGGTGTTTCTGGTGATGGAGCTGCATGATCTCCCCGCTAATTGCAGGCTCCAAAGCTCCATAATCGTACGGGAGATCAGGCAGGGAGAATGTCTGCAATCCACGGAATTGAAGCTTCAAGCCTAGGCCTAGGGTTTTTCGAGAAACGAGAGAGCGTAGAGCCATTAGAGAGTGATTTGTCTTTCTCGTCCACAAGTGGAGTTAAGTCTTATTATTATTATTAACTAAAAAATTAAAACGCACGGGGATTCACTGTATAAAATACAATGCTGATCCTTTCAAATGGCACTGTGAATGCACGGGTTCACAATGCTATTTTTTTTTTAGTTTTTTTTAATTTGATCTTCACTGAACCAAGTTATATACAAATTTGTTAACAAATGGTGAAATTAAAAAACTAAAATAAAAGTAAAAACCACGTAGAAAATGGGTGATTTTAAAATTTTTATGTAAAATGTTTATTGTACTTCATATATTTTATAAATTATAGATATTCTATCTTTTTAGTTTTTAGAATTAAAAGGGAAAAATCTATTTTGATCTCAAATTTTATTTTTTTTATTTTTTTTGCTCCTGATGTGAGAGAGATGAGAGAAAGTCGTCAAAATCCAGCATTACAAGTTTTTTTACCTTGAAATTACCAAGAAAAACATATATGATCTAGGTAATATTTTTGGCTTCTGGTTGATTTCGGGTTTAATGATGGTTTTTTAGACTATAAATGAGTTTATCAAATTGTCTATGATATTTTCTAGGAATTTTAAGTAAAACAAACGAGTTGGAAATTCAGTTTTTTGGTTGAAAAAGTCATGAGCCCTGTTTTATCAGCCACCACCATGGTTGCAAACTGAGCAATATAGATAACACGTTGTTTGATTTTTTTTTTTTTCCTAAAAAAACTCTAATAGGAGGATTGTCATCCACCCTAGTTGTGAAAATAAAAAAGGGCTCATCTACGCAGGATTGTCCTGACAGGCCCACAGGCAGACCCTTGTTTTCTTTTAAAAAAAGTTATTTTTTTATATTTTTAATTAATGCTTTATATATGTGTGTGTGTGTGTTTTTTTTTAATTATTTTTTTATTTATATTTAGATTAATACTCTTTATCTCTTTTATTTTATTTAGAGAACCTATTTTAAATAAAAATTATTTTTTGGTTATTTTATATGCATTTAATTTTTGAAGATGTTTTTTTGATTCATCTATAAATTATTTTTATCTTTTATATAGATGAACTTTATTTTTAAAATAAAAAATATTTATTTTTAGATAATATTTCTAATATATGTAACCTTGCATAATATTTTTTTTCCTTTTATTTTATTCAATAAATTTAATATGTATGTCTATTTCTATTATTATTTGATTGAATAAAAAAATATTTTTATAAATAAATTTAGCAAACACAATCGAGTAAATATCCTGTCTTGCGAGATTAAATATCTTGATCTACACATGTCTCTCGATTTATCCAGTTTTATTTCTAGTTATCATTTATCATCACTACCTTTCTTTGCTTAAAATATTACTTTTTGGTGGTGCTCGTTGTTGCTAGTGGCTGTAATTTTTTTTTCTTCAAGGTTTTCCATCGTTTTTCTACTACATGTTTTTTTTTATTCTTACTTTTTTTTAAAAAAAACTAGAATTTAGTAGGATCATCTACATGTTGTTTGTTATGTTGGTTGTTGTATTATTTTTGTTGTCTTATAAAATTTTTTCACTTTATGGTTGTTTTATTTTCTTTTTTCTTGTTTAAAGTTTGTTTCCCATTACAGCTTTCGCTCTCCCTCTCTTGACCTTTTTTCTTCTGTCTATTTAGCTTTTTTTCATTTTTCCTACTATACATATTCATCTCCTTAGTTCCTTCCGAACTATTAGTCCCACCCCTTTTTCATTTGTGTTGCATTTATCATGGAATTTGATTGTATGCTTAATTGTCTTTGCGCTCGTTAATGTTGGTCTCATTTGCACGTTTGCATTATTGTTGCTCTCTATCTTGATCTGGCCTATTCTTTGTATTTTATTAGGGAAAACAAAAGATGTACATCATTGGTTATGTCACAAATAAGTCTTAGCCTTTCAAATGCAATGACAACCTTAATTTCTAAAGTTTGGTTATGAATGAGCAATTGGGTTTTGTTAAATTTTGTTAAATAATCAAAATTATGTTATATGTGATTCTAGATATTTTGGCCTTGATTGGTCTAGCTTAGAATAGTTTGTTTCCATAGAAGGAATGAATGTCATCTGTAATACATGCAGGGAAATGGACCCCTATCAAATTCTTATATTAGAGATCAATTTGTTTTTCCTTTAAATATTTACATGTTGATATGTAGCGAGACTGTAATTTACCTTTTCTTTAATGTTGTAAAATAATCTTTCATCATGTTTTTTCATTTGGGAAATAATTGATATAGTGGAAAAATCTCAAATCTAAACCAATTGGTATATAGAGAGATATAAAAAAACAAGCACAATCAATCATATAAAAGTACATATAAAATATATATGGTTTGACAACTTAGACTTGCTTCATGAGCGAGAAGATCAGTTAAATTCACTACGAGAAAGTTGGAGATTACAAGGTGTCACATAAACTTTTTCTCATCTAAATTCCAGAAATAACCCAAAAATCATTTTTCTCTCCTTTCTCTAGCCACCAAAGTGTAGAGAATGAAACACTCGCAAATAAGTCTTACCTTCAAATATGACAGTTTTAGGTTTTTATATGGACTATATATGTGAGTTTTTTCTCTCTCATATAAGCCTATAATTTAGAACAAACCCAACAAATCTCAACCTTCGCTTAAATTGAGCCAACATAGAAAACTTGAACTCCTCTTTGATCACCTCCACCAACCACCTTTCAAGTAATACAAAAACCAATCAAGTTCAAGGAATACTTGAACTTGACTTTAGAGATAGGCTTCATCAATATATATGCAAGGTTTTTAGCTATAATAATCTTTTTTACTAATACAACACCTTGTGATATGATATTTAAAATAAACTGATACATGACATCAATATGTTTGGTCCTTTCATCATACATTCAGTTCTTGGCTAGATGAATAGCATTCTAGATATTATAATGACAACATTTAACTCATTTGACAAATCAAGATTGTGAACCAAACCTCTTAGTTATAAAACTTTTTTCACTGCTTTTGTCAATTCTATATGCTCAACCTCTATTGTAGACAAGGCAATAGTGGATTGCAAAATTGCTTTTCAACTAATAACATACCATGAGAGAGTAAAAACATAACCTATCAATAACCTCATCTTATATTAATCACAAGTACAATATAAATCTATAAAGTCCTCAACACTACCTATAATGCTACTACCCATGTCATATACCAAACCAACATTTATAGTACCTCTATGATAATAAAGTATCCATTTCACGGCCTACTATCAAACTTTACTAGAAGTTTCTATAAACCTACTATATTAACAACATATGAAATGTTTGAACGCGTATAAACCATAACATGCATAATACTTCAAACTGCACTAGCACATAGAACACCTGACATGACATATGCACTTTCTCCTTCTTATTTACTGGTTATAAAGCTAAAGATAACTTGAAATGGGTTGTAAGTAGAGTACTAATTAGCTTGCAATCTTGTATACCAAAACACTCAAGTACCTTCTCAAGATACTTTCTTTGTGATAAGTATAGCCTATCAACATTTTGATCTCTTTGTGTTTTCATATATAAAATCTTTTTTGTTGCATTCAAATCCTTCCTCTTAAACTCACAACTCAATTGATTCTTTAAATTATTAATTTTAGACATATTCTTAGAGGCAATTAACATATCATCAACTTACAACAATAAGTATACAAATAAATCATCTAAAAGATTTCTAAAATACACATAACTATCACAGTCACTCCTAAAGTAACTATGTCCAAGCATAAAAAGTAGCAACCCTTTTATACCATTGCTTTAATGACTACTTCAAGTCATACAATGACTTCTTTAATAAGCACACATGGTCTTCCTTACCTTGAGAAACAAAATCCTCTAGCTGATACATATAAATCATCTCCTCTAAGTCATCATATAGAAAACATATTTTGATATCCATATGCTCAAGCTTTAAGTCAAACAAAGAAATCATAACAAGTGATACCTGGATGAAACTTTGTTTTTCACAACTATGAAGAACACTTTATTGAAGTCAATAATTTTTTTATGTGTAAAGCTCTTAGCAACTAAGTGTGTTTTAAAATTTGAATCATTAATCTTTAGGACTCCATCTTTCCTCTTAAAAGCCTATTTGCACCCAACAATCTTCTAGTCATATGTAGTTTAATAAGCTCTTATGTTTGGTTCTTATAAAGAGACTAAATCTTCTTATTCATATCAAGTATTAATTGAGAAGATTATTTACAAGAAATTTTCTCTTTATAAGAACAAAACTCATGATCATCAAAATTCTTTACAATATTCAATGTAAAATTAACTAAATCAACATAAGCATAATTAACTTGTGCTTTTATCTGTCTTATTTGTCTTTCTTTTGCAATAATGTAATGTTGTTTTTTAGGTACATTTTTATCATCTATATCTTGCACCACTTCTTCGATAGGCCCAACTAAAGCATCTTTCTTTATTGTCTCTTAATCTCTAACCTCAAACTCCACCTTCTTGTTGGTATCTTATTCCATCTCAAGATCAATAATGGTTGACTCCTTCTCCTTGCAAAACATAACAAACTCATCAAAGGTCACGTCCATGCTAGTAATAAACTTAGGTTATTTGGGATCAACACACTACAATTGATATCCCTTCACCCTATATGCATGACATAAAATATATATTTCCTCGTTCTCTACCCAAGTTTATCTTTCTTAATATGAGCATAAAAAGACAACTAAATACTCTTAGTTTAGAGTAATCAATAGGAGAACTAGATCGTACCTTATATGAAGTCTTCAACTTTAAAACTGTTAATGAAGATCTTATTCATAAGATAACAAGCCATGTTAACTGCTTTAACCCAAAACATTTTTGACAATCCATCTTGTGAAAGCATACAATAGGCTCTTTTTACGAGTGTTTTATTTCCTCACAATACGATGTTTAACAATTCCTTCATTATTGCATATCTCATTAAACTCAACTAAGAATAATTCCAAACCATTATCACTTCTTAAATGCTTGATCTTCTTATCATTCTACTTCTCAATCAAGGCTTTTCACTACTTGAAGGTGACAAACACATCATTTTTTTTCTTTAAAAAATACATTTAGACCTTTCTAGAGTTATCATAAATAAATATCAACATATATATATATATCATGCTCCATCTTTTAACATAATAGGAGAAGGACCCTAAATTCCAGAATAAACATAATACACAATACCCTCGGTATGATGAATAGTCACAATAAATTTCACCCTTACACTATTTACCATAAACACAATGCTTAAAGAATCTAATTTACCTGTTTTCTAACCATATAATAAATCTTGTTTGCTTAACTCTATCATTTCTCTCTCACTTATATGGTATAGTTACATGTGCCTTAATTAAGTAGAAACACTATCTGAATAAATCAAAGATGATACACTAGTTCAATCAATAAATGTTGAACCTTAAAGATGGTAGAAATCATTAACCAACTTTCTTTTCATCACGATAAGAGTACATTTACAAACCCTGAGAACTTTACGTTTAATCTAATAACTATAACCTTGGGAATCAAGAAAACTCAAAGAAATTAATTCTTCTTTATCTCTAGAATATATCGAACCTTTAATGTCCTAACAATGCCATCATACATCCTAATTCAAATTGTACCCTTACTAACAACAAAAAGTCTTTTGTTGTCTACTAACAAAGGAGTACCATTGACAAACTTATAAGTGTTAAACGAGCTTTTATTAAGAAAAATATGATATGTGTAAGTTGAATCAATAATTTACCCATCACTTAAGCTACCAACAAACACAGCCAGAATAATTTCAACGTCATAAAATTTTTTCTCTTCACTAGCAATATTTGCAACATCAAAGGTTTTCTCCTTTTCTCTTTTATCTTTTTGCTTAGGACAATTCTTTCTAAAGTGCCTTATTTCACGACTTAGATTTTGATCTAGACATGGTTCTACTATCTGGACCTTTATTATTTGTTTTACCCATCACAATCAAGCCATTTGCATGATCATCATTATGACTCTCTAACACATGTTTTTTAAACTCCTTGAAGTTTAAATATGATTTTAGTCTTCTAAACTAATATTATCTCGTCCATACAACTAAGTATCATCAAAATGATCATGAGAAAAAGATAATAAACATAATAAAATCAAAGCCTCACCCTCATCTCCAACTTTAAAATCAACATTTCACAAATATGAAAGTACTTTATTGAATTCACCAAGATCGTCTTTAATGGGTATACTTTATTTCATTTGAAGAGTATACAACTAATGCTTCAAATACAATCGATTCGTCAAGGATTTGGTCAAGTAAAGAGTTTTCAACTTTGTCCATAGTCCAATAGTTGTAGTCTCCTTAACAACCTCTCTCAAAACCTCATCAAACAAACAAAGCTAAATATAACTTAATGTCAATTCCATGACATTTTTTTTTCTCATCATCCATCATTTTAGACAAATTGTCTATACCTTTTAGTACCTTAAATAAATCTTGTTGAACTTACAGGCACACATCTTAATATGCCATAAATTGAAGTCATTTCTATCATTAAATTTCTCCACATGGACTGTAAATGATCAATGCAATCTATAGTGCTTTGTCCCTAAGTAAACAATGTCCATGGTTGAATGAAAAACCTATAACTTTTATTTCATAATATAATATAATAATAAATTCACCAATTAATTAATTTATTAGGGAAATTTCCCAAAGTTGTAACCAAGTGGGTAGTGGAATGTTGCTTGCGACAAAAGAGCCAACATAGGATCGATCCTTGTTTTTTTCCACCACCAACACAATTAGTTAGAGCATCTCCCCAACAATATTAGTTAGAGCATCTCGATTGGAAGATACTATTTTAAAAAATCAAATTGGTAATATAATTTTTTAAATAGTATAAATATATATTTTTTGTTTTTGCGTATTTCAATGGTGAAAAACCATTTAAAAGAGTCAATTGTATATTAATATATTTGATACATAATTATTTTAATAACCTAATACAACCAGATTGATTTAACGGGTTTAAAGACAAACTAAAAGATTTACAACTAAAGCAATATTAAAAAATAAAATTGAAAAAAAAATTAATTAAAAAAAGATAAATAAATCACTCAAGTTAACCCAGGTAAACATACCAAACTTATAATAGAGATCATGATACTGAAATAACCTCATATAAAACAAAACAAATAAATTTAAAAAAATTAAAGTAAAAAAAATAAATAAAAATGCTATTGTAATAAATAATATTTTATAAGGTTTTGATATTTTTAAAAGATTATAAAAAAATAATATTTTAATATTTTATTCAGTCAGATCCGCTCAAAAGCGAAAGAAGAAGACCAAAGGAGACCAAAATAAATAAAAGCACCAGCATGATTGGGGCGGCCAGAGCACCCATAATAGGAGGACTTAGAGGAAGTCGAGCAACATCCCTCGTTTCTAACAACTCTCCACTACCTCGTATTAACAGGACTCTCTCCTACCCTAATAACAAGAACAAAAAGCATTTCCTCTTCAAAACTCCCTTGACATCATCATCTCTGATGGACGCCTTAGGTGGTGTTTTCGTTTCTGCAGCTGGGGTTTCCACCTTGCCATGTGATAATGGAGGAAACACCAATGTTTTTGCCATGTCTCCTTGTCTTCTCAAAATTAGCAAAGGAGACATCACCAAGTGGTCTGTTGATGGCTCCTCTGATGCTATTGTAAGCTGTAAACCCTTCATTTTTATTTCCTGGGTTTTGTTCTTTCTTGATTCGTTTTAGCTTGATGCTACGAGTGTTGTTATCTTAATAGTTTCATGCTACGAAAATTCATGATTGTTTGTTTTACATGTGAAAATGGGGTTTCCTAAAATTTTATAATTATTTTGTCTTCCCCTCTAACCAATTAGCGTAACTGCACCAGTTGATAAGTACTTCTTGCAAGTCAATTTGATTTGATTTTATTCCTTTTTTTTGTTATATTTTTGTGCTAAAAACAGGCCAGAGCCAATTTAGAACCATTACCATGCCATCTGAGTTCTAATTTCACTAGCTATTAAAAAAATGGGGGAGTTTCCATAGATTCCTAGACCTGAGTCAGTTTGGTGATGGGTTTAATTTTTCCTTCATGGGTTTATTGAAGTCACATGTAATGCAAAAGGTGCTAATCCATTTCCATGGGTGCATAATGCAAGTTCTTATATATAGTATAAACACACACACACACACACACACACACACTCTCCTTATATTTGATTGCATGCATTTATATTAAATTCAATTATCATCTTCTGCAGGTTAATCCAGCAAATGAAAGAATGCTTGGAGGTGGGGGTGCAGATGGAGGTATTCTTATTTAATCCTTGTTTCTTTTTCAATCTACTCAAAAAATCATTTGTAATATTTTTCTGACAAAGCTTGTAACAATTTGGAATTCCAATTCATTCTGTCAGCCATTCATAGAGCTGCTGGACCGCAACTACGAGATGCATGCTATACTGTCCCTGAAGTCCGACCTGGAGTTCGATGCCCCACCGGAGAAGCAAGAATTACTCCGTATAATCTTCTTGCTTGACTTTTTTTTTTTGTTATGGAGTTTATTTTTCCATCCTTGAACATATTTATCATTGTATTAATGACACGTTGAATATATGCAGAGGTTTCAATCTGCCTGCATTTCGCGTGATTCACACTGTTGGCCCCATCTATGATGTTGATGGTAACCCTGAAGCCTCACTTAGGAATGCATACAGGTATATCATAACCTTAATAGCATCATTTGTCATTAGTTTAGTTTATCATTCTAAACAACATCTCTTGTTTGCCTACAATGGTTTCAGGAACAGCTTGATTTTGGCTAAAGACAACAACATTAAGTACATTGCATTTCCTGCCATATCTTGTGGTGTTTATGGGTAAGTAGCTGTTGACCAAAGGGAACCACCTGGGCTTTTTACTGCCTGAAATTTTATTTACATAGATTTGCATGGTCAAGGGTAAAACCCTAATTGCAATTGTACAATTTTCTTGTCAATAGATGGAAAACTTTGCTCTTTAATGGTTTTAGCTCTTGATTTTTATGCCTGAGTTGGGATGATTTGATTGGGAAGCGAATTTTCATATTGATTGCTTGTTTTTGTGACAATGGCCTTCTATAAGGGCCGAATCTCAAGCTTTTGAGTACTGGATTGAATACCAGATTTGAAATTTTCACGGTTTGGTGTTTGTGAAAACCGTGTGACAGTATCATCAATCTCTCACAATTTTTCTTTTCTTAATTTTTATTTTGTTTCAGTTATCCTTATGAGGAAGCTGCCAAAGTGGCTATATCAACAGTTAAAGAATTTGCTGATGACTTGAAAGAGGTACGTATTATGTTATTCTCATCAAACATCATCATATGGGAATCCAATATCACTCCAACTTGCAAGTTGGATCTGGCTTTTTTACATTGTTTGATTATCTGACCATTGCAGAATTTCCTTAAGCAAATTGTTACTGTTATGATCTGGAATAAACACTAAATAGAATCCTAGGATAGAACAAAACTATAGATTGTCATTATATCTCTATGGAACTCCTCTGCTAATGTTGTTGGTTCCTCGAATGCATTCTGTGCATAGAATCACTTTTAATATTCTTGTTGGGATATTCTAGAAAAAAAAACAAAAACATTTGAGGTGGGATTATTCATATCAATCATTCCAAGTAACTAAAGAAGATTAAGCTTTTATGGAATTTGTTGTGCTTATCACTGGACTTGTTAATTCAACATTTTAACACCACCATATAGCAATGAAAACCGCCATCTCCATCAACACTTGTCCAGTGGATGCAGTAGCTTGCAAATATCAAGCAAAAACCTGAGTTTTGATACCAGGCTAATTTATCATGTCTTCCCTTGATGTTTCTGTGATTTGATAGCAGAAACGTACCAATAATATATGGACCAATTATTGTAGCCTTGAAATCTTATTGGTTCTGTTTTAAATTGCTCTTTGTAGGTGCATTTTGTTCTGTTCTCGGATGAAATTTACAATGTTTGGTTGGAGAAGGCAAAAGAGCTGCTCCAGGCTTAGTTTGTACTGAAGCTGGATTTAAGGAGGATGCAGAAAGTAATGGTTTGCGTTGATGTTATAAGCCAATGCATGTAGACATTTTGTGGATTGTCTTATATACCGTGACCTTGTATGAGACTAGATGAATGCTGGCCGCCATAGTGAATTTATATGCAAGCTATACAGTGTGGACACTCTTGAAGCTGTTTTGGAATTTTAGATCTGGAACCCCTCTGCTAGGTCTTATGTGAATGTATTCGACTCTTGTCAGGTAATTAAGCTCAGGCGCAGCCTTTGTTCTAAAGTTCCTCTGTACATTTAATCAAGGTTAACAAATCAAGTGGCATGCACTTTACCGCCATAGATGTCTTTAGAATTGACGACAGAAGATAACCTGACTAACTGAGCTTCAAAACTTCATCTATTCATTACAATGAAAACTAAAACTCTTGTGGTTTTACTGTTCATCCTTTTATTGTTCATCTAATCACACATCACTGTGGATTGGAACAGTGTAATAATGAAATTATTATTGCCAAAAAAACTTGCTAAGCATGCAGGGGGGCTTCTTCGTCTTTTCATTTTCTTTGAAACAATTCAAATACGTGCTAAAGCAGTTGGAGCAGTGTAATGGCTGAAGCGTGTTGGGCACGCGCCAGCGGGTGGGCGTCGCCCGCGTCATTTGGATGGCGCGTGTGGCCCCAGAACAAAATTGAGAGTTGCCTTACAGGGTGTCTTTCGATGCGCCTTGCCACTCAGGCATAGTGGCAAGGCGCTAGTGCCGAAGAAGCCCACAAAGGAGCTCCAAGAGGGGTTTTTCCCCTCCCTTCCTCTTTACCCTCTCTCTTCCTAGAAAATCATGCTGCCCATTAAAAAAAAAACATGGGCCATGCATGATTCTAGTCTAAAAAAAAGTGGGTCAAGCATTGGGTCTGACATGACCACTAGATCCAATGCTCGTGAGTCTGGCTCGACCGTTAGACCTAAGAGCCTATAAAAAATAAAAAAAAATAAAAAAATTAATTAAGATTTCTGTTTAGGATATTTAAAGGATAATTTAAATTTTTTTTTAATAAAAAATAAACAAATTTATAAAAAAATTAATTAGGATTTCTGTTTAGAATACTTTAAGGATAATTTATTTTTTTATATAAAAAATAGAAAAAATTTATTTAAGATACTTTAAGGGTAGTTTAAATGTTTGTTTTTATATAAAAAAAAACTATAAAAATATTAATTAGAATTTTTGTTTATGATATTTCAAGGGTAGTTTAAATGTATTTTTTAATAAAAAATAGAAAACAATTATAAGAAAAATTCATTAACATTTCTATTTAGGATACTTTAAGGGTAATTTGAATATTTATTTTTATAAAAAAATAGAAATACTTTATAAAAAAACTTATTTAGATACTTTAAGGATGATTTTAATGTTTTTTTTTATAGAAAAAATAAAAAAATTTATAAAAAAAATAATTAAGTGGGTCAAGCATTGGGTCTGACATGACCGCTAGATCTAATGCTCGTGGGTCTGGCTTGACCGCTAGACTTAAGAGCCTATAAAAAATAAAAAAAAAATAAAAAAAATTAATTAAGATTTCTGTTTAGGATATTTAAAGAATAATTTAAATGTTTTTTAATAAAAAATAAACAAATTTATATAAAAAAATTAATTAGGATTTCTGTTTAAAATACTTTAAGGATAATTTATTTATTTTTTTATAAAAAATAGAAAAAAATTATTTAAGATACTTTAAGGGTATTTTAAATGTTTGTTTTTATAAAAAATAAAAAAAACTATAAAAATATTAATTAGCATTTTTGTTTATGATATTTTAAGGGTAGTTTAAATGTTTTTTTTAATAAAAAATAGAAAACAATTATAAGAAAAATTCATTAACATTTCTATTTAGATACTTTAAGGGTAGTTTGAATGTTTATTTTTTTATAGAAAATAGAAATACTTTATAAAAAAATAATTAACATTTTTGTTTAGGATACTTTAAGGGTAGTTTAAATGTTTTTTTATAAAAAACTTTTGGCCGCCATGACTACCAGACCGAAAAGCCTATATAAAATAATTTCTTAAAAAATATATTAATTAGAATTTTTGTTTAGGATATTTTAAATTTTTTTTTAAATAAAAAAATAATTTATAAATAAACTTAATTAGAATTTCAGTTTAGGATATTTTAAGGATAATTATTTTTTTTTCTTATAAAAATAGAAAACATTTATAAAAAAAATTATTTAAGATACTTCAAGAGTAATTTAAATGTTTGTTTTTTTATAAAAAATAAAAAAATTATAAAACAATTAATTAGTATTTCTGTTCAGAATACTTTAAGGGTAGTTTAAATATTTTTTTGGAATAGAAAACAATTTTTTAAAAAATTATTTATGATATTTCAAGGGTAATTTAAATGTTTTTTTATAACAATAAAAAATTATAAAACAGTAATTGACATTTCTGTTTAGGATATTTAAAGAGTAGTTTAAATGTTTTTTTTTTATAAATAAAAAAAAATTGTATAAAAATATTTAGGATATTTCAATTATAGTTTTAATGTTTTTTTATAGAAAAAATAAAAAAAATTATAAAAAAATTACTTAGCATTTCTGTTTATGATGCTTCAAGGGTAGTTTAAATGTTTTCTTATAAATATAAAATAAAAATTAATTAGAATTTATGTTTATGATACTTCATGGATAGTTTTAATGTTTTTTTTTATAGACAAAATAAAAATCATTATAAAAAAAATTAGTTAGCATTTCTGTTTATAATACTTCAAGGGTAATTTAAATGTTTTTTTAGAAAAAAATAAAAAAAACTTAATTAGAATTTCTGTTTAGGATACTTTAATGGTAGTTTACATATATTTTTTTTAAAAATAAAATTAAAATTATATAAAAAACATTAATTAAACATGACCGGTAGATCCAATGCTCTTGAGTCTGCTTGGCAGCTAGATCCAAATCTCTCAGGTGTGACTTGAATGTTAGACTCAAGCTTTTTAAGTCTGGTATGACCATCAAACCTAATACTCTTGAGTTTTATATTACAACTATATTTAAGTTACTTAAAATTTTTCTTAATATTTTTAATATTTTTAAAAAATTGATATTAACGATGCAGCGGCCAATATACTATTACAAGCTAAAAGTAATGTGCTTGCTCTGTTCACAGCGTCGAGAACAGAAGTGTGGCTGCTAAATTTGAGCGACAAGAAATGGTCTCAGTAATTGAAGCAGTGAAGGAGATGATTTCAAAAGAATCTTATGCTCAGCAGCCTGTCATTCTGAGTTTGGAACTTCTGGACTGTAAAGCAGGCTCCATGGGGAGCCCTATATGTACATCAGGTTCATGGACAATAAACCCTCTGGGATTCTTCTACTAATAACACTCCCATCCACCATCTTATTGTGACGTGATAGTTTATTATGGATCATCCCACAATATCCAGCCACGCGCTCTTCATATCTGCTATATCGATTTCCAGGACAGACTAGAAGCTGTCCGCATGTGCAATGAACAAATTTCAAGGAATGTCGTCAGGCTCAAAAAAAGGGAGAAGAAATTAAGCATACTTGTTTATCATAACTATTAGGCGAATATCGCTGAAATCATGTTGGTGAATATCTCTCAAATCATGTTGGCAAATATTCTGTTGCTTTATTCTGTCATATCTCCTAATATCATACTTAGCTGTAAACATGTAATCAGTTGTCAATTAAGACATACATTTAGGTAGCTGTGTTTGGAAGTTGCACGGAAATAGTGCTTCTCCATGTATATATATACTGGTTTTCTGAATCAATAGATCAGACCTTCAAATTCAAATCCTTTCTTCTCATGGTATTAGAGTTGTATCTAGTTTAATAAAATATCCTGGCCATTGCAGAGAAATGGCTACCTTGAGGAAAACTATCTCTCCTTATGACATAACCTCCAATGACAACCCTGGAAGTCTGTTGACACAAGTTCAACTGAAGGGAGAAAATTACGATGAATGGGCTCGTGCTCTCAAGATTGCATTGAGAGCAAGGAAAAAATTTGGCTTTGTGGACGGATTTATTGAGCGTCCAGATGAGGAATCACCGGACCTTGAAGACTGGTGGACCAACAACTCTTTACTGGTGTCCTGGATAATGAACACCATTGAACCATCATTGAGATTAACTATGTCACATATGGAGGTGGCACAAGATCTTTGGGAAGACATAAAAGAACGATTTTCCATGGTGAATGGACCGGACCACGCATACAACAACTAAGGGCTGAGCTTGCTGAATGCAAACAAAGAGGATTGACAATTGTTGCCTACTTTGGAAAGCTTAAGAAATTATGGGAAGAATTGGCAAACTTTGAACAAATGCCGATGTGCAAGTGCGGCTTGTGTACCTGCAACCTTGGAGTGGCCTTAGAAAAGAAGCGTGAGGAAGAGAAAGCTCATCAGTTCCTCATGGGACTTGATGAAATAGTCTATGGGACTGTAAGATCAAATCTGTTGGCTCAGGACCCATTGCCAAATCTGAACAGACTCTACTCAACACTAGTTCAGGAAGAACGTGTCAGAATCATATCTCGTGGAAAGGAAGAGCGCGACGAGGTGATGAGCTTTGCAGTGCAAGCAGAGTTCAAATCACGCAATAAAAATGAAGGAAAGGACAAAAATGTGGTATGCAACCATTGTAATCGCACGAGACATGAATCTGATAGCTGTTTTCAGCTAATTGGATATCCGGATTGGTGGGGAGATCGTGCTCGTGGGACTGGAAGAGGAAAGGGAGGACAGCGAGGCATGACTCCTGTTGGCAGAGGACGTGGAGGATTGGTGACTCCTGTTGGCAGAGGACGTGGAGGATTGGTCAAAGCCAATGCAACTCAAGTCTCATATACTGATAGAAGCGATACCAATGGCCTTAGTGATGAACAATGGCAGACATTACTGAACATTCTAAACAATACCAAGACAGGGGCAACTGAGAAACTCACTGGTAAGTGTTCCTCCATACAATGGATTATCGATACGGGTGCTTCTCATCATATGACAGGAAGGCTAGATTGCTTATCCCATGTCCGAGACATGGTAGAATGTCCTGTTGGGCTTCCAAACGGGCAACAAACAACTGCTACAAAAGAAGGAACAGTGGTGCTGAGTGACAAGTTGAAATTAACAAATGTTTTATATGTGCCAAGTTTGCAATACAATCTCATTTTGGTATCTCAGTTGATTGATGAATCTGATTGTGTTGCTCAGTTCACTAATAAAATTTGTGCTATACAGGACCGCATTTCGAGGATGGTGATTAGTGCGGGTGAGCTACGAGAGGGGCTTTACCACTTGCGAGGAAGGGCAACTGTGGCAACAGTACAAACTGGCAATGAGAAATCCTTCAATTTGTGGCACAAGCGGCTGGGACATCCATCATCTAAGGTTCTAGAGTTGGTTCCAAATGTTGGTGCTGGTAAAATTAGTAGCTTACGTAATCAAGTTTGCGATGTTTGTCTTAGAGCAAAACAAACAAGGGATAAATTTCCTGCTAGTGATAATAAAACTTTGGAAAGTTTTCAGTTAATTCACTGTGACTTATGGGGACCCTATCGAACCATTGCACTTTGTGGTGCAAGATATTTTTTAACCATTGTTGATGATTATTCGCGAGCAACGTGGATATACTTGCTGCTTGACAAGAAAGAAGTCTCAGTGAATTTGTGCAATTTTATCGCTTTGGTGGAACGTCAATTTAACAAACAAGTGAAAACGGTGCGAAGTGACAATGGTACTGAATTCATCTGTCTTGGCAATTATTTCCATAAGCATGGTATTATGCATGAAACTTCTTGTGCAAGAACTCCACAACAAAATGGACGTGTGGAACGCAAGCATAGGCATATACTCAATGTGGCTTGTGCTCTGCGGTTCCAAGCAAATCTCCCTATCGAATTTTGGAGTGAATGCATTTTGACTGCGGGATATGTGATAAATCGGACTCCATCACTCATTCTGTATGGGAAAACACCATATGAAGTCTTATATGGTAAGACGCCTCAACTCAGACATATGCGTGTGTTTGGATGTTATGTTCATAACCAAGGACATAAAGGAGATAAATTTGCTAGCCGCAGCCGCAAATGTGTTTTCATGGGTTATCCTTATGGTAAGAAGGGGTGGCGAGTTTATGACCTTGAATTAGGAGTATTTTTAATTTCAAGAGATGTTGTGTTTTGTGAGGACAAATTTCCTTATCTCACTGATGGCCAGCAAAGCCCACTTTCTGCGCATGTTGATTCTACCTCGGGTCCTATAATAGATTGGGTTAGTATGGATGACAATGAGGGACCAAGCACTGTTCCGCATAGTCACATGCATGAAAATCTTGTTCCTCACGTTGGGCAAGAGATCAGTAGGGAAACTGGGACAGACGATAATCTGGAAGGCAATGCATCAATACTCGAGTCCTCAATTGTCTTTCCCTCTGACACAGTAGTAGTTCATGACAGCAGCCATGAGACTACATATGATAAGGGGGGTTCTAGTGTTGTTGTAAATGAGGAATATTTGGGTCGAGGCCAACGCACCAAGATACCTTCCACTCGCCTGCAAGATTTTGTGACACACACCATCTGTACGTTAAGTCTCTCGAAGAGTTCATCTTGCTCATCAGAATCCTCAGGTACACCATACCCTATAGCTCATTGTGTGAACTGTGATAACTTTTCTGCCCCATATAGACATTTCTTGGCAGCTATCACTGCAGGAACTGAACCTCAAACATTTGCTGAGGCCGTGAAAGATGAACGGTGGAGACAAGCCATGAAACATAAAATACATGCTTTAGAACATAATGACACTTGGACTATGAAACACCATCTATACGTTAAGCCTCTCGAAGAGTTCATCTTGCTCATCACAATCCTCAGGTACACCATACCCTATAGCTCATTGTGTGAACTATGATAACTTTTCTGCCTCATATAGACATTTCTTGGCAGCTATCACTGCAGGAACTGAACCTCAAACATTTGCTGAGGCCGTGAAAGATGAACGGTGGAGACAAGCCATGAAACATAAAATACATGCTTTAGAACATAATGGCACTTGGACTATGAAACCTCTTCCTTCTGGTAAGAAAGCTATCGGATGCAAATGGGTTTATCGAATTAAGTATAATTCTGATGGCTCCACTGAGAGATTCAAAGCAAGACTCGTGATCTTGGGCAATAATCAAGTTGAAGGGCTTGACTACAATGAAACGTTTGCTCCTATCGCCAAAATGGTCACTGTCCGTACCTTTCTTGCTGTTGCTGCTGCAGCTGCCAAAAGCTGGGAACTTCACCAAATGGATGTTCACAATGCTTTCTTGCATGGTGATCTTGAAGAAGAGGTGTACATGAAGATGCCCCCCGGCTTCCGATCTCCTACTTTAAACCAAGTATGTCGTCTTCGAAAGTCCCTATATGGTTTAAGACAAGCTCCTAGATGTTGGTTTGCTAAATTGGCTGGTGCTTTGAAACAATATGGGTTCCAGCAATCTCATTCTGATTATTCTTTGTTTACTCTGCACAAAGGTACACTACAACTCCATGTACTGGTCTATGTTGATGATCTGATTATTTCAGGAAATAATTGTGCTGCCATTCACACCTTCAAACATTACTTAAACACCTGCTTCCATATGAAGGATCTTGGTTCTTTGAAATATTTTTTGGGCATTGAAGTTGCTCGCTACTCTACTGGTCTTTTCCTTTGTCAAAGGAAATATGCTTTTGACATCATTTCTGAAGTTGGCATCCTAGGCGTTAAACCTGTTGCTTTTCCTCTAGATCAAAATCATCATCTTCCATTGGCTGATGGACCACCTCTTTTAGACCCAGACCACTATCGTCGCTTAGTGGGACGTTTAATTTATTTATTTGTTACAAGACCGGAGCTTTCCTATTGTGTGCATATGCTTGCACATTTCATGCAACATCCACGTCAGGAACATTGGGAGGCACCTCTTTGTATTGTCAGGTACCTGAAAGGTAATCCAGGCCAATGAATTTTGCTCCGTGCTGACTGTGATCTGCAGCTCTATGCTTGGTGTGACTCTGATTGGGCAAGCTGCCCTTTAACTAGACGCTCCATTAAAGGTTGGTTTGTACTTCTTGGTAATTCACCTATCTCTTGGAAAACCAAGAAACAACACACTGTATCTCGCTCTTCAGCTAAAGCTGAGTATCGATCCATGGCTACCACCACTTGTGAACTAATATGGCTAAAAACTTTGCTTCAGTCTCTCGGAGTTGCTCATCCACGTCCTATGAAACTTTATTGTGATAATCAAGCAGCCCTTCACATTGCTGCCAATCCAGTTTTTCATGAGCGTACAAAACATATCGAAATTGATTGCCATTTTATCCGCAATGCAATTCTCAGAGGCAACATCACTACCAAGTACGTACCCACTCATGCTCAATTGGCGGATATCTTCACCAACGCATTGAGCAAGAAGCAGTTTGAATACTTTCTTAGCAAGTTGGGCACTCGAAATCCATATGCTCCAACTTGAGGGAGGGTATTAGGTGAATATCTCTGAAATCATGTTGGCTGAAATCATGTTGGCAAATATTCTGTTGCCTTATTCTGTCATATCTCCTAATATCATGCTTAGCTGTAAATATGTAATCAGTTGTCAATTAAGGCATACATTTAGGTAGCTGTGTTTGGAAGTTGCACAGAAATAGTGCTTCTCCATGTATATATGTACTGGTTTTCTGAATCAATAGATCAGACCTTCAAATTCAAATCCTTTCTTCTCAATAACAACTAAGTTGGCACGAACAAACAACTTAACAATCAAGATCAGCAAGACAACAGAACAATTGTTATGAATGGTAATCCAAATCGCTCAAATATGAACCATGATATTGTTGCAACAATAATGACACCAAAAGAAACATGTTGCCACTTCCATAGTAGTGCATCGGCAGCTATATCAAAAAAAAGAACAAGAAATTAGTAAAACAACATCGGCAAACACAGAAAAAGATGGAATGAAGTCATATGCAGGAGTTGAGTTCTTGGGTTCTTGAATGAAATAATAAAACAAAATTTTCTTAGAGTTGTTTAGGGATTTATTGCCTGAATTTTCAGCTTTGAATAATTCTTTAAAAGTTGAATTGTCGCAAATAATAAGTCGTCCAATTGTTCGGCTTCTAGTGGTAATCTATATGAACCACCAGTGATAAATCTTCTAAATCCCCATTTAAGAGAGATGGATTGTTATGCCTAAAGTGTTAGCTCTTTATTATGTGACTTGATTAGTTTTTTTATCTAACAAATAACCATACAAAAGTAAGAGGCATACCTTACTATTTATAGAAATATCTGAAAGACCTTATAAATTAGCAAAATATCAATTTGTCTCTTGAACAATATTCATATATTAATTCAGGACAATTTTAGAAATTAACTCAATCAAGTCTTTACTTGATTTTTCTAGGTCTAGAAATTAGCAAAATATCAATTTTCCACTTGAACAATATTCATATATTAATTCAGGAAAATTTTAGAAATTAACTCAATTAAGTCCTTACTTGATTTTTCTAGGTCTAGAAATATAATCTCTGTATTAATTATATTCTAGACCTTAATTTCTAAAATATATTTTAATTAAGTTATACTTAATTAAATCATTCCAGTTTAATTTCTGAATAATAGTTCTTAATGTGTATGACCTATTAGGTTTCTAATATGTTGGTCCAAATATAAAATATAATTCTAATTAAATAGAATTAAATAAATTAAACAATTTAATTTATTTTTATTATCAATTCATCAATTGATTAATTTATATTTGAAGATCAGGTGCATCGTCTAGAACGTGTCACATCTCCTAAATATTAGAAAATTCGTTAATGGTTTGACTTAATCTTTCAGTGACCGGTTTTTTAGTGTAATTAATATCCTTTCATCAATAATATTTCGATTTAACATTAAAGCATGAAGTATGCTTATCATGTTATATCATGTTTGTTCTTCGTATAATAGTCATTGATCATTTGAATAAGATTTGAAACTCTTTTCAAATCTCATTCCACCTTGGCCAATGATTTCTCAATCAATACTATTTGAGAATAGATGAAATATTTTTCCCAATTCACCTAAGATGATGAATCCTCTCTTGATCACTTAAGTATCTTCATATAGTTCATGCTACACCCAATGTCCACGCTTTTGTTACCTTAATTAAGATAACATGTAGCAGGATCAAAGCATAATATTCTCTATATAAGATAACTTAATGGTATCAAGTCTAAGGATCACTTACACAATCATCACGTGAGCCTTTCCATAGACATAAGTGATCCATATGGAATTCTCATGCAGGTCAGTTCAATGTACATGTTTTATAACAAGAATCTACATATTAGTTCTAGGTATCCCTTATACCTCAACTTATAAGAACAATTGCTTCATGTCATAAAAAAAAATATAATATGTATAAGTCTTTATAGCTCTAATGAATGTATAGTATTTAAGAGAGCATCGACTAAGAACATTTTAAGAACAATGCTTTGATGCAATAAGAATCTCATAATTATACCAAATGATTATAGTCATAAAGACTGGTACATATTACGTTCTTTCATTTATGAAAGGAACCAACTGTTCTCATAAGATGAGGTATAAGAGATATTTATAACTAATTAAGTATGACTTGATTAAAATATATTTTAGAAATTAAGGACTAGAATATAATTAATACAGGGTAATTCTAAACCTAAAAAAATCAAGTAAGGACTTGATTGATTAAATTTATAAAATTATCCTTAAATAATATATGGATATTATTTAAGGAGCAAATAGATACTTTACTATTTATAGGGTTTTTAAGATTCCCTATAAATTATACAATATACTAAAAGGGTTTAGTGCCCTTCTTACTGTTTACCTAGACTCAAAGCACTATGGATTGAAGCAGTGTAATGGCAGCCTAGCCCTTGCCACAAAGAGTTGCAAGGGCAGCGGGTGAGGGGTGGAGTTGTCTTTTCATTGGAATGCATTTGACATTGAATGGATAGTTAGGGAGAAAATAGTCACTTCAAGTTTTGGTGGGGTTGCCCTGGGTGTCAGCCAGGCCCGCGCCTCCAGTGAGGACACCTGACACTCGAGCTAACCTACCCTTGTGCTAAGTCAGGTCCGAGCGCCACTTGGTGCTGGGGCTGGCTTGACCTTTCCCTGGGCGTAAGCCAGACCCGCGCCCCTACATAGGGACACTTGGCACATGGGTTGCCTTGCCCAGAGTGCACAGCCGAACCCGCGCGCCACGTGGCAAGACCTGGCGCTTGGGATGCCTGCCTATGCGCTAGGGCCATAAATAAAAATATTTTTTAGTATTGATACTTTCAATGATAATAAAAATAATAATCTTTGTACCACAAATAATAATATTTTTGATATTAATGCTTTGAACTATAATAGAAATAGTAATATTTCTAACACAAATAATATTATTTTTAATATTAATACCATCAATTATAATAAAAATGATAATATTTATGGCACAAATAATAATAACTTTTAATTTTATCCTTCAAATCAACTATATGGTTTTTCTTTAGTGATAATAACATATTGGGCTTGGATGCGAACGCGCCCAACCACATGGTGGCCATGGCTGCGTCCACGCCCAACCCCACGTTGGGCTGGACGCGACCGCATCCAACTCCTTGTTGGACCTGGAAGCGTCCACGCCCAACCCCATGTTGGGATGGACACGACCGCGTACACCCCATGTTGGACGTGGATGCATCCCCGGCCACCCCATGTTGGACCTGGGCGCGTCCCCGCCTAACCCCACGTTGGGCTGGAGGCGACTGCGTACACCCCATGTTGGACCTAGATGCGTCCACGCCCAACCCCACGTTGGACCTGGTCGCGTCCACGCCCAACCCCATGTTGGTCCTGGACGTGTCCCCGGCCAGCCCCATGGTGGATCTTGATGCCTCCACGCCCATCCCCACGTTTGGCTGGACGCTACCGCGACCATCCCCATGTTAGCCTTGGACACGTCCCCATGATGCCTCCACGTCCACGCCCAACTTCACGTACGGTCTGGACGCGTCCCCGACCAACCCCATATTGGACCTGGGCGCGTCCACGCCCAACCCCATGTTGGGCTGGACGCAACCGCGTACACCTCATGTTGGACCTATACGCGTCCACGCCCAACCCCATGTTGGGTCTTGACGCGTCCGCGGCCAACCCCAGGTTGGCCTTGGACGCGTCCTTGTCTAACCCCATGCTGGGTCTGGACACGTCCCCGACTAACCCCATGTTGAACTGGGACGCGTCCATGCCCAACCCCACGTTGGGCTGGACGCGACTGCGTCCACCCCATGTTAGACCTCGACTCGTTCCCGGCTAGCCCCATGTTGGACCTGGAAGCCTCCACGCCTAACCCCAAATTGGGTTGGACACGACCACTAGCATCCTCATGTTAGACCTGGACGTGTCCACGCCCAACCCCACGTTGGGCTGGAGGTGTCCTCGGCCATCCCCACATTGGGTTTGGACGCGTCCACGCCCAACCCCATGTTGTGTCTGAACGCATCCCCGGCCAACCCTATGTTGGACCTGGGAGCGTCCATGCCTGACAAGACCAAAGAGTTGATGTCTTCTCCCAAGTGCAGGAGTGTCGAAGTAATAAATAATCAAGCAAGACCGGGGTCGAACTACATGGAAGTTAACTATATAAATTATAAATAACAATAATACAACAACAACAACAACAACAACAACAACAATAATAATAGTACTAGTACTAGTAGTAGTACTACTACTAGTAGTAGTAATAATAATAATAATAATAAAGAGAGCTTTGAGATGTGATATTGATATAAGGATTAAACAATGATAAAAACAATTGTCAAGGT
>Ga0307510_10001167_pt1 | contig 28337 bp, 34 predicted proteins | sample 12_EM_MG_FD_207224 | JGI IMG/M metagenome (GOLD analysis project Ga0307510, IMG submission 207224) | Populus trichocarpa ectomycorrhiza microbial communities from riparian zone in the Pacific Northwest, United States - 12_EM | ecosystem: Host-associated > Plants > Roots > Unclassified | place... | reverse complement strand
GAGAGGGGGAAACCTGGCCACTAGGGGAAAGGTATTCATTGTGTGTCAACAAGTATGAAAGACAAAGGTTGGAGAAAAGACGAGGCATGCAAGATGAGGGAGGAACAGAGTGAGAAGATAGTTGGGTGGTCGGGGTTTGTCATGTGGTTGACAGTGCTCGATCCGACTTGCATGTTACTTACAGGGACGCGTTTGGTTTGGGAACCACCATAATCAGTGCTTTCGACCTCAGATTTCGTTGTTTGTAGGAGGTCAATTTTTTTCATACCGTGGTTGGGGGACGAACTAACTATCTAACCCCCTATGCCGGAATCCCGGTCCGGCACCCCCTTGGCCGCATCACAATCCATCACATTTGTCTGAAAAGCATCAGTTTGGTTCTTCAATGGGTACCATATATCTAGCAAGTGCAAGTTGGCCATATTTAAACGTGGTGAAGGTGACTTTGAATGGTTTAACATTGTTAATGGTTACAATAATGCGCAGTGGAAGGTGCAGAATTGAGGCAACTAAACTATAAAAAAAGGGTCATCAGGAAGAGACAGCGAAATACGGGCCACTGGCATACGAGCTCGTCAAGCTGAACCGTGGGGAATTGCGCGGACTTGGAGATAGCGGCTCACGGCCCGGTTTGAACGAGGCCAGGCCTGAACCGATCGACATCACCCAAGACATCACCACGAGGATGACATTACGGTAGGCGTGGGTTCCTGAGCATTTCCGAGTTCTTCGCTCTTCGGAGTTCAAGCGCACGCCTCATTCTTCCACTTGTTACAATTTCAATAGCCTTTCCCACTCCATAGCATGTCTCATGGTCGATGCAGTTATATTTGCCATGCGCACTTGGAAAGTACCACCACTCAACAAGGAGCGAGGGTATCCTCTGACACCTCTACTCCTACTAAGTTACCCCTGTGTCCCTGAACGACTGAGTATCTTTCACACGAAGCACGTTTGTGGTCCTGCCTCGTGTATGTAGGGCTCTATTAATTTGATCACCTGACATGATGACCTAGTTCAGTTCATTTGCCGACAAAACCTGGCGTTCCGTATGACCATTTTAGAGGTGTACTGCGCCTCGTTTGGGAGAAAGATTGACGCGCTGCACGGGCACATGAACAGCATCACGGCGCTAATCCGTGAGGAAGCAGCACGACAAATTGCTAGCCCGTTTGCCCTCATCCGCCGAGCGATATTACTCATCTACTGTAGCATTTTGCTTACCATGGGCTCGACGAGTAGGCGCGACGACAGTTACTCCCGGTCCCTATCACCGCCGGGCAACACTTTGCCATCCTCATCACGTCCCTCTGACCACCCTCAAACAGGCCGTCCTCCGCGTTCAGGCAAATCTAAGAGCCAATCCCAGAACAACAACCAATTGACGGATGTGTCGCCTCAACAGGAATTGGTGTCCCCGCCAATAGAAGTGCGACCGTCTTATCAAGACTACATAAGGCAGAGACTTCCAAACGAGCAGATCGACATAGCTACTGGCAGTGGCAGTGGGGCGGCTTCGAGTCGGACGAGGGAATCTCGTTCTGCGGAAAATCGAACGCCCGCTATCCCAATTGCGACATCAAACAGTTATCAAACGACAGCGAGGCGTAATGACACGGCCAGGCGTGAGCCGCGTGACGTCGAGCACGAGACACGTTCTCGAGGTGGCCTGGTGAGTCCCCGTCTTGCTATGGTATTGGTGTTTGTGATCCTCACCAGCAACGCTCTGGGCAGCATCCGGATGAAGACAGACGAGGTATCGTCGCGCAGTCCTCATCCTCCACCAGGTCACCTGGTAGATCCATTTCGAAAGACGTTTCTCCCCAATCTCAATCTAGAGCCGGCCAGCCGCCTGCTGAACACTCTCAGTATGACAACAGAGGGGTGCCGCCCAACGAGCGCCATCCGAATATCCCAGGTTCCGATGCAATGACACGAAAGGACATGTCTCCACCCGATCTTCACCATTCCACTTCCCAATTCCATATCCAACCAATTTCCGGGTTTCTTGTGACCCCGGGCCCTGGGAATTTGCTGATTCAGCAGGGTAGCACCACGGGACAAACAACCCTTCCGGCAAATTTCGAGCAAGTCGTCGGGCATTTCCAGCAACCCCCTCCATATTATGAACCCAGGGCGGATCCGCCAACACGGGGGGAACCCCCATCAGATTCAAGGACGGGGAACTCTAGGGAAACTTACAATGAGTCAACCCCACCTCGCCCCTTCATGGTGCGTCCTCATCCGTTGGGCAGCCATACCGGATAATATATGACTGAGACCTCTACAGCCTTCTCCGCCGGAAGGGGGTTACGGTAGTGGACTATCTTCGAGCGGATGGTCGGAGCCATACCAAGCTGGACAGCCGAACCCGTCACCGTCGCCTGGGGCGCCTATTGGGTTGCATCGCACTTCTTCCACAACCGACCGTTTCCAGCGCCAGCAACCACCTCAGTTCTCTCACAATGACACTTTCCGTCCTCGACCGTCCATGGAGCATCACCCAACAGCATCCTCCGATGTCACCACCAGAAATGATCGGCACCCTCCACGCGCTCGTGAATCCAGGGAAACTTTCGATCACCACCCCGGGCCTTTGGTAGGACCGAACCCCCCTACGTCACCTCCGGCTGCATTGTTATCCACAGCCAACAATATTCGCGGGAGGTATTCGAATAGCCAGTTGTCGGGTCCCGGATCCTCGTCGAGTATACGACCTGGTGAGCCTACGAGTACTCGGCCTGACCAGCACCTCTATCCTCCGTCATCCCATCAGACTCGGAGTCAACCTATTGTGGCTCGGCAGCCTTCTCCTCAACCACCCCCGGGAATCCCAAATCCAAACCCGCCGAGAGGGCAGCCGAAACGGAAAGGAGGATTGGCCGGTCTCTGCGGCTGCAGCAAGCAATAGTTCCACCCAAAGGAGGGTTGATGTTTTAGACACCACAGGACGGGTCTCCTAAACATGGTCGCCACTGTTGAAAGTACCTTGTGCTGACCCACATCCCACCCCCTTCGCTGCCATATTTGCTTGCACGATTGTGGTAGTAGGGCCATGAGCTTCCCCTTGTCTTAACTGAGGCACCCCAATGTATCTGACTATCGTCGTTCATCAAACTTTCAGCAGGCCATACGCGGTACACCGGTCTTGTATTATGATACAGCCCTTGTTACAACCATCCTGTAGTTGATGACAGTCTAGCCTTGCCAATGCACTAGAAAATCTCTCGAGTATTGTCAATCCCCCCCTCCCCCAACACCACTACCCATTCTTCTCTGCTTACTCCGCGTCGCCCACGTACTAATGCTACATTTCATCGCATTGTGTTAAGGATGAAAGGTACAAGGTGGTCGAAAACATTTGTTGCTCGGATGAGTCACGGCTGTCTTTTTGTGTGGGTGAATCCTCGACTTGATTCAAGTTGACAGCTCCACCAGCCGGGGAGAGTCCAAGCGACCGTATGTGATCTGGCATGAAGAGTGATGCAGTGGCGTCGATCCCGAGTCGTCTGGAACGTCCACATATAGTGGTAGTGCGGTGTTGGTGGGGTGTGCTGTAATGCAGTTGTGTGGGCAATTCTCGTAAGTGATAAGTGATCAGGATGTTCGTGATCATGTGACTACAGTGAACAGCTAACTGTCTCACCAAGAACTTGTCCTTAATGTTGCAAGGCTACAAGCGATCATTCATGCCAATATCAATCGCCGAAACTTGTTGTATTGGCACGTGGCCACTGGCAGCCGGTCAACACGTCAGCCTCGTGTTTTCCATGCGACAGGTTCCTTTTAGGTCACGTTGCAAGTTCAGTTCTCAGTAGACACATCCAGCTCCGAATACGCACCTACCCTGAAATACTATTCCAATGCTTGGGACTGAAAACCTACCGTCAGATATCGAGAGTAGAGACGGAACAGGTATCGTAACTACCACTTGGCCTATCCATCACTATTCTGATCACCAAGGTGTCCAGTAGATGGTCGCCGCAACCAGTCGGAGTCACCAACGAGCCAGCCACCGTGGGCATCCCAGGAAGGATTCGACTATGGTGATAGCTCGTGGCCGCTCTACTCCATGTACTGCAAGATTGCACAGGAGGACGACAATAGGATCGCCGAGCGCTGTCAAAAAGATGTAGAAGGGACACTGGTTTTCGTGAGTCTTCGTATTGACGTCCATGTGACCCCAAATAAAGCGGAGAACACAGACTGGTTTATTTGCTGCCACCATCGGCGTATTGCTTACAGTCTCTATCCCGGACCTCAAACCAAACTCGCAAGATATATCCGCCTTCTACCTGGAGAACATCTATCAACGTTTCGCTAACTCAAGTCTATCTGATGCAACTATCCCATCCAATTTGGCCGAACGCCCCGCGTTCTCTCCACCGAAATATGCTATCTGGGTCAACTCACTCTGGTTCCTGAGCTTAGCTATCAGTCTTACGGGAGCCACCGTGGCGACGCTAGGACACCAGTGGGCACATCGATACATCACGGTCACTCAGCACCCACGATATACCCCAGACCAGCGAGCACGTATCCGTACAATTTTTGCTGAAAGCGCTCTGGGGCCGTATGCTATTTGGGGTGCCGGCCTATCGCCTCTCTATCTACATTTTTCCATCTTCCTCTTCTTGGCAGGCGGCCTTATTTACCTTTTCAATCTCAATCATGTTGCCTTCGGTACTGTGGTTGGGTGGGTCGCGATTGCCGTAAGCGGATACGCGATTGTTACGGTCGATGGGATCCTCAAGTCCGAGAACCTGTTCTACACGCCATTTTCTCCATCTGCTTTGCGCCTATATCTCCGCGTGTCCAGAATAGTGTTTCAACTTGGCACATACATTAAATCTCCTCGTGTCCTTTGTGCCGATGCCAGGGACCGCTGTCAAGCCCTGAGAACCCGCTACCAATATGGATTCGTCGAAGGTAAATGGACAGATATCGAAGAAAAGGCCTTGGAACGGTCATCGGAGATCGACGGCATGGTCATAGAACGGACGTTGCTTGCTATGGACGACGACAACGCACTGGGAAGGTTCTTTGATACCCTTCCTGGGTTCTTCAAATCGAAGTTATACCAAGAATCCCCGGCTCATGCGAAGATTCTACAAGCGCTGTACGGATTTTTGGGCCGTACTTTGTCATCCGACTCTGTCTCCGAATCAGTCAAAACAGATCGACTCGTTTCCTGCCTGAACACAGCCCATGCGGCGTTCGGACCCGAAGCACCCTCGAAAACCATTCTCGAACCGCTCTGGAGTCAGGTACCGCAATCCGTCGAGATGGGGCGTGCTCTGACACACTGGTGCACCGGGAACATGGGGCTTATTCCTGAGCCGGTGCGATGGATTGTTGCCAAGACCCTTGCAAGCGTGCGGGAACGTGATGACCGCTGGTATGCACTCGCTATTGATGTATTTGACTTACCGGAGCGTGCCCTTCGTGACCACGTCGCCCATGGAGATAGCGTGTTACTTTTTATCTTGATCCACACTACTCGCCAGGCCATTCGCTCTAGTTCCTGGACTCCATGGATTCTGTCATCACATCCCAGATTCAACATATGCGACACACTTCCTGCGCTGCAGAACGACTTTTGTGCTTTATGGAATCAAATCGTCCTGGAAGCAAGGGAAATTTGGAACAATCACGCACTTATTGATATCCTCCGTAGGATTCGCCATAGTTACATCGCTTTACACCAAGGCACCGAGGCAGCCCCGACTTCGTTCTCCCACACCACCAGGGATGATGACAACATTCTATCCGAGCTGTCCTCATATCCGTTGTGCAATATGGCCGGTCATCGTTCAGATCCGGCCACTCACAACCTTATTACCACTTCCCCAACGTCCCCCCTTTCCACATTCCTTGATCCTGCACACGATCCTTGGTTGCGACCTGCTCCCTTAGGGACCCACGCTCTTTCTGCTGACTCGCTGGACATAGTAGTCGCCGCCAATACGATTCAAGGAAACGCCATAGCATCTGCTCCCTCCCCGGCCTCCCTCCTGAGGCACTCCCCCAGCCACAGCGCCATTTCTACGATGTCTCATTCATACCTGGACTCCATTATAACACGAACCGACCACATCCCTCAGGGACCAGGGTCCCCAACCTCATTCTCTGCCATCGCATCCCTGTCTGTCCTTCCCCTGGGTATCACGACTCCAGATCATCACGCTACTGTGGGGACTCGAACTGCTGGTATGCGTGACGACTCCCAGGATCCGGATCCTCCTTTGCCGATGGAGGCCTTCCCTCACTTAGACCAGTCAGCGCCACGCGCTCCTGGTATTGTGTCAAGGATCTCTTTACCCGAAGACTCCTAGCATGGACCGAACGAGTTGTAGCCATGACTTGTATACGAGTTTCGGCCCTAAGTGCGTTTCACTTTCCTGGTTTCCTGTCAACGCTTGACACTATTGTTAGTGGCCTTGAATTCCCTGGAAGACAGGACGAGTATCTGATCGACCTTTCTCTGTAACTGACGTTGGTTCCTATGGCGATTTAAGTGCCCTCACATACCTATTTTCTATACTCAGCGTATTTCGGTTCTGCTCGTAATTATAATAATGCATGGTTTGTTGACTTAGATCTGATACCCTCGTAAAATCGATTGAATGAGGCGTGGGAGAGATGAATGGGTGCTGCATCTCCTTTAAATTTGAAGAGCTTCGAATGTGCGAGTCGCTATTGTGGTTCCCTTTGCGTGTATCATTCTCGCTCGTCTTATTACCGAGCATTGAATATCGTCTTTACGTAGTCACCCTTTCGGCCTAGAAGTGCGGGTACACCCCGTTGATATCTGGATGGCGATGCTTTTTCTCTGTGCTCGGCAAGACGAAAACAAGTTATTACCGGTTTTGTGCCCCTTTAGACCCTTTTGAAAGTGGTAAAAGGCGCGTCGACTGAATACAGTAGAGGTGTCCATACACTCAGAATCAGCTGTGCCTTCAACCGCCTTGGTCATACATATAAAAAGTGGTTTCTGGCTCTGGCTCTCTTATCGGCAGTAGAAGTGGAACAATCGGAGATGTCCCGGTCCTAATCATTGCCTTCCAATTACCCAGGCAATATTCCTGGACGCCGGTCCTAGCGTCCCGGCTACACTGTCTCGCTGACTTTGCTGCAAATAGTACATCTTAACAAATGGATGGAGGAAAGGTAATATGATTCGAAGTCGAACTCGTGATTCGCTACAACAGTGGTGTTCGTATCCCCGTTGAGGTATGTACTGATTCGCAACTTTCTCCCTGGGAAGGATGATTTGCTTGTGATCTTTAGTGCGGGTGATGGAAATGCACTTAGGACGTCGCTCTACTCAAATCGCCAGTCGTAGAACACTATGAGGAATTCAACCATGCGATGCGTGGGTAACCTGCCTGTCGGTGGGAGTACTAATCTCATGCAAGACGAAGAGCGCAGATATCTGGGCTCCTGATTCACCTTGAGCGGTGTGGAGAGACGAGAACGATGCACCTCTAGGCTAAAGTCAGACGACCTTAATACGTAATAATCCGCTAGTGGTCTTGTTTTGAATAGGATAAACAAGCGATGTGGCTGGTGGGTTGTTTGTCATTGGCGTGGCATGCAATACATGGGAATATGCTGCCTTTGCTTACATGCCTGCGGTCGAGACATCTTAAGTGTGAAGTGTGAGGGACTTCCGTGGCCAAGCTATCCAGTTTCGCGAACTTTGGTCTTGCGATGCCGTTGCCACGTCATGTAGCAAATAGCGCGCGCGAGCGGATCGATTAGATCACACATGGACACTGACATCCTACATTCCTTAGCATTGACAGTAGCTTACTTGCACACTCGTTTAGTTTGGCACCCCAGAACTTTATTCATTCGTTTATATACAGTAGGTAGTTGACCTTTGTAGCCCTCAGTTCCCGTGTCTGACGCACGCGTTCTGAGGCCAACGCGTGCCCGGAACTCATATCACAGCTCTATTGCTTTCTACACGTCATGCCTCACTGTGTCACAGCGCCTAGACCCGGACTTTAACGGTACTTGACTTGTTATGTTGCGTACCGGATAGGAGTTAATTGTACCTGCAGTTTGTGTTGGCCACCGAAAGATCGTACTTCGACCTTGAAAGACACGAAGGGAAAAAAGGAAAGTAGTAAACAGTTCTCAGACAACCATTACTGTTGACATGCCGCGAGGGTTCGTACTTGCCTGATCAACCCATGTTGGATTATAATGGATTATAGTCAATTCGCCTCGGTAAAGGCACAGGACCCGCAAGGTTTGAAAAGATTATCGTTAACCACTTCCAGTTCTGGCTGCTCAGCCGCTCCCTTCACCACGTTTCTTCGATCAATGACTCAGATTAAAGGATCACTGTTATGGCGGTGTGGCGCATGCTAACCTCATTTCAAGCTGTGAGACAACTCACGATCGCGACGCATTCAACATCCACGACGAAGTTGGAATTCGACTGGTCTCTGTCATGGTCTATATGTCAATATTGTTGTGTGCGTGAAAAGCTCTACTACTACTCGGCGAAGGTATATACTCACCCCCAATCCTGATGCCTAAGAAACAGTTGGAAAGATGTGATTTGAACGCATGTTATGATCACAGGGGCACGTTTTTGTGACGCAGCCTCGTGTAGAGCATGCTGACTTGAATCACCGCCAAGACCGCCTGATTTATCTGTCGGCAAGCTGGTGTTCCATATGTAGCATTTTAGACGTAAAATATCCCTTTATTTGGAGAGGAAATACTGGCACGCTGGATGGGTACCACGAACTGCATTACGACACCAAGCGTGTAAGCATGCCGCAAGGAAACAGCGCGACACAAGGCTAGGGTATATCGACCCTTTCAGTCTCATCCGGTCGACCCTATTCACCTAGCAACTCACCTCCCATGGGCTTTAGGAGCAGACCCAATAATGACGATTCCCAGTTGCCAGAGAAAGGCCTGTCACACTCACATCATGCCGATGGTCCAGATTCGATGGTTTTGACTGACAACGCTCCAGAATCGGGCCGTGCTCTGCGGCCAGGCGACGTGACGTCCAAGGCTGGGAATCTGTCAAGGGACAACGACGAAACTAGTCGACCATCCGATCAGTCATTGAAAGGGCGGCCCCTCGATGCCGCAGCAGGCGCTATCCCAGCGACGGCTTCGGGTCACGTGTCGAGGACGCGGGAACCTCGTCCGGCGGAAAATCGAACAACCGTTGTCCCAGCGGCACCCTCAAATAGTCACCAAACGACAGCGAGACATAATAACACAAGTGAGCATGGCGTCGAGCTCGGGATACAGTCTCGAGGCCAGGTGTGTTCCATGGTGTCATGGTCTTGGCATTTGTGATGCTCACCCAATGACAGCCTACCGTTGGCGAAGATGGTAGACATAGTGATACCGCGCAGCCCTCCAAGTCATCCAGTATATCCTCCTCGAAGGATATTCTTTCGTCATCTCGAACTCGGAACGTACCCCCTACACGAACGTCACAAGACACCGGCACCGGTGCTTCCTTTGCACGTCACAGACCAGAAGAACAAAGGGAAAAGAGTCATACTCCCGTTTCTACGGCTGATGCGCCCGACGAAAGACGTGCAATTAGACCTCGCGCCCAACAAGTCGATCGCGCCACTTCCGCCCAACCATCTGCTAAACCCTCCGCCCATTCTGCTCCACCCTTGAACCAACCAAGCACCTCTATTTCTTCGTCGCTTTCTCGCGTGGCTCCGGCCATAACTAAGTCACCGTCCAGTTGGATGCACACAACTCGGGGTATACTTCCTGGTGAGCATTACTCAGAGTCTGGGGGAAGGGGGGGTTCCATCCTGACTTACCACGGCTTCCAGAAGAAGAAAAAGGGAAAACTTACCCAAACGAGCAGGGCCACACCAACCCCTCAGATGCGTCACATAGGCCACCGTTACCCCCCGAACCTGCCGTTACCAGGGTGGAGCCCCCTGTCCTACCTCAACCAGCGTCTAGCCCGCATCGCTTAGGCAGGAGCAAGTCTCGCATTCAAGGAAACGAGGGTGTCAAGCGTGATGCTACGGGAGTGGCAGAGCTACCGACTTTGGAACAGCAGCGAAAGCGGACAACAGTAGCGGAGGAACGTGAGACCCATCGGGAAGACTCTGCGACTAATGCGTATGATGGCTCACGCCGGATGGCCGAACCAACTCCGCTGGGTGGTCATGCTCAGCACGTCAAACGTAACCCACAGCCCACCCCAGAGGGTTCCGTTGAACGGACGTACTCTGGCTTCAACCGCGAGGCAGATTCCAGCTCGATCCGACTACCTGGTGCCAGCAAATCGCGAGGAAAACTCGGGCGTCCATCCGACTCGACGACATCGTTGGATAGAACAGAAATCTCAGTCGCGCTACCTGCGCCGCCATCAACCCAAAGCCAACCCAAACAAGTGACCGGAGTACCGTCAAACAATAGTTCTACGATCCCAAGTGTGGCCCATCGACCGCAAGCTCCAAATACGGAGGGCGGCTCACAAGTCCAGACTACGCCCTCCATGTCCCCTTCTATGTCGTACCGTGCGCCCGCGCCCGTTACCTCTCGGGTGGTCCGTAGCGAGGGCGAAGCACGTCACGGCCCCATTATGCCGTCGAAATCTATGCGACCAGTAGGACAACCCCGTTCCGCAGCTGTTACTCCGGCCGCTCAGGACGGGTCGCCTAGTACGCGAGTATTGCGAGAGATTGGCGGTGAGACCTCCTTGAAACTGCCGGGAAATCATGCGGGAGATAGCGGAGAGACGCATACATCATCCCGTGCGCAAGTGGGCGTAACTCACGAAACGGGCGAGAATGGACCTCGCGCCAAGTCAAGTGATCGCAAAGGTCCTGTCCACCCGTCTGGTAAATCATCCGTCGTTTTGCATGACGCTTTGAACTGACCGCGGACACAATGTTTTCATCTCTCTCATCCATAGCGCAGACGGTACCGGCAGTGGTAAAGGCGCCTTCCAATCTGAAGGAAGTACACGCACCTCGGCCACAGCATGGTCTCCTTCCTTCCGAATCACAATCCTTTCAGTCTGAAAACAGGGGAGTATACCCCAACGAGGAACATCGCGCTGGCCCCAATACGACGACACAAGAGGACATACCCCTACGCGAACTTCCCGCTTCCACGGGCAGTTCTCAGTACATTCTTCGACCATTCTCGGGGTATATTTTGACACAGGTCCCCTCAGGAACCTTGCCAATTCACGAGGCAGGCATCATCAACCCCGATATAGCAAACGTTCCGCTAGATGCTCTCCACGGGTACTCCCTGCCACCTCCGCCATATGAATCCAAGGCACTTCCAGGGGTCACGTCTACCCAAGCGGAACCCTCCTCAGGGCCAAGTACTAGGACTTCCGGGGGTATACGCAATGAGGAAAGCACAGTATCTGGTAACATTTCATACATATCCTCTTCACCGCCTTTGAGCTGACAGAAGTCACCGTTTCTATCATTTATAGCACAAATAGCACCTGAATTAATGAACGTGTCACTCAATCCGACAGGTAATAGCCTGGGTGGTGAATCGGAGGCACGTACCGGCCTCATTCCTGAATTGGTACACCCTCGCGATGAAAACAAAGGAATAATGTCACCCAACGAGCAAGGCCATATGGATCCATCTAGGGAATTGAAGGGCTTGCTTCGTTCGTCGGATAACACTACTTTGGCAATGTCTACTCCGCACCATTCTCAGTCAATCATAGCGTATAATGTGGGGTCGACCCATTCCGGCGACCTCGCCAAAAGGATCCAGCTGAGGGGCCCACTAAATCAACCAAACTCCTCTAGCTCCAATCTACAGCAGGGAAACACTCCAAATGGTCCCGCGTCGTCTTCAATTGCCCTTGATACCTTACCGGGAAACTCACGAAGCTCAACATCACCTGGGGCCCCCATTGGCTTCGGACGTACCGCTTCCAGAGCAGACAATCCCTCGCGCCGGCAACCAACCCAGCCCTCTCACACCGGTATAGACCCCTCACGTCTTCAACCGTTCACGGAAAATCATACAACGTCGTCCTCCGATATCTCCACCAGGAACCATCGCGCTGATCCGTTCATCGATGCTACCAGTAGATCTCGAGAAGCCTCCGAACGTCCTTCCGGGCCTTCGGTAGGATCGATCCCTCCCACTTCGCCTACCCCGGCATTCTTATCCCCGGGAAATAATGATCCTAGAGCATATTCGAACAGCAATTTGTCGATTTCTGGGTCCGCAATGGCTGCACGATCTGGTGCGCCTGCTGTCCAACCCCGCTATCATCCTTCGGAGGCCCCTCAAAGTCAACGTATCGTGTCTCAACAACCCTCCCGCCAACCAAACCCTCAACCAAACCCAAACCCCCAGGTGCCAAGAGGAGATGCGCTGCCGAGGCGGAAAAAGGGATTGGCCGCCATCTGCGGCTGCAGCCAGCAGTAGCGCTGCCGCAGGGAAGGTCGAATCGTTAAACACCGCAGAACGGCTTTCCCCTGGGCATGGTCACCACTCCTGAAAGTGTCCTTATACAGACGCGCCTACTTGCTTCCGTCTTACCCACGCGGGTCGTGGTGGCGGTTGAGGCGCACTTCCCGTTATCTTTACTGAGACATCCAACGTATCTGATACCGCTGTTCTACTACAGTAGTCAGTGTGGCGTTTTGTGGCCTCGTGTTTTCGGTGTGGTTTCGGCCTTCCTAGTCTCAAGTACCTATCGACGTTTCTCCGGGCTCCGAATGCGCCCCAGATTCCACAATACCTGGGCCGGACTGCCAAGCACTCTGTTAGGTATTAAGAACGGGTTTACATTTTGACTCTTGCACACGTTTGTTTATCTTATCTAGGCGAAATCCTGGCGCTTGCACCCGTTCCATTCCGTAATCACACTCGGCACTACTGTAGTCGGTGTAGACCCCAGAGTTTACTGCAGTTTCGTTATCGCTTAATGAAGAGAATGGTACTAAGTAACACCAATTAATGAATACGTATCAAAATATCTTATGGCCGAAGTCGGTTGATGTGTGATGCAAACACGAGCGTCAGTCTGCTCACCCGAAACAAGGACAGATAATGCTAAGTAAACCCCTCTTCTTCTTGGGCGACACATCGGCCACATCCATGGACCCCTCCGTACTGTAGCGTGGCGGCGGAGGGCCCACTCCTAACGCTAGGACGGGCCCTTCCCCTTGCCTCGGTGGGCCATCTCCTCCTTCCTGGGGGGGTTCACCTCTCAATCGCCCCTGTGAACCTTCTCCAGCATCTCCAATACTTGACGACCTTGACCGCGGCTGTGGCTTGCCGGCCCGTTGGTTCTCGATTGGCGAATCATGACTCTGAGGAGCAGGCAGAATTTGACTTGCCCCTCTCTCTCGTTCCGCCGAGGCCACCGTTTGTGGGTTTTCTGAGTTTCCCACCGTAGCGTCAAATCCCAATGGACGCAAAGACGAGGTGGAATCATTTGACTCGTTTCGCTTCGCTATCTTGGGGCTGGAGTTTACTTGCTCCACAGGCGACTGTATCATCGAGACGGGGCGGACATTATTCACCGCGACAGGCTGAGAAAGGTCTACGGCAATCTTCCCAGGAGGGTCTACATCGCCCTGTTCGTCTGGGGAGCGTGGTAATTCGGATGCCTGTGTGGACTTCGACAAAGTGACGGGGCCAGGGTGCATATCTCCATCCCTTTGTTCCACCGGAAGGTCTATCTGCGCTTCCGGGACGGAGAGGGGGAGAGACTGGGGGGATGTGGTAAGGATTCTGGAGTCCATCCATGTTACAGGCCGCGTGCCGGAGACCACACTGGAGCCTGTCGAATTGCTGTTCGGGGGTACACCGATAGGACGTTCGGTTTGTTCGGAGCTGGGGCGGGATGGGTGGAGGGTTTAGGAGACAGATATAGAGTGGCGGTGCGTCCAACTTACTGGGTGTGAGGTTTAGTCGTATTTCCTTCATGGGATGAGTCCGTATAGGAGATGGATTGTATCATTTCCCCCGGTTCTTCTGCCCTGGAAAACCCGAGGGAAGTGTCACCGCCAGTCTGTTGTAGCACTTGCGTAGGCGGTACGTCCGGCAACGGCTTCGGAGCTCCCTTCGACATGGATGCATCAGACGACTGAGAGGGGGATATTGGTGGCATAGTGATAGTTTCCTTGTCGGCTGCAGGAGGCTGCGGTGGACGGTTTCTGGTGGGGACCACAACCACGTGTACGACGCTAATGCTAGACCTCACCTGACCACTTGGTATGTTACCTTCCGACTGCGGGACAAGACCAGACGGTGGAGAATTATCGGAAAGAGGTGGTAAGAGTGGCGGAGCGTTCTGTTGGGCCAGGAGAGACAGCGAGGTGTCACCATTTGCCTTCGCCATGGGGGAAAGATAGTTGGGATTGGGCGGATGAATGGAGCCACTAGAACAAGGGTTGGAGGGTTCTTATAAGTTATAGCCCGGTTCTAAGGATCGGTGCACCGTGCTGATGACTCGAGGCCTGCTGCATGTCAAGGCGATGTAATACTGCACTGTAATATTGCTCTACTGGTTGTATACGGTGAGGCGATACTTTCTTCTCCCATTAAGGGACAGTTCGCCTGTAATGTGGCACATATGGCCTGTACCTTAGCGACAAATGAATGAAGTCACCATGTTGGGTGATTAAAAACGTTGCACGCTCTACGTGAGGCAGATACGCAAAGCACGTCTCACACACAAAAGTAGAGCTTCCTCGATCAAATTCTTAACTTACAAGTTGGTCATATCGAAAACGTCGGGAAGAGTGCGGGAACTCCCACATGCCAAGCAGTGGTAGGAAATCCTTTGGGCGCATCATCAAGACATTAATACGCGTTCGTGTTGACAATGTGGTGACAATGCGGTAACTTGTCTAAGCGTCTTGTCGTCCTGTCACGTTTGTACCATGATGTGTCCCGCGGTCAACGCGTGGCGCTCTGTTGCGCTACCTGAAATGTAATCATAGAAGACGCAGTTGGGATAGAGGAACAGGAACGTAACATACCAAGAAAACACTACTGTAGTGAAGAAAGCGATCGATGTCGATGTCGAGTCTTGGGTGCTAGCTCAAGTGCCCTCCTATTTCGATCAAAAAAAATTGGTGTGCTTCAGAGAAGGCGATGATATATGGCACAGACGAGTTGAGGACTGGGCAGGTACCTCGAATAACAGAAAAAGGTACGCACAAGTTAGGGTTATGAAACAACGGGCACCAGTGTGCGCCGTTCAATTAACTTAACTACCACAGCAACACGTTCCCGAGGAAAGGCTGTACTAGGGATCTTGCTGCGGACATCGGTGATGATGAGGGACATGCCGATACAGTGTGGTAACTCGGACAGAACCGCCCCCGGCGGTGCGTCAAATTCACCTGGAGGTATGAGATATCTGTGTCCACTGAACGATTTTTTCGCTATGATCGGTGTTATGCCAGATTGGGTCGAAGAAATAATACGCCTAGTTGGTTCAAAGGTGGAGAAAAATGGGTGGAGGACTCAAGGGACGGCTAGAGGGAAGCGGTGGTATCGATTTGGGAAGTAATAGTTATGAAGCACGCAGCTGCGTGATCGGTATACCGCCCGGAATTTGCCAACAAGGTGTGTTCGGGGATTTTATGGCCTCGCATTGCATAGCTCAAGCTTCTTTCGAAGCGGGGATTCCGGATGATACAGAGGCTGGGACTCACCCGGCCACCTCTAGACCGCATCTTAGACTCTATATCAAGCTCGCTTGTATCTCTGCGTCTTGATGTTGTTTGATGTCTCCTCGAGCCTGAGCCTACGGCTGAATATAATTGATCGTTGTTCATAGGACAACGCGCCTTCATCCACTACTGTTGACCAGAAGCTGCGTTCCTAGCAACGGCCACATAAAACTGTTGCCCTTGTGGTGTTGGTACACTGACAGCTCGACGAGTCGGACGAGGTCCAGGACATCTCAATGTATTGTTATTCGGGTGTGTATCGTAGTCTCCTATACGATACCACTCGATCACAAGGCAAGGGTCAAATTTGGGAGGGCTTCAGGAGAGAAGTTGTGGGTGAGTTGGCGGACCTTGTTCTGGCGGCGAGAGACCGTTATGATATCGTCCGAAGTACTTGGGGTATCCACGGGGGAAAGGTAATGGATGTTATGGTCTGAATAGTGCATAGAATAGGGATGGAGGCAGACATGGCGGATGTAAACCGGGTCAGGATCGGTGCTTCGTGCCGGATACTGTAGCTTGAGGCCTGCCACCGCGCGTGTCTAACTGTAGTAAGGTCGGTGTACACATTCCGTAGGCAGGCTGTCAAACAATGACAAACACTGATACAAGTCACGTGTCTCGCCTCAACCCGGCCAAACACCTGGCACAAACACCTGGCATTATTCCCGGGCTACTCATTCCGTATTCCGCAGCTATTCCGTTCACAAGGGCATACTTCCAGGCGATGTACCCCCTGAACAGTCAGAGTAGCCATTGGTAAGGCTGATTTGGTGATGATGAATAGGTCTTCATTCTAGGCGGAGGGCTTATATCGACCTGCCATGAAACTCCAACTTGAAGCTGTACTGCGCAGTTCGAGGTGCTGCTGCGCCTGTCACGACGCTCGTGGCAACGATTCCAGCAGCTCAATGTGCGTGCCTATCATATCTTCCCAGAAGCGCTGACCACGAATTGTCGCAGAATTCCTAACGTAGGATCGTCTGACATGGTCTGGAATCGTTTCCTGCGCTGACCCGCAGACTAGCTTCGTCCCCACCACGCTTCCCGGCTCGAATGAGAAGCGCAGGTGCAATCTCTGTCTTGCATTGTGTATTTTTTTTTATCCCTACGATCAGACATTTTCGAATCCTATCGCAGGCCAAATGCTCTGTAGTGCTCTACGTGCAGTTGCTCGACTCAGCCAGCGCCGTTCCGTCTTCTGATTACGTATACCTTCTGGTTACCGATATCACAGGGTCACAGATACAGTATTCTTCTCATGGAGAATGAGCCGCATCCAATTCGACAGCAGAAGGTCAACCTTTTGGTGGAGCGTAAAGTCGAACACACGGGTGAGATTCGGCGCATCGAGCCACTGGCACGGGGCTCCGTGACAAGAATTTCGTAGTCGCCTCGGCATACAAGATGATACCAAAGAAGAGAAGCTTGTGAAAGTGAGGGACGGTCTTCTGCACCGAAAGCTCGCGGAGGTGGGCGAAATACCTGACACAGTCGTCACCACATCATGCTCCCAATATTCTGGTTCGGCCGAGATATGTGCGCGGTCTAGATGATGATTTCCCAGGCGAACGCTGTGCGCGCCTCACAGGGCTATACCTCATGACGCAATACCAACCCTTGTCCTTCGATACTCCACAATACTGGCTATGGGAGGACACTTCACCCAATCACAAAAGGCCCCGCAGAGCAGTATATAGGTACGAATGCCACATAGGGTTCTGTACTACAAGGCGCGCGTTCATGTGTATAAAAGCCACCTACAAAAAAGATCACATGCGAACTCGATAAAAATCCTCCAATAACCATCTCGAAAGCCTCGTAACAACTGAGAATGACACGCCTGTTATCGAGAGGTTTCACTCCCTCGCTAGCAGGTCGGGGAACTGGTGGTAGACAGAATGTGACGCGGATGGGGTCGGTAGGGTAGGTTCCATGAGCGACATGCTGTGCCAGATCTTCTGTGATCGGAATCCTGTAGAACGTCGGTGTTGTGCCCACCACCGTGATGTCGGGCACCATCTTCCTCTCTAATTCTCCGCTTTGTTCCCGCTCTCCCTCTCCTCGTTTCTTACCTCGAGCTCTCCGGAAAGACAACAATGTAAAACAGCGTATGTCCAAAAAAAAAATGAAAAACCATACGTCAACCTACAAGTGAGTCCTTTGCTCGAATAAGAGAACAAGTGCACACGAGTCATAGGCGGTCAAAAATGCCGCGTTGATAACTATGTCATCAGTTATACGCTTGATCATCACCCAGCAATCAGCTTCACCAAGGCAAAGGGGAGCCTAGGGGGCTAAATTGAAGCTGAGAAAGAAAGAACAAGAAGGCGCCCCGCTGCGACACCAAACTGGTCGTCATTCCGTTGAAAATGGTGCCAGTGGTGATGGAGATCCCGCCGAGACCATCAATGCAAATAGGAGATGTGATGGAGCCAAGTCGGAAGATGCCAGGCCAGTCTCTGGCGGAGCTACGGACTCTTGGTCACACTCGAGGACAGTGTAGAAGTGCAAGGGTCTTTCTACACTCCTGCAGGGTTATAAGGTGGCATTTGACTGCTACGAGCGACGAAAGAGGACTTGTGACTGTACGGAATCTGGCTTGTTCAAGCAAGTAGTGCGGCGAAGGCGCTAATATAAAGCCCGAAAGTCATGTAGTTCCCTTTGCGTGGTGGAACCTCAACAGACCCATTAGGAAAGACGCTGATAGATGAAGGCCACCGTACGCACAAAAGAGTATTGACGTCGACAAGGTAGTTTGGCATCGTCCCAATCAAACCAGCGAAGAAGTTCGAGGTGTCCATGGGCAACGAGTTCCCTTGATTTATCAAAAGCCGGTCAACGACAGTTGAATGGTGTTGCGTAAAATGATGATGAAGCATGCGAGCACCGGAAAATTCAATGGAGGATGCAAGACGTTGAAGTATAGCAGCGCAAACCGAGTGGGTAGCGTTGCCCTTGATGGTTCCCGCCCGATCTTCGTGAGATCAAAGCATAGTCAGCGAAAGAAATCACCACATAGGGATATAACGCACCGAAATAGGTAACGGAACTGACACCACTTTCCCTCGTTCCTTGCAACCTCAAGTGACTATCCGCCCCTTTTGACGAGTCCAGATCGAATCCTGGGATGAAAACGACTAGATAAAAGACTGCCAGTATCATGGAGAACTCTGTGCGTCCAAGAACCAAAAAAAAAGATGAGCCTTACCGTAGAATAAGAGAGGGGAATGCGCACGCAAGTCGGAAGTGATTATGAGTTGATGGTACCACCGTGATGTGATGGTCCTTAAACGTGCTGCGAGGGCAAATGCAGGAGCTCAGAAAGCTAGATTATGGCCGCGCTCAAAGAAGAGGAACGTGTCCAGTAGGAAAACCTTGTCGCCTTGAAGACGTGTTGAGGCGTTGACTCGGCACTGGTTATGATAAGGGCCACGCCAACACCATACGTGACGCATTAGAATGTGCCATGGGAAGTGAACAAGTCGGGAAAAGCCGAGATCCTGAGAGAGGTACAGCATAAGCATCGAGCCACTCGAGTAACTAAGTTAGCTGGGAATGAAACACCTGGACATTCGCAGACGGTAATACATCAGCGCTCAGCGTCCGAACGAGATAGGCGACGAAGCACTAGGGAACACTGTTTAACCCATGACACTGGCATGAGTAAGTACATACCCGTTCAGTGCGCCCACTGGCAGTACTCTATTACTCGTCCCCATATCCTCGGATTTGTACCGTAATCCAGGACACTCGTTCATATTCTGTAGGTACCGTAACATGGTTTCAGATACGAATTTCACATTACTCTCATCCTCCATGTAGGGAGATCCTGGTGCGCGCACCTCGGACTCGCACAAGATCCCCCCCAAGATGGCACTACCATGACCTCTATAATCTCTCTCACCCCAAAGTTAGGCCCAAACTCGCATAACACTTGTCGCATTACAATAAAGCGCCACACCAGTCAAAGAGTACCAAAAATAACAAGGTTCCTGTACATCCAACTTTATCAGAAACTCACCCGACTCTGTCAGCGGGCTATGTGCTAGAAGCGCTAACGCATATATGGGTACGTATGGTATCCTCTGCGGTACGGATGGGACCTCTCCAATCATCAGTAGTCTCAACTTCTTCAGGGAGACCCGGCGTATGCTTCTTGCAATACTGGAAAGGGGGCTTGCAGGGCTTGATAGAACTTTCAACGGCGGTCTCACCCTCGAGGTTCCCGCGAACGTCTGGAAAGATATCAGTTAGAGGCAAGATAAGCAAGGCTAAGTTCAAACCCTTGAAAATTAGGGTGCTTTTCGACTTCCAGACATCAAATACCCGCCAATTTCCAGTAAAGTTGAAATATACCCGGCGCGAGTTGTTACTAGTGGGTACAAAAATCTTGTCTGGCAGACGATTCTCAATACACCTTTCCTTGAACGTCCCCCCATAAGCGTCTGGCGCCATGGGGAGATTTCCGTAGAAGTGGGGGTTCTGCGCGAGAGTAAGAAGTCCCTTGTCCTCGAAATGGCTAAAATTCCAAAGGATCTCTGGCAGATCGGTTATATCGGCTCCTCTACGGAGTGCCTCTGGTACAGGAGTCAAACATGAGTACGGTGTTGAGAAGTCGCCACTCACGTCGCACAATGACTGGATCATCGCAAGGAAGCGATTGCAAGATGTGAAACTCAACGACGTTCAACGTATCGTCTTTAGAGTTCTGGATTGGGGATGAGGAAGTGGAGGGTCAGCGGGAGTGCGACAGACGGGGCTTCACACACATCTCTCGATTTATCCTTCTTCTTCCCGTCATTCTCCGTTGCAATCTTCATGCGTTCATCAACAGTTCTGTGATTGGGGTCCGACCTCAAGCTCCAACAATGGATCAGCAATGCAGTATTTGATATCACCAATGATGTTTATATACCGATGGTGGAATTTCGATTCATAGGCACTCAAACACCGAATCGCCTCTTCGAATTTGTGTTCTGATTCTTCGCTCTTCGCCTTGCCAGAGCGCGAGTTGATAGCATAAGAAATGGCTTCGTCACATTCCTCTATCGCTCTTACAAGACCGTCAGAGCGAGGTATGAACGGACTTGGTACAATTACCTCAATAACTCTGTATCTTGACTGAAACTTTGATCCGAGGCGACAGAAAATAATTGGCAAATCTTGATCAGTTCTATTGCCCGATACCGGTAAGGCCTGCCAATGTAGTACACATAATCACAAAAAGCCTTTGCGTCGAACTTGGCCTGATACCGAGGCTTGCAACAGCAACAGAGATGCATAGAGCAGGGATAAGGCAATAGAGAGGAGCTGACGGCGTGGAGGAGAACGAGTACAAGGCGGAGACCACATGTTATGACTGATGCATGATGCATGATGCCTGACACACCTCAACGCTTTGGCATGAGCAAATTTCCAAAAGTAGTTAGTGTATCACTGTGTATGTAAGGGTAGTTAACCTTGTGTCACAAATACAATATTATTGTCTATCTTTCTATCTTATAAGTCTTTAGTTTGCTGGTACCTGGTGAGGAATGCAAGAATATTTATCTCATCACAACCTTGCATAGTACCACCTAGCAATGCAAGGCAAATGCACATGTCTCCCTAGTGTGTCGGCAGCAAGGCTAATTGTCGGCTGTCGGCTAAAGCCAGAGCCGGAGCCGGCTAACTTACAACCCCAGCTGAGCCGAGCCGCAGTGGTTGAGCTGCCATTTTAGCCAACTCCCACTGAGCCGGCCAAGCCACTGGCACGACTTTTTTTTGTGACTTGGGAGAGCAGACTTTCCAGCAAGTGCCGCCACTAATTCGGGTGCAATCAGATTCCGTCCTACATGCGTTTCTCTGGCCTCACCTTTCGTAGGGCTATCTGCCACTCACGCTCGTCAGCCTCGTCCACACTGGAGCAGAAGCGCAGAGAGTACCAGTCGCTTGTCGGTCTCACTTTTACCAAGAGCAAGGATGGCTTGGACCAACAAATATGACACCAGATCGAGATAGATGTGCCGCGGACACGACCTGGGGTACTGCTGTGGATCTCGCCATGCCTTTCTTTGAAGCGTTCCTGTCTGCATACCTCGGTGAGTGCTGGTATCTGCCAGCAGCGACAACAACACGGTTGGTTGTGTCTGATGATGACCAGGGACACAGATGCCGATCCTGAAGGAATCGACCCTGCGGTCCTTCCTCCCCGTCCTTGCCGCTGCCGAGACCGATTCGTTCTGGCGCGTCTTGCGCCTACTTGACAGGATCCAAGCAGACAACTACATCGCTGCACAACCAGGCATCCAGTGCGGCGTCAAGCGCATGGCGGAGCTTGTCACTCGCATCGATGCGCCGCTCTCCGGGCACCTCACCATGCAAGGGCTGTGGAGTATGGATAGTAACTAATCCTTAGACATGCAGAAGTACTCCTCCAGTTCACAATGACAAAGCTGTATTTCATAATATATAGTGTCTGTGGTTTATCATGAGACAAGGGATATATTCGGATGCATTCTCAGGTATCACTCGGGTATCCTCTCCAAGAACACTTTAACACCCCGATGACCATCGTTTTGACCGTTATCTGAATTACTACCTATGCTTGATGTGCCCGTGGTTGAAAATGAATGTTTTGACATCTGATGTACATCTATTCGGGTATGGGATATCACCAACAGCAGGTAATGACTTACTGTCACGGTTTTCCGTGGGGCCCGGCGGGCCGGGCCGTTATAGCCCCCACCATCACTCTCGGGGACGTTCCGCCGAGGTTTATAGTCGCCTGTACGATGGCCCGCACTGGCACTGACACCGTGACCTACATCCGGATGGTCGTGTTCTGGTTCTTGTTCACCCGGCTGTTGTGGTGCCGTTAGGCATCAGAGATGTGGTAGGTTGGAGTACATAGTCGGATAATTCCACTCACTTCAAGTTCCGTGTACAGGGTTTTAGTACACAGAGGGGGCTCGGCGCTGGTATTGCTGAACGGGGGCACAGAATTGGGAGAGGTGGCAAGCATGGGCGGGTCCAGATCCGCGGAGGGGTGTTGTCCTGGGGTCCCAATGATCACCTCCATGCGTGCCCCTTCCTTGTATGCCCCATCGCTGAGGGTGACCGGAGGATCACGACGATCTCTTTGGGGCGAGGGGCCCTCGAAGGCATCAAGAGAGCCAGGTGACAAGGGTATCTGAGTGTCACTGGTGTTCTGTGTTCTTGTTGAAATTGGCTTCTCGCCACCTGCCGCTGTATTCCGTGGCACTCGTCTTTTCTGGATGATGGTTAAATCTACACGCCACAGGAGGGATGCGAAATGGAAGATTTCCCAGACTTACACTTGGAGTGTGCCCAGGACGTTCAGCTGCAGGTCGGATAGGGATACAAAGCAGCGCATGGACTCGGAATGAGCCACGAAAAGACTTCCAGAGTCTTCCCCAAAGTCCGAGTCTTCTTCCACCTGAAGTCGGCCCAATATCTTCTGGTTGTGCTTTGTGATGATGGGTTGTAGTTGTATTGACAGGGGCCCATTCGTGCTTAATCCGATGAGGAAACCCGAATTGAACAGGTTGGGGAATTGTGGGTGCAGCACTCCTCATAGTTATCGATGACTCAGGGAGTGATGATTGGCTGCGCGAAGATGCCCCGAGATCATCGTATGGTGAAAGTAACGATGCATGTGTGGGTAGTGTTCTCTCAGAACTCGACACCGAGTACAGGGGCGAGACATTTGCTAGTGTTGGGGTACCAGGGGCCTGCCCAAACATTTCCTGATCGAGGTTCGAGTTACTTGCTTGTCTCCAGATACCCTCTCCACGAAGAGTAGCGCTTTTCGAAGAAGAGGGCATTGTGGGACGTGTTGGTGGTATCGGCACCACCTCTGGTACTGGCGGTTTGGGTGGTCCCTGTGATAGCCGTGCGTCATCGTCAATCCGTCCTAGTGGCCTTTCCCTATCCGGCACATTGTGTCCGTCACCGAACGAACCTGCTCCATGAGACTCAACCCCCTGTTGAGTATCGAAGATTGGCGGGTCATGGTTGGGAGCGGGTGGGATTGTGATCGTCTCATCGCCTTGTTCTGGGGACTTATCCAACCTGCTTCTATCCCGTATCTTGGGTCTTGAGAGCGCCGCCAATTGCCTCACATCACGTGCAGAGGTCGTTTGGGAACGCACCTCGACAGACTGAGAATGGTCTGGGAGAGGACATACAGCTTCGCCGGTGTCATCTCTGGTGGGAAGGAGCAACTGTTTTAGTTTTTCAGAACGGTCCATATGGCCCTGGTCGTCGCGATGGCGTGGCGCATCCGGCACAAGTGATGCTATGGGTGAAAAAATAGAGATGCCAGTGAGTTTAATGGTGGCGAAGAGAAGATGGAATAGTTTTTACCAGGAAGATTTTTTGGCTCATCGTGGGCCTCCCGGGAAGGTGAACCCGCAGCAGAAGCGGGATGCTCTGGAGGTAAAGGTGGCGCGCGTGATGCTGCCGAGGGGTCTGTATGACTTCGACCCGATGCTGTCTTCGTCACTGTCGGCGCTACATGAGGTAGAGACGAAGACGTAGAGTCACTCGGTTGGTCCTCGATTAATTGCACGACGTTCTCGCGGCCTTTCTCCCTTGCTATGTCCAAGGCTGTCTCGCCTTTGTTGTTCCGGATGTGCTGATCTGCATTATGGCTGATCAAAAATCCAACGACCTCACCCTGCCCATAATACGCCGCCAAGTGTAATGCTGTTTCGCCATCCGCCTTCTTCTCGTCCACCCTAGCGTTCCTTGCGAGTAACAGGTGGATAGCTTCAACATATCCCTTTTGTGATGCCATATGCAATGGGGTCCACTTGGATATGTTCTGCACATTTACATCTGCGCCCCAATCAAGGAGGATTCGGATGACCGCGCTATTCCCTGTACGCGAAGCTATATGTAAAGGCGTCCACTGATACATATTTTTTGCGTCGCAATTCGCCCGGAATCCGAGCAATAACTGCACGACCGAATCGTGTCCGTTTTCCGATGCCTCATGCAGTGGTGTCCTCTTTTCTAGATCGGGGTGATTCACGTTGGCCCTGTTCTCCAGTAGCAGTTGAATGATTTCAATATTTCCCTTTCTCGACGCCATGAACAGTGGAGTCTCCTTGGTCGCGTTCTCCGAGTTCGGATTTGCACCGCGAGCGAGCAGCGAACGCATGATCTCGCGTTGTCCAAGTTGTGATGCTACATGCAGCGGAGTCTGATCCTCGTCGTAACGGGTATTCACGTCGATGACCTCCACCTATTAAATATGTCAATTTACCGCCATAATTATTATAATACAAGGGAGATGCGTACTTCGATTCTTTCGGCGCAATGCGAAAAACGTTGATTAAATGCTAGCGTGACCTGCATGCTCCAAGTTAGGCAAGCGACACGGATGGTGAACTGACGACAAACATGGAAGACTTGAAGCACGTTGAAAATCTTGCGGTCATACTTCTTGACCTTCCGTCGCAAATACATGCCCAAGAAAACCCTCTTTAAGGATCCCCCTTTTTTCAAGGCACGTTCGATTTGAATAAGTTCACTTAAGTACGGTCAACCAATGATAAGAGCATCATGTAAGTATGGCGTACGTCACAAGGGACTGAGATATCGTGGGCAGATTCTGCGGGAGATCATCCTCTTCCAGGCTGTTGTTCTCGCACGTCCTACCGACGTTGCTCACCAGGGCCGCGAGCTTCAGGACTTTGTCCTTCGTTGAACTCCACCTTTCTTTGTGCTGATTCACATCCTGTTAATGAACTGGTAAGATAAGCGACCATTGGGGAGTAGTCAGACGCTGACATTTTGAGTGGTGAGCACTTGCAAGAGGAGGCCCGCCGTTGTGGAGATATAGGGGATCCTTTCGGCCAACATAGCTGAAGTATTCAGGGACGAGAGGGAATCTTTGATCGCGTCCACAGTAAGGTTAATTTGTTCGCTGATTCGTTCTGATCAAAGCTGGGTTGAGATTAGGATCTGGAAAGTCCAGATCCATGCGTGAGAGAAAGTTGTCGAGCTGTACTCACGAACTGGTTGGCCGTCCCTCCCATTGATCATATTGTTGTTGAGGTCTGAAGTCAGCCAGGCGTGTTGCGATTCAGCCTGGTTTGAATTCGTGGTTGTTGGGTGTGGATTGGGCGAAGGCTGCTTAACTTCGGGAGGTCGATGTGGGGGGGACGATGATGCAGGTGGGGGTAATTCGGGAGGGTAAAATCTTTCCCCAGATCCGGAGGGACGTACGACATTTTCTCCAAGTCCATTGGGATCATCCTCGCGTAAAGTGCCGCAATCATGTCCTGAGGAGGTGTCACGAGATGACGCCAGGGGATGCTCTATAGGCGGTCGAAGACGAGGGGGGCCACTATCCGTACGAGCGGGCTGGGGTGTTTGCTGGCGCAAGTGATGCTCAGCTGTGGTTATATTAGTAGTATTTTCCGAGCTGAGGGACGCCTCGAGTGACATTGCCGAGGTTGGTTGTCCAGCTTGGGATTGCCCCGACTGTCCACTCCGAGTTGTAGACAGTCCAGCATCTCGCTCCGATAGAGTAGACTGTGCATCGGTCTCAGCATGTTGTTCAGTCTACCGCGTTACTGGTGAGGATCACAAACGCCAATACCACGACAATGTGAACCCTCACCTGGACATCATGACTCGCAGTCGTTTGAAGACTGCTTGGTCCTGCCGCTGGGACAGCGATTGTTCGACGTTCCGCGGGACGAGGACTCCCCGTCTGCAATTGTTGATCGGGAATGGCCGGGGGCCTAGCTTCTGGAGCACCATCAGTGAGTTCACACTGGGGGGTATTACTGGGGGTGCCTGGATGAGGGGGTGGCTCTCCCGACACCGGCTCGCCGGTCGCTTGACGAGACCCAACATCTGTCGATTCGTTGCTATTCTGGGATAGGTCTCTAGGGTCGACAGTGATATCATTTGATCTCGAGACGAGGTCTGATTGAGGAGGATTGTTGGAAGGACGTGGTGTGTATGGCAGAGCTCTCTCTGGCGGCAATTGGGGCCATGAGTCGTCGTCATTTGGGCCACTGGTAGGGGCCATGGAGAAAAGTTACGTTGGATGAATGTGGTCTCTCAGAGGAGGCTGGAAGGATCAAAATACACCAACATAATGTCACGCGGATTCCTCGCGGCATTTTTCATGCTTGGTGTCATTTTAACTTGAACGGTGCTGTCCGTGTGCCCGTACTGTACAAACCTCATTCGGCCTCATTCTCCCTAAACAGGGGCGGGTTCGCCTCTAAACGGTACAAATGAAAAACGCCAGTTTGTCGTCAAATCAGGAATCGTGTCGGAGATCAAATCCATCGGAGGAGCCAGCATGCTCTGCACGAGGCAGGGTATGAGAACTTGCCTCGTGGGAGATATTGTGTGAGCGCAAAATGCGTTCAAATGATAACCTACAAGCCAGTGGTTCGTTCCAAGAACATCGGAACCTGAGGCCTGAGGCCTGAGCATGGACATGGTATTAGGGGTGCGTCCAACAAATATAGACACATGGGCTTCGGCTTCAAGGGTGTTCGAGTCAAGTTGCTGTCACATCCCACAACGTAATCGGAGCGCATGTCTAACCCACGTGCCTTCCTTGCGTTGCTCGTCGATTGCGCATCCATGGCTGTATCAGGACATGAATAGGTTTAGTATGTACATCCATTGATCAAGAAACCGAGTAAAAAAAGGGGTGCTAATGATGCAGTATACCAGTAAAAAAACAACGCCAGTACAAACCCCTGCAGCACAAATAGCAGTAATAACCAATCAGCCTACAAAGATGTGCGAATAGCAAGCCACAATTTCTATTTAATTTTTTTGGTTTGGTTTGGTCCTCTTTCGTTGCTCATGCAATGGTCGGTCAATCATCAATGTTCATTGCCTCGTCGCCAACGCGGATAGCAAAATATCGAAATCCAATTTCGCAGCTAACCCAACCCACCCAAATCGCATGAGCCATCATCAAACGTCATCAGCATTACATCACGCACCTTTCAACACAAGCGCGGTGAACGTCCGTGCCAATTCTGGGCGTTCCCCCTCCAGCCGACGCAGCGCGTCCCCATCCAGGCGCCACAGCACCGCAGTTTGCTCCACGACGACGGTCGCGTTGCGTGCGAGCCCCGCGAGGCCGGATAGCTCACCCGCAAGCGTCCCTGGCACCATCGACTCCTCGATCACCGGTGTGTGGGCCGCGAAGCGGTACGTCGCGCGCAACACGCCTGTACCGATGACATACAACCCGTCCGCGGCGTCGCCTTGCTTCCATAGTACGTGGCCCGTGGACACCGTGATGCGCTCGAAGTAGGGAGCAAGTTGCTCTAATATCGCACGGTCCGAAACGTATGGCGAGAAAGCTTGCTCGAGGGTGTTGAAGGGTTCTATTGCAGGGACAGGTGTAAGTCTTCGGTTCCTGTTTTCACCTATGGGGGATGGATATAAATGGGGCGATGAACGAGTCAAGAGAATGAGGTGGGCTACCGATCGCTATTGTGCGCCAACCAGCATCACGCAACTGGGCCCGTCGCGGCGTATGCGGCAGAGAATCCTGCAAGTCCATACGCAGATTATCCTGTCTGCCTGGGAGCACTGGCAATAGAGCATCAGCAAATTTCCAATAGGTGTGGTCATGACCAG
>Ga0307510_10001166_pt1 | contig 28349 bp, 18 predicted proteins | sample 12_EM_MG_FD_207224 | JGI IMG/M metagenome (GOLD analysis project Ga0307510, IMG submission 207224) | Populus trichocarpa ectomycorrhiza microbial communities from riparian zone in the Pacific Northwest, United States - 12_EM | ecosystem: Host-associated > Plants > Roots > Unclassified | place... | reverse complement strand
AAATTTAACATTATTTAAACTCTATTGATTCATCAACTACAAATTTAAACCTCTTACATATAAAACCAACAGTTGGATCCATTTTTGTCTTCTTTTTATTATTATTTTCTTCTCCTTTTCATTTTCATCCTTATTATCCTCATCACTAGATTTCTCTCTAACTTTCACATCAATATCATCTTCTTCACTACTCATCTTCAAGTCATTGTTAGAATCAAAAGCGCCGTTCAATATTTGATTAGTAGAAAAATTAGCTTGTAAACTATCAATCCATCCATCTCAAGCTTTATTATAAAATTCAAATACATCCTCATCAGAAGGGAGATCATCATATACTTCATAATCAGAATCATCATTAGAACTTATATTAAGACCACTACTAGAATATCCAACATCATCATATACATTTAGGATTTCAATTTTAATTTTTAACTACTGATAATATTAAGTTTTTGTTAAGTAAAGGAAACTAAAGCTATATTCTAATGATTTAACAATAACAAAACGCATTCATAGATTTTGAAATCTCATTTGTTAAAAACAATTCCACATACTTTTTGTTGTTGGGTTCTTTAAAGAAATTGATGTTAACAGTAAGAAACTTTTGTGTGAAAGGAGAGAATGTGACAAATAATGTGAGTTTTTCTATGATTTTATCTTCAAAGATTAATTTGTATTTGAGTTTTTCTTTTTGATTTTATGTTTCAAAGTGAGATTAGGGGAGCAAGAGGACAGAAGCTGAAGACGAGTGGTCTTTGTTAACTATGATGCTTTAATATAATATGTTTCCAAATTCCAATTAACCTGAGACTTTACCTTAATATAATTTTATGTGCCTAGTATGTCCTTGTAAAATTTCAGCTCGATTTGAAAATATGCCTGATCTTACAAAACCGAAAGGCAAAATTCAAACTTGACTTGGTTTATTTAGAGGAGACTATATAATATTTTGGAGTTGCAAATTCCAGTACCTTGGAGATAATAAACACGAGTTTTTTTTATTATTATTGTTTGTGGTAAAACACCCTTCCTTCCAATTAATTTTTCTAATGTATAGTTTTATGTTAACAAGTATAATTTTTTATCCGATCGTTGGATTGAGCTAAAAGTTTACCAGAAGGTTTTAGAGGTCTTTTTTATATTGGGTTAAGATTTAAAATCAATTGGACATCGGGAAGACCTTGAGATAAGGTCCAGAAGCTACTACGCAAGAATTGCCACTTAGTTTTCTAATTGATTTAGGATTATTTTCTATTTTATTTAGAATTATTTTATTATTTTTCAAAATTATTTGTGATGTTTTTACCTAGTATAAATATGGTTTTTTAGCTAGTACTTAGGTTTTAGCTCTTGAGCCATGATGTTTTAAATAAACTTGTGTTTTGCATTATGCAACACTTTTCTCTTTGCTGGGATAAAGAACAAATTTGATTTATCAAGATATAACTGATCTTATGGCGCTTTTCTTATACTTTTTATTTATAATTTGTTAATCATTAGATAGGAGTTCTTTTCAATAGTATTGGTACTTTGATTATAGTAATCTATGTATCACATTCCTATAAAAAATGATTCTTTAACTTCTCAGGATTTATCTTTCTTGAATGTGGGTTATGTGATCATGAATTCACCTCACAAATTCCTGCCAATTGTTGGAAAAAGTAATGTAAAATAATCATTCCAAACCTTCTGGATACAACTTAGAGCTTATTATATTTGCTGAACTTGAAAAATTTTGGGAGCAGCTGCCTACAGAGCATGTTTTCTGTAATTTTCTGTCACCCTGAATTCTAATGACAATAACATATTGCAGAAAGCACATAATCCTATTACTATGTAAAAAGCAATCCATGCAACGACATTCTCAAGCATTAACACTGACAGTATAGCTAAACCAATAAGTTGAAGCCTTCTGTTCTTTATCCATTGTCAGCATACTTCCACACACACACACACACACACACACACACACACACCCACCCACCCACCCACCCACACACACACACACACACACACACACATACTGGCTTAAAAGATCCATGTCTAACCATAAGACTACATTCAATGCTTCTTTGATGTTGGATCTTCTAAAACTAAAGCGAATGGACTTGAGTTGGAACTGAGTAAAATAAACTAGAGATAAACAGATCGAATTCCTTCCCAATCTCTATTTTCCATATGCTCGCAGATTAGTGCCTTATCCATGCCTTCATCACAATAACCAGCATACAAAACTAAGTTTCTATGATGAATTTGTGTAAGAATGTTTGTCTACAATGATCAATTCTATCTTATTTAGTATACTGTGATTGTAATGTTTTTATCTCGTGTTTTCAGATTATAAAACTATAACATATATTGTCATAACCTAAAATTTAACCCTATTATTTTTTTCATATACTTGAAAACATAAAAAAAATATTATTTTAGTAAATCTAGTCAATATTAATCATTTCATTATTTTTCATCATTTTTATTTATTTTTGTGTCGACTTAAGTTATACATAATTAAAAAAATAAGAAAGATAAAAATAAAAAAGAGAGAGTGGGATAAAATATAGTTGAGGAGAAAATGGGATATATAATTGAATTTAAGGTAGGTAAAAAAAAAAAAAAAACCTTAGGATGCAATTGGAGACATAATTGAAATGAAATTAAGAGAATTGAAGGACCAAGGACAAATATGTAACAAGTGCCAAATCCAGGGGTCTAATTGATTCAATTAGGGATGCAATTGAAAACAAAAATAAGAAATGCAACCAAATTAACCAAAAATACACACTTTTGGAAACCAATCACTAAACTAGAATTAAAAAAAAAAAACTAAAAGAGCTCATGAAAACACTGTATATTTACTCTATTTTTACTGTGGATTCTAATATTGTTTTTCATTCTAAAGCTCTTTTTCTCGCAGGTTTTCTCACGCGTTGTTTTAACTCTCATCTCTTTTGTTTTTCTTAACTTCTGTTGCTTGAAAAGAGTTGATGTCCACCACGTTTATTTTTTCAACTTTGTCTCCTCTCTCTTCTGCCCTATTTTTTGGTTCTTGAAGAGCAAAAACTCATGGTGAATGAACAAATACATCAAGCCTTGGCCCTTTTACATCAGAGAATGTAAGTTAGGGAAACACTTGGTGGACGAATAATTATAATTATAATTATATTATTATTATTATTATTATTATTATTATTATTATTATTATTATAACATATACTAAAATTGCTCAGTGTTTCACGGTGCAGTCCACAATCCACAGTGAAACGCTGAGCTATCTTTTTTTTTTCTTTTTTTTGTATTTTTTTATGCCTTTATGGGTTTTTTTTTTTTGCTTTTTTTCTTTGTGTTTTTTTCTTTTAATGAATTTTTTTGTTTAATTTAGTTTGTTAATGTTAATTTTTTTTTATTTAGTTATCAGACTTTCATGACACGAATCTCGGGTTTGACGGGTTAACCTGGTTTGACGAGTTAACCCAAAATTTTTTTTTAACTTTTTTCTTTTTAATTAATTTTTTTCGTTTAGTTTAGTTTGTTAATGTTAAATTTCTTTCTATTTAATTATCAAACTTTCATGACACGTATCTCGGACTTGATGGGTTAACCCGGTTAATTCTGAGTTAACCCGTCAATTTTTTTTTTGTTTAGTTATCAAACTTTCATGACGTGAATCCCAGGTTTGACGGGTTAACCTGGTTTGAAGGATTAACCCAGTTAATTCAGATTTTTTTATTTTTCTTCATTAGTTTTTTTCTATTTCATCTTTTAATATTGTATGTTTTTAGTTTTTTCTTTTTTTTAATGCCTTTCACGGTGGACTGCACAGTGCAGTCCACGATGAAAAGGTTGATGCCTTCTCTCTTTTTTTTAATTAATTTTTTATTATTTAGTTTATTGATATTACATGTTTTTCTATTTAGTTATCAGACTTTCATGACGCAGATCTCAGGTTTGACGGGTTAACCCAGTTAATTTAGATTTTTTTTCTTTTTCTTCATTAGTTATTTTCTTCTTATAATTTTTTTTCTTTTATTTTTTCTTTTTATTTTTTTTAATTTAGTTCATCAATATTAAATTTTTTTCTATTTAGTTATCGACTGATGCCTTTAATTTTTTTTTTCTTTTTGCTTTTTTGCTGTTTTTATGCCTTTGATTGTGGACTGCACAGTGCAGTCCACAGTGAAAAGGCTGATGCCTTTTTGTTTGTTTTTTTTTCTTTTTAATTAATTTTTTTCGTTTAATTTAGTTTGTTAATGTTCAATTTTTTTCTATTTAATTATCAAACTTTCATGATACAGATCTTGGATTTGACGGGTTAGCCCAGTTAATTCCATGTTAACCCGTCAAATATTTTTTTCTATTTAGTTATCAAACTTTCATGACACGAATCCAAGGTTTGATGGGTTAACCTGGTTTGAAGGGTTAACCCAGTTAATTCAGATTTTTTTCTTTTTCTTCTTTAGTCTTTTTCTTTCTGTTGGTGTTTTTTCTTTTTTTTTTCTTTTTAATTAATCTATTTAATTACTCTTGGGTCAGGCGTTGCAGCTAAATTCAAGACTTTTGGGTATAGATTTGCAAAAAAACCTAATACTTTTAGATCTTAGTTTTTTTTGATATTTTTTATGCAAATAAATTGACCCGCGGTATCGCGCGGGTCATGTAACTAGTAAACAACTAAATCCAGAGGTTATAATGAAAGAAGCAAAATGGTATCGTTTCATGTTGATAAGCCCGGTGATGATTTGGTGGGTAATACCAACGATTCTCTCGATGACTACGTACGACTTTATGTAATCTGTTTCGTTGATAGGCATTACATTTTTGGGCTCTGCAGTTTCATCATAAGCACATTTAAACACCATGATTGATGATGATTGAGTTAAAGCTGTAAACAACGTTGTTAAAGAGGAAAACACTGCATTTTTTGCCCCCTTTTTTTTTTTTTCAACTTGTTCAGTTGAACCCTTGAAAGACATTATTCATAATCGAATCAGGCACTGGTTCCACGCTTCATCTTTCTCAACTCTCATGATCCCCATTGAACTTTCGTATTAGCTCGTGCATAGCTCATTACCTAATAATCACCACTTCTCAATTCTATTAAACACTTGGAGCATATTTGTTTATGCTTGTCTTGCGTTTCGAACTGATGAAAAGCAGCTAAAAGGAAACGTATAAAAACTTATATAATTAAATGTGTTCATGAAAGTTTGGAAGTTGAATGCTAAAGAGGAAATCGTTTTTCATTGATATATGACAAAAAAAAAAAAAAAATGGCTATGATCGTTAGCAGTGTCTTATGAATAGAGCTAGTCAATAAAGATCCAATTATTTGATAATTCTACCCATTTAACCAAAATATATATGTCCCTAGCTCCTCCTTTGGTTCAATGATCAATCTGGCCACCTATGGAAGTCGTTACAGGCATCGCATTATACAATCAAGTGTTTTTCTTTGTATTTTGATCATCTTCTACCTCCGTTATGGTCCAAAAACTGTGCTAATCGTGGAGGTGATTTTGCCAGCAATGGCATGCAGTCACACATTTCCATCCATATAGCATAAGAGAACATTGGATTACTTGCGTTTCAAAGTCTTCCTAATTCTTTCCTAATACCACATGATTGCCCCACGACAAATGCACTCGATCAAAGGTGGGCTCACTAGTAAGTTACCTATAATTAAATGGCTATGATCGACGCTGGTTAAAATTATTCAACGAATGATGGATTTAGTAGCCACCCCAAAAAAAAAAAAAACATAACCATGTTAAGGAAAATCTTTGTTATGATACTCCCAAAACATCATCAATTATATCGTATCAACAACTTGGTCTCAGGGCATCATAATATCTCTAGGCGATTCTTTTTCTGGTAACTCATAAAATACATATTCAATCCTCACCTACCTCTATTTATACACAACTTTCAACTACCTCACGATCCAAGAATGTTATAAACTATTTTACCATAACCTATAAATGTATCCCTGTATGAATCTTGTTATTCAATGAAGGCATAATCATCTACTGCACAAAGAGAATTCTCTATTAGTCGATTCTGCAACATGAAGAAGAACGATGCAAAATCATCTTACTGACATACCATTTAAATCCTTAACGATATGGCCTTTACTACCACCGCTACCAACAGTATTAGTGTAACTTTGCCCTTCTCCTCCTTACAATTCTCGAGGGTGATAATTCATTGAATAATCAATGAATCCTTTTCTTTTTTGCTCTCCCAACCATAGTTTTGAAACCCGGACCGGCCCGGCAGGTCGACCCAGGACCCGGCTGACCCGGGCCTGAGACCGGTCCGGGTTTGAGTAAAAACCCGCTGAGAAGTTGGCCCGGCGAAACCCAGTCGACCCAGCGGGTCAACCCGGAACCCGATCGACCCGGGCAAACTCAGCTAAGACCCGGCTACCTTCCTTTTTTTGTTCTTTATCAATTCAAGCAGATGTCGATCGAAACAGAAAAGACCATCTCGAAACAGAAGAGAAGGGATACAAAAGACATTATCTCCTTCGTTTTTAATGACTGGGGCAAGCAGATGCCACCAGAATTTTGGGACCAAGAAAAGATATTCAGTTAACTTACCAAAACAAGAAGACAACCCTTCTTCAACAGCTAGATATCTCCAATCTGTACTTCAATATCTCAATAAAAATCTTGCAAAAGTTTTCAAATATTCTCCAAAATCCTCCAGCAGAAACTTCTCATATATGATCAAAAGCTTCAAGTATGCAATATATATCCAACTTCAACCCCAGCTGCTTACAACGACTTGAATCAAGGAAAGACAGGAGCTAGCTTGTCCCATTCAAATCTTCCAGGAGCTGTCTTCTTATATTGATTATTAGAAGAAAAAATCTAGATCTAGAAGTTGAGACTCTTCCTATGCAACGTGTCTTTTTATAGTCCACGAAATCCAAAAAAGAAAAAAGAAAACAGTATCCCTTACCTCACCTGAAAACACACCTCTGAATTTCAAATTCCTTAACCAAGTTCTCCTCGCTTGTAACTGTAAAGTATGATATATTTTTTTGGGTTGACCCGGGTCAACCCATCTGACCCGTGACCCAATCATGAGACTGGATCGATCACCGGGTTGGGTTTCAAAACTATGCTCCCAACTTCCATTCGATGTACACTTGCAAGACTTACATCCTTAAACCTAACACTTTTTACCAAATTATAGGAATAAGAAGTTACACTACCAAAAAATTAAAAAATACGAACGGAAATATCGATGAAATTTTAACTTCAGTAAATTACTAAGATATTTACCGATAGAATATTTATTAGCTATGTCTCTCAGTATCTGCTGACAATAATTTTATGTCGGTGTATACTGAGGAATTACAGTTGGAAATAATGGAATGAAAAAAAAAGAGAAAAATGATATGTTATTATTACAGATAGTATTATCGAAAAAATAAAATTGTTGCTAATATCTCTAGGTTAATCCATAGTGATTTTTAAGTTATAACCTGTCAATCGACCCTCTCTTTTCCTCTTCCTCATTTCTTCTTCTTCTTCTTCCTCTTCCATTTTTCTGTAAAAAAAAAAAGAGCAAACAACAACACCTCTATTTTATCACAAATCAAGCTCACATCATCACAAATTCGGTCACCACGACACTCATTCACATGATGCGATGGATGGAGTCATGGTACACTCTTTCAATTGTGAAGCCTGTAAATATTGTAATAGGGAGTATCCTTAGTTTTTAATGGAATAACATAACATACATCTTTGATTATGTTTAGATGGATTTAAGATCATTCAGGTCATTTGAAAGATGACAGATTGTATAGAATGAAGAGTCATGATTTTCACATGTTTATACGAACTTTCATTCCAACTTCTTAACGGGATTTATTGCCAAATGAAATATGGAATGCAGAGACCAGTCACTTTTTTAGAGATGTATGCTCTAACAAGTTGCATACCCAATATATAAAAAAGCTTGAAACAAATATTGTCTAGACAATTTGCAAATCTGAGATGATAATAAAGATGGATGTTTCCATTTGTGAGGTTAGGGATTACAAATGCATCCTAATTAAATTTCTATTGTCTTTTTTTTTTAATTTAAAACATTCATTTAATTTCATGCAGATACTTGTTCAACTCATACCATTTTGAGCTCACTTAAGAACAAGAATCAATTGTGTTCCATGATATGACGACGACAAGGAAGTGCCTTCAAGTAAGAATTTGTCAATATTTTCTCTTCCTGAAGGACCTTTATACCTTTTATTCAATAAGTACAATAATTAACTTATTATTTTCAAATGATTTTTCTCTTATACTCTCATAAACTGATAGATTGAATAATTCCTCGTAAACAACATCGTCAATTTTTACTATCTTAATATTCACATATAACTGAATCTTAAATTTTCTAATTACAAGATGAACAATCTGCCACATGGTTCAGAACACATGTAAACACTAAATATTTATTATCTCTTGTAATACTTAATTTCATTACACCTTATCTTCAATTGTTAATGAGAATCTTGTACCACTTTTATCAATTAAGAGAGAATGCTAGTGGTAGTTTGAATTTACTATGTTTGGATCCTGAAAGAAAGGTCAAGTGCTATAACGGGTATTTTGTCAATGGATATGTCGTTCATACGGAAGAGTATGGTCAAGGTAAAAAGACATATAACAATAGAGTTTGTGTTAAAGGATCGACTTCCAATGAGTTTAAAGTTCATTATTATAGTCTTTTTATTCAATGTTATTGGTATGATACCATTGATAAAGAAATTAAAATAGATCTTTCTAGGGTTGGTTGGCTAATCATAGTGAAAACCAAATCTATTTTTCATGTTCAAGTTAATTAGGATGGTAACGATGAAGTCATTGCGGGACATGATGTCTTTCAACTTGATGAGTTAGTTGATCTATATTGAGTTGCTTTGTCTACCGACTTAGAAGAAAATTCAAATTTTCACTTTATGGAGAATACTTTTGTTAATATTGATGCTGAGGTTTTAAATGATGTATTGAGAACCAATGGACATACAATGGTCAATAAAGATGATGATATCAACGAGCAATAATTTAATAAAGAAGATTATGGTGGACATGACAATGATGAAATTGAAGAAGAAGAAGAAAAAGACAATTTTGATTAATTTATATTATATCAATGCGTAATGATTTGACTTTAATGTAATATTTCTAGTTGTTCCTCTATAATTAATGACATGAATGAAATGTTTGTTTTTGTGATTTTATTATTATAAACAAAAATAGTGTTATTGTGTTGTGATTTTACTATATTTGCAGGCTGGATAGATATGGAATACAAAAATATCAGGGAAAAAATTGTTTTATACCAATGAAATCACCAATGGGTTATAAATTACAAATAAAATCACCGTTAGACAAATTATATCATAAAGTTCTAAAAAGTTGGAGGAAAATTACATGACCATGCCACTAACCATTATAGATAGAATCATCGATGGATTAATTCTATCAAAACATTCCAGAGAGTTGAAGAAAAATTACATAATGCCACTAACCATTATAGATAAAATCACCCACGAATTAATTCCATCGGAAAATTCTAGAGTGTTGGATAAAACTTACATGACCATGTCACTGACCATTATAGACATAATTATCAACGAATTAATTTTGTTAGAAAGTTCCAGAGAGTTAGAGAGAAATTACATGATCATGCCACTAAACATTATAGATAGAATCACCGATGGACTAAGAACTTTTTGGTTGATTTTAGAGGGTTTCTGAAAAGTTTTAGGTTTAACTAATATCCTTAATTTATAATTAGAGATGGACTTCCAATGGAATTTAAAAATTATTAAATTTTGAATTGTCCATCAGTAATTCCATCATGAAAAAACCCCAATTAAAAGACCTGAATCCCTAACTGTAGGAAAAAAAAACTCGTCTTCTTCCTCTCTCTTCCTCTATTCTATCTGTAATTTCTTCTCTCTCTACATTTCCTTCCTCTCTTCTTTCTTTGTCAACTTTTTCTCTTTTTCTTCCCTCTCATTCTTTTCCTCTCTTAATCCATCCTCAACGTTAGAATCTTCCATGCTAGGTAAATCTCCAACTCTTTCATTTTTTTTATTGCCAAGAGATGCTGGTTCGATTCAAACTAGAACATCATTTGGTTATTAGATCATAACTAGAGCTGTAAAATATGTATTTAGGTCTGGTTTATATGGATAGAAAGTTAAGACATAGGCCTAAAACTTTCATGAAGAGTCCAAGATTCAAAACGGCCGTTTTCAAGTTCAAATTGTAGCAACAAAAGAGAAGTCAGAACTATCCTGCAGCCCAAACATTGTTCAGTGTTCAGCCCATGTCTCGAGTTCTAGAAGTCCAAATGAGCTCATTCTTGTTTTGTTAGGAAGCTGAGACAAATTCCAGAACTTTCATGAACACTATCTGTTCAAATTCAGATGTTAGCAATGACGTTTTGTTTAGACAAGAAGATAATGGTTGTCACCAAGTCAAGAGGTGACCACCTACTGAATAATTAGTCATTAAATCAATAGTTCTGAATTTCAGCCTATAAAAGGAGGCATTTGCCATACATTTAGACATCTTCGTCTTCAGATCAAGATCATATTCTTGCTTTCTTTATTTGTATTTTTTTAATGTTTAAGTTTTGCTTTCATTAATCTCTTGTTTATGCTTTTCATCATAACTATGTTCTTATCTAGTTTCTTTATGTTTCTTTTCTTTACAATGTTTAGTTAAGTTTATTATGTCAAGGTGAAAAGGTTTCACTAATGGTGTTAGAATAGGTATAATATAAACTCAACATGGACTTCAAAGTTTATATCCAAGAAAGTTTGTTATTAACATGTCTTCTCTTTTTATCTTACTAAATCTTAATACATTGCTTGTTAAATGATTAATCTAGATTTGTGTTGTAGAACCCTTGGTACAACAAATTCTTGGCACTTTCATAGCCTACTATATGGTATAACTGACACTCGTGCTATGAAAGGAAATTGATTTGTTGTTAATATAAGTTAACATCATGAATTCCTGACAATATTTAAAAGTATGGTGTTACTAAAATAAGATAACTAATATGATTATGTTAAAAATTTATAATGAACTATTAAGGATAAATCATCCGATTGGAACCTCCTTTATGTGTGGTTTTCAGTTGATTAATAAAAAAAGTTTATACTATACTTTTTTCTAATACTATTAGTGGATCCTCTAACCTTGACAATTGCTTTTATCTTTGATTAATACTCACATCAATATCACATCTCAAAAGTTCTCTTCAACTCCTTTTTGTTTGTTGTTTATAATTTTATATAGTTCACCTTCCTATGGTTCGACCCCGGTCTTGCATGGTTATTTATTACTTTGACACTCCTGCATTTGGGATAAGACATCAATTTTTTGATCGTGTCTGATAGTGTCAAAGACGCATCACCCTTAGTGCACCCTACCTAAGATAAGCTGCATTGTTGTTTGATTGTTTTTCTAGATCAAGTTTCTATTTGTTGGTCTCATCTAAGGTTTAATTTCATTTGTAAGAGAGTCTCTACCTTATTGGGTGAAATCCTAGTCGTTCTAAAATTCAAATTATAGCATCACATTTATTTCCTAAATATAACTAATTCCTAACATTCTGAACAAAAGAATTGTTAATCCCTTATTTAAACCAATTGACTATGTAAAAATTAAATTTGATCTCCTAAAATTTCAATCTTTTCAATTAAACCCAAATTGGGCTCCTAAACTTAAATTTGCACCAATTAAGCCCCTAATAAAATTAATTTGACTCATTTAAAGTATAATTAAGTCTTTGCATTTAATTAAATCCTTCAATTGAACCAAAATTAATTCTTAAACATAATTAAACTTTAATTTGGCTCATGATTAAATCAAATTGGCCTATTAAAAATCTAGTTATATGCTTTGGCTTAATTTTTATGTAGATTCATCCAATAATGATTTAATTTGACCTTGAATCTGCATTGTCTCTTCCATCCAAAATTGTAGCTTGATTTTTTCTACATATGAAATCTTCCCAACTTGCTTTTTCTAAAATATCAGTCTTCTTGTTATTATTGTTTTATTTTTTTAATTTTTATTTTAGAAAGAAAAAAAAAGTGAATTTGAAGAATAATTCAGAAATAGGTTATGACAGCATAGATGGAGTGTGAAGCGAAAAAAAATATCGAGGGTTGTGGACGCTCTTCGTAACGACTAATTTTTTATGGGGTTGTGGATTCGTAGGGCACTGGATTGATTCATTTGAATTTTGTTATGGGTTTTTTACAGTTAGATTGTGTGTGATTTAGCGGATTATATCATTGAGGTGGTGGAATGAATCTGGTTAGCAACCGTTATGGCTATAAATCAATTGTAACATATAGAAACTCGGGAAAAAAAAATTCATTTTTGTTAGTCAAAGAGATATGAATTGGTTTGTGGTAAATAAAATTAACTGGTTTGTGGTTTTATTTATTGATGCATACATGCAGGTAATAAAATTTTGAGCAGTCTCTCATATAGGGAAGGTGCTATATAATTTTTTAAAAAAATATGAATGTAATTAATTTTTTTAATCCTTGAATTTGTATAGATGTTAAGGGGAGAGTCATTAGTGCATCATATAGACAAGGGTGTTGCTAGTTCTTCTAGCAGCATTTCTGATGATCATAAGTCACTAGATGCCGACTATGAATAGACAACTCAGACATAGGCATTCTCTCTCGATGCAGACTCGTTGAGTGTGATGCCCCCTCACAAAGGAGGTGTTTATTCTAAGCATGATGTATATACGAGGAAGTATATATACTTAAATAATTTTTTTTTATTTTTTTTTATTTTAATTCAATTAGTTTTATAATGTTAATAAACTAACTCTTTTACAAATTTGATGTGTAAGGAAATTTTTCACTAGGATTATGTTGACAAGGTTGTTCCGATGAGGGTTTTGGAGAATCACAACACAACTAGGTAATATTAAACTATTAATGTTGTCGTGGCGTACACGACATCGAATGGCAAATCTACCTCCTAGATCAAGGGGGTTTTGGATGTGTTAGAGTTAATGAAATTATGATTTGTAGGAGTTGTCATCAGATATTATAGTCACTAGGAAACATACTAGTCATCAAGGTTTTGGGTATGGGGACTAGATGTTCATGGAAAAGACATATTACCCCCAAAGCACCCTACCCATAGTAAGTTGTATTATTGATTGATTGTTTTTCTCTAGGTGATGTTTCTATTCGTTGGTCTGTCTAAAATTCAAGAAATGTTCTCCTTAGTAAGGAGATCCACATCTTATAGATTTCAGGTAGACCCTCTTCAGTAAGGAGGTCTTTATCTCTATAAGTTAAAGACAAATCTCGCTCAGTAAGGAGGTCTTTGTCTTATTGAGCTAAAACCTAACAATTCTAAGGCCCAAATCTTAATAGTGTATTTATTTCTATTTTATATCTTTAATAACTGATGATATACTTTATAGTGTAATTTTATATCCCTAAATATTAAAGTCTACTATTAATTCCTAACATTTTATTTTTGTTTATTCATTCAATTTAATATCAAGAATATGCATTACATTGTAAAATTCATATACCAAATATTAATCAAATAAAATGATTTTTGCGGTGTTTTTGATATTTTGATGAAATCATAATGGATAATCACAATTTTTTTATGACACCCATTAATTGATTTTTGTATTTTTTAAAGTATGATAAAATACGATTTTTATTTTTTAATATAAAATATGCTTGAAAATGTTTAGAGTTTGGTCATATGCACACAAATAAAAAAAAAATTTGCTTTTTTCAAATAAGGAATTTTGTTTTTGTATTTTTCCAACATTTTGAAGAAAGACGCAAGTATATTTGATACCAAGTCAATATCTTATAGTGTAAGTTTACAACTCAAATATTAAATGACATTGTTGAAAAATATATGAGGGAGCCATAAATAATTTTAAGATGGTCCCTAGAACTTTTTGGAATTTTTGGAAATCATTTGAAGTTTATTTGGCAAAAGCACAAAAACACATTTTAATCAAGCTATTTTAACAACGATATCAACTCCACACAAACTATTATTCAATAACTCAACAATTTAAAAATCCAACAATACCAAAAAATCAAACATCAAGTCTTGTACATTTCATAAATTATATTCAAATCGCATGCTAATTCAAATAAATCAACACAAACCCAAGCATAAATCATAATTCATGAATTAACGTTCAATTAACAATCTTAATTCTAAAAAATAAACTTAAAATCCACCATAAAATGATCAAATCATTTCAAAATCAAAACACATAGCAAACCAAATAAATGTCTAAATTGTCTAATATTATACATGATAATAAGCATTTTGTCCCAAATTTCATAACATTATAGCAAATTCTCTAAAAATATATTTTAAGATTATGAATCGACCTTCCGAGGTGTTTAGCATGTCCATGAACTAAATGAACCAAACCTAGAGTTTGTTGGAGGTATAGGAACAATACTGCAAAGCTTCTAGAAATGATGGAATAGTGTTGGCACGTGTATCAACGTGTCATCGCCAATGAAATGAAAGAAAGGGTGGATCTAGACCGGCTTTTACTTTTCTTCTTTCTTGTGCCAGTGATGAGCCTAAACAATACCTGCTAAAGATAAAATCCCACTAAGTATTTAGTTTTCTCCTTTTTATATCAACAAATTTGTTTCTTTCTCTCTTCGCTGCAAATAATGATCGCAATTAAAATCAAGGGAGGAAAAGGCATAAATTGTGGGAGAGTTGTGTCTTGTTTTCTTGAGATATGAAGGAGGAGTTGAAGATTATGATTTAGGGGTGTTAAGCATAGTTGTGGGTTACGAGGATAAGAAAGATGAGAGGTTGTGGTTCCAACGGGTCTGCTGGTCTTGACCTTGAGCTAAAGAGCTACTGGTGGCTAGTAGTGAGGGAGAAAAGGATGGGTAGCAAGTGAGGTTACTTTGACAATAAAGGAGGGGTTTGAGAGCTATTTTTTATGGGTCTGTTTTTGGAAGGAAAATGGCATTGGGTCATTGGTTCGAAATAAAAATACCAAAGTTTCAGGTTGGGAAGGATGGCTTTTGGTTTAAAGGAAAAATCATTCAAATCTTTGTTTTGTGGATAGAGAATGAGAGAAAAAGAAAACGTGAATGACCTTACTTTAAAAAAAAAAAAAAGAATGGGAGAGAAGCTGTTTTTTATTCCTTTCCTCGTCCAAAAAAGGGTGTTGGATAGTGTGTGGCTAATGCTCCCTTAAAATTCTTCTCCTTTTTTTGTGTGAGATTCCTTCACTATTTATAGACAAAAATTATCTTCTTCAAGCAAACTTGGTGACATGATCTTGTCATGCCTCCAGTATCAGGCTTGGATCACTTATCTTTGTTTTCTTCATTTGATTTTGAGCATCATCATCAAATTCATCATTTTTCTTTGCACGATATGCTTAGCCTTTTTTAATCCTTAAATCTCTATGTGCCCCCAGTTTTTTTTAACATTTTTTATCTTTCCATTGATTATTGAGGATTATTTTGTATAATTATGAGGTCAAATTGCTTTTATAATTCTCGTACTTAGCCCTAGTGTGGGGTACGATCCAAGTCAATGTTCTTTTGCATAAAAAACATTATTACGCTCAACGGGGACTTGCAAATGATATTTTTTAAGTATTGTGAATGGATTATCAATGATGGCCTTTTATTATCTCAAATGCATATGTTTAGGATCAGTGAGCTTTATTTTCATCCATTGTGATTAGTTAGACATGTAAAATAGTTTCCATCATAATTAAATTATGAATCTTTATTCAGCCAACTAAAACTCAGCTTCAAAGTTAGTTTTGAATGGTTTTTTGTTCATTTTTCAGGTCTTTAAAAGTTTGGTCACCTCACTAGAAGATCACTTGAGTTTTCAAAACTCATTTGCTAAAAACAAACATCAATTTGACATTTAAATTTGTACTGCTATATTTGATTTCCCAAAAACTTTTGATTGCAATTTGTTTTATCTTTTTCGAATATGATGTTTTTTGAACCTATGAGATCATCCGAAAGGCTATTTAAATTTTTTCAGGGTTTATAAATAGAAAAATGCACCAAAGAATTCTTGGCTAAACTTTGATATTTATTGATTCATCGGCACAGTACATTATATAGTACTTCTTTACAATATCAGAGTTTACAAGCTTAGATAAATCATCTCCATCCATTTTAGTCAAAATCAAGGCTCCTCCAAAAAAGGCTTTCTTCACCACACATGGTGTTCATATTTTGGTGTCTATTTGCTCTGATCTTCTCCTAAGATTAGCAAGATCTTTTTCAATATAAAGTCTCCTTATTTGAATACATTTGTCTAACCCTTTTATTGTATGCCTTGTTATTCTCCTTTAGTATAGATGGTGGTGACAAATTGTTGTCAGTCTCTTCTCACTGATTAGATTTAATTGCTCAAACTTTAGCTTTGTCCATTCTGATTCTTCCAATTCTACATCCATCAAAATCCTCAATGATAAAATCTCTACTTCTAAAGGCATCACTGCCTCTATCCCGTATACCAAAGAAAAAAATAGTTCCACCCATAGAAGTTGTAACTATAGTGTGGTATGCATGAAGTTTGTACGGAAGAATCTCATACCAATCCATGTAAGTAACCATCATCTTCTAGATGATCTTCTTAAGATTTTTATTAGCTATCTCGACAACACCATTCATCTTAGGTCTGTAAGGAAAAGAATTAGAGTGCTTAATCTTCCGCTTGGTGCAGAGTTCATCAATCAATTTCCCATTAAAATTCAAAGTATTGTTAGTTATCAACTTTGCTAGCAAGCCGTAACGACAAACCAAATCCTTTTCAATGAACTTCTTAACCACTTTCTGTGTCACATGTGCATAAGAATTGGCTTTTACCCATTTAGTGAAGTAGTTTAATGCCACTAAGATGAATTTATATCCATTGTTGGCCTTTGGATTGATCAGATCTATAACATATGATCCTAACATATCAAAAGACCAAGGTGAGGTAATATTAATAGAGGTGTCAGAGGCGCATTTATCTTGTCGCCATATATCTAACATTTTGTATACTTCCTAACATGGTCAATCAGAAGTATCCAAATCATTGCATTTATCTTGCCATTATATGCTCATTAGCATGAGTTGCACATATTCCCTCATGAACTTTTTGTAATGCTTGTTTAGCTTCTTTCTCACTTAAACACCTTAGCAAAGTTCCATGTAATGACCTCTTAAACAGGATTACAACATCCAAATAATAATCCATCGTTATTCTTTTTATAGTTTTTTCATCCATTTTGGAGACTCCTAGAGGATATTCCCAATATTGGATAAACCTTTTAATATCATGTACCATAGTTTTCCATATGTTGTCTCTTCAAGTGAGTAGTGGTGAGCTTTGGAATTTCTGACTTTATTGTTTATTGGTTTGATTATGCCCCCAATATCGATCCGTGTCATTAAGGCTAAGGTAGCCAAGACATCAACAAACTGATTTTTGTCTCTACTCGTGAGTGAATTTTATCTCTTCAAACTCACTCGTTAACTTCTAGAAGTAATCTTGGTATGGCCTTAGTTTCTCATCCTTAATTTGTCATTCTCCTTTCACCTGGTAGAAAATTAGTATTGAATCTCTATAAACATCAAGCTTTTCAACATCCAACTCTAAGGCAGCTTCTAAACCAATATGCAAGCTTCATATTCGATCGTATTGTTGGTGCATTCAAACTGCAACCTTAGTGAAATAGGATACTGCTTATTTTATAGAGAAATTATTACTGCTCTAACCTTATTCTCTAATACTTTCACAGCTCCATCAAAATTCATGGTCCACCAATCATTCATTTCACCATCATCCTTAACTACTAATACATCCTCATCATAAAGATCAAAATTTAGTGGCTCATAGTCTTCTACAGTATTATTTGTTAAGTGATCAGCAATTATGTTACCCTTTACAGCCTTCCTTGTCAAACTAAAGCACAACATAACCTTTCTATCATAGTGTACCAGGATTCGCAATCATTAAACTTTTTGCTCAAATAATAAATGGCTTATTCTCTCCTCCCAGATTCATTTTACTAGCCCAACACACACCTCATAGTTGTTTGTCACTGACAGATATAGGATCTAAAGTCTTCCCAACACATGAGGTATTATTAAAGTTAAGTTCTATAAATACTTTTTAATCTTATCAAAAGTTTCTTGGCAGTCATCATCCCACACCCCAGGATTTTTCTTTTTAAACAGTCAGAATATTGGCTCATAAGTCACCGTAAGATGGGATATGAAATGGGCTATGTAATTCAAACACCCAAGGAAACCACTTACTTATTTCTCTATCTTTGGCACTAGCATAACCTGGATAGCCTTTACTTTGTTCGGATCGACCTCTATTCCATGACTGCTTACTATGAAGCCCCGTTTTACTTTACAAGATTTAACCTTAATCGAAACTTATGCAGCCTCTCAAATAGCTTCCTAAAGACTTGTATATGATCTTCCTTTTTCTTTAATTTAGCAAGCATATCATCCACATATACCTCCACTTCTCGATGCATCATATCATGAAATAAGATTACCATTGCTCTTTGATAAGTGGCTTCGGTGTTTTTCAATCCAAATGGCATCACCCTATAACAGAAAGTTCCTAATGTGTAACAAGGATAGTTTTCTATTTGTCTTCCCTTACCATTTTAATTTGGTTATACCCTGAAAACTCATCCATGAATGAATAAGTGGCACTTTTTAGAGCATTGTCAACTAAGACATCAATATGGGGCATAGAAAAATCACCCTTTAGGATTGCCTTATTCAAATCTTTGTAATCTACACATACCTTGATCCTGCCATATTTCTTGGGAACCACTACTATATTGGTCACCCATTGGGGGCAATGGACTACATCCAAGAATCTTGCATCCCACTTGAATTTCAGCCTTTACTTTGAGTAGCATATATGAACGCTTCCATCTCGACTTATGTTTAATCGGTTTGCTACCTTTTAACAAGGAAACTTCGTGTACCACAATGTTTGTATCCAAACTGGGTATGTCTGCATATGACCAAGCAAAGAAATCTATATACTTTTTCAACAAGGAGATTAGACCATCCCTTTTCTCAATCATAATAAGAGTATCAATCTTTAATTCTTTTCTATTTTGTTCAGTTCCTACATTTATTACTTCTAATTCCTTATTGGTAGGTTTCTAAGTTTTCTTAGATTTTGCAACTAACTTGGTAAACTCCTTTAAGTCTTCTTCTTCTCACTCTTTATCACCCATTGCAATTATGTTATCAAAGTTTGGCTATTTATTTTTAGTGTAATGGGTTTGTAGAATGGTGAAAGATTCACTTTCAAAATTCCTAAAAGTAAAAAGTATGCATATGTAAGTACGTATTTGTATAGAAAAGTAAAAGGAAACAAGACACTTTTTGAACAATGGAAATGCATGATCTCATTAAAATAAAGGCTTATTGATAAAGTTTGTGGCATCATGAGCTAGATTGCTAACAAGATCAAAAAGGTAAAAAAGAAAAACAAAGACAACGCATCTTAACAGACATGATTAAATAAGAACAATTACTTTTTAAACACAAAAGGAATAGGCTTAGTTTTCCAATTTTAGAATTTCTCCCCATCTGTTAGCCTCGTCATAAAAGCTCTTGTAGGAATCTCCTCGACTATGTCAATAGACAATGGCAACATCTCATCCTCCACTTTAACTTTTGTCTCCACATTCTGTCTCTTATTTTCATAGTCTAAAGTGCTGATGCAGAGGTCAGCTATCTTCAACACTTTATCATTATATCTTATCACTTGAGCAGACTTTGGGAAAGTTACTCGAGATGGTGGGATTATTAACTTTTCTTTTTCCAGCTCTTTTTTTTTATTCTTAAAGTGCCTTAAATTAGTATCTATATCAATTCATTGTGGAAGTCTTCACATTGATCAATCATATGACCCTTTTGTTTATGATACTTGCAGAAACTCTTACTCATCAGCCCATTCTCGTAACTACTCCTCCTATATCTAGTTTTTACAAGCTTTTCACAAATCTCATCCATAGACACCTTCAAGGTCCTCAAGCCTCTAATATCTAGTTATTTACAATTCCATTACCTGTAGCATGGTTAAACAAAAGATATGTATTCATATTATGAGTTTTTTCAATCCATCCCACTTTGATCAATTGTAAGAGCTTGTTTGTAATACATTGCAAGTGTTAATATTGTGTTCACATATGCCTGTATAATATTCACAAGTGAGGTTTGGTTTATACCAATTAGGATATGGTGGTTGTAATGGTGTGAGAAGAATTGGAGCTACTTGTCCAACACTTAGTAACATCTGGTATATTTAGCTCAATGGTAAGGGTAGTGGGGGTAATTGTTCTTAGGTTCTTTGGCAGTTTTTTATAGGTTGGTTCTTAGTTTGGTTATTAATTGGGTTATTTTGTGTTTCGGGTTTTTTAGTAGAAAAATATGAGTTTAAGTTGATATCGGCTATTTGGGAAGAAGGGGTTCGAGTGTTGAAATTTTGGAAATTGTTCTTTTTTCTTTTATACCCACCTTCGATATTATCAACCTTCAAAACCTTTTTCAACGAGTGCAAAGATTCTTCCACTCCGTATTCCTTGCTTAATACGCTCAACTACTACCATAGCATCAATAAACTGCTTAGATGAACTACCCATTACAAGCTCATAATAGGGTGCTTTGAGGGTATTAGAAAACAAGGTGACCATCTCTTTATCCAAAAGTATGGGATGTACTTGGGCGGCCAAATCTCTCCATCATTAAGCTTATTCATATGTAATCTCTTTATCATTCCTTTCTAGAAGAGACAGATTAGACCTGTTAGGAGAAATTCCCATTTTGTATTTGTATTGCTTAATGAAAGCCTCTACAAGATCTTTCCACCTCCATATTCTCATTTTATCCAGCCTAATGTATCAACTTCATTCAAGCTATCTTGAAAGAAGTGCATTAATGGTTTTTCATCATGCATAACCTCTGTCATCATATTACAATAGGATATGAGATAAGTGGAAAGGCATTGAGTTCTAGTATACTTTATGAATTCAGGTATGTGGAATTTCTTCAGCACGACCATATTTGGGACAAGGCACATCTCGGCATCTTAGACAGGATCATATAAGTCAATACCTTCAATTGCCCTTACTATTGCATTTAATGTCGTTATTTTATCATACTTTCCATCCTTATAGTATTTTATTTTGTGAGATTCATTAGCAGATGCATCCACAACTATTAGGGCTGGTCCAGGCATAGTCGACTACATGAATGCCATATTGCAATGGGATTCCTGACCTTGACCACCTATCTTTTCTTTAGGTTGGATTGTAGTCTGAGCTTAAGCAAAGGTCACAAGCTAATTAGATGAGCCTTCACTAGATATGCTTTTATACATTTGCTCGAGTGGGCTGGTAATGCAAGCCAAGTTGAGTTTTAAGGCGTAACATCTTCCATAATTACAAGCAATCATCACTTGGCATTTTATGAATATTAGAATTTTTAGGGTGAAATATATATATGAACGCGCGCAAATACTCAAATTATCTCAAAATAGTAAAATATAATCAAATCAATAATGTCTATGACATAATAAAAGAAACTAATAGGACATCATAAGTTTACATAAGAGATCAAATTCAAATGAGTCAAAGCAATTAACATTTAGGTATAGAACTCGTTATAGTATAAAAGGGGCATCTATTACATGTTCATTCAAAATTATCAAAAAGTCATTCTAATTATCTATAATTTAGCTTGTGACTGTGAGGTACATGTAATTAATTTAAAATTATTATTAATTTTACAACATGTAAATTATCAAATAGGCATAACAATGCATTTAGATCATAAACTTAACATTATCAATATTTATTTATTAATAATCAATATAATTCTTTCATTAATCTACAATATTCACTCACACATCAAAATTGCTTGTTTATTATCAGCTTAATATAATCATCCCATTCCTGGAAATACCCAATACCAGGTAACTCTTTCCTTCACCCATGTCTAGGTGTTATTCCCACTTCCAGGAATCTGAATTTATTGCCCAACACTGGGCATTATTCCCTCTTACAGGAATCCAAATTCATTGCCCATTACCAAGCATTATTGATTAGTACTTAAAAGTGTATTTTTATCAAGGTTTTATATCATCATATTGCACTTAAAGTATCATTAAATTCCCTACCTTGAGCATGTTTTATAATAGCAAGTACGATAACATAAGATATCTTTAATTTATGGTAAATGCTCATTTTGAATGCAGGCATATCTCGTAATTTCAAGGATTGATTGATGTGTTTAACTATTGAAAGTGAAAAGACAAAGAGAGGGCTAAGCTTAAAGAAGAGATGTTGGTTCAATTCAAACTGGAACACCATTTGGTTATTGGATCATAAATGGAGCTGTGGAACTTGGATTTAGGTCTGGTTTATATGGATAGAAAGCTAAAACATAGGCCTAAAACTTTCAAACAGAGTCTAAGATTCAAAAGGGTCGTTTTAGAGTTCAAATCGTAGCAGCAAATGAGAAGTTTGAATCTGTCTTACTTACAGCCCAGACACTGTTCGGTGTTTGAGCTATATCTTGAGTTATAGAAATCCAAATGAGCTCATTCTTTTTTTGTTGGAAAGCTTAGACAAATTTCCAGAACTTTTATGCAGCAGATCAGTTCAAATTCTGATGTTAGCAATGACGTTTTGGCCTTACAACAAAGTTAAGGGTTGGCCACCAACTCTTTTATTAATAATCAAATCAATAGTTCTGAATTTTGGCCTATAAAAAAAGGGATTTGCCATGCATTTGGGCATCTTGGTTTTCAGATCAAGATCTTGCTCTTGTTCTCTTTATTTGTAATTTTGTAATGTTTAAGATCATCTTTCATTAATCTCTTGTTTATGTTTTTCATCATAAATAAGTTCTTATCTAGTCTATTTATACTTTTCTTGTTCATAATGTTTAGTTAAGTTTATTATGTCAAGGTGAAAAGGTTACACTAATGGTGTAAGAATAAGTATAGTATAAACTCAACATAGACTTTAATATTTGATACTAACATGCTTTGTATTTGTTATCTTACTCACCCATAATACCTTGCTTGTTAAATGATTAATCTAGATTTGTGTTAAATAACCCTTGGTACAACAAATACTTGATTCTTTCATAGCCAAACTGTATGGTATAATCAACACATGTGCTATAAAGGGAACTTGATTTGTTGTTAACATGAATACCTGACAACATTTACAAGTGTTGGCATTACTCAAATAAGATAATTAATATAATCATGTTAATAATTTATAATCTAATTGGAACCTCCTTTATGTGTGGTTTTCAATTGAGAAATAAAAGAAGTTTATATTATACTTATTTGAAATACCATTAGTGGATCCTCTAACCTTAACAATTTGTTTAAATCCTTACATCAATATCACATCTCAAAGCTCTCTTCAAATCTTTTCTTTTATTTGTGATTTATATAGTTGACCTCCCTGTGGATCGATCCCGGTCTTGTCGGGTTATTTATTACTTTGACACTCCTGCACTTGGGATAAGACATCATTCATTTGATCGTGTCGATTATTCCCTCTTTTGAGAACCTAAATTCATCACCCATTATCAGGCATTATTCCATCTTTTAGGAATCTGAATTCTTTGCCCATTATTGGGCATTAGTCTCAATACCAAGAAACTAATTACTTTGCCTTTTTCCGGACATTAGTCATTACTGGAAAACTAATTCCTTCGCTTTTAGCCACAATTTTAACACAATATAATATTACATTTTCAATAAGCTATTACAATAAACTATGTAGGAAAATGTTGGTGTGTATGCCACCTACCTGCTGTCAAGACTCAAGTAGTACCTCCCTACTTCTACACAGCTCTTGTGACCTCTCTTATATCAACATGTTTTCCATATTATTTTTCAATGTATGCTCATTCCACACACATACACACACACACACACACACACACACACACACACATATGTATGCACATTCAAATTTCTTCTTTATATTCTCTACCAGATTAAATCTCACATCAAAACAACTTTTTAAATAAGGTAACTAACCAATCCTGGTCAATTTAGACTATTCATTCAAAGATATCGTCTCTCATTTACATCACAATTATAATCATTAAAAAAAATAGTTTTGATTGTAACTTATCTTCTCCGTCAGCCAGACTACATTTAGATTGAAGAAGGGAAGACTTGATTCGACCTTTAATGCACCTAATTTACTCAATATCGCAACTCAGGGAAACTATCCAGCATAGTTCTCACCCTGACACCTCTCAAAGTTTTGTCCATATATGAGTTTTATAACTTCAAATTACACAATATCAGTTTCGTTGGAAAGTTAATGTCCTTTGCTATAACTTCTATGAATAAATTAATTCCAAATATCATCATTTTCATGCCCTAAACTCCTCTGAAAGTCCAGGGACGAAACTATGCAGTTTTTCATCCATGAAGTACACAAACAACAAAATATTTCATGCACCTTCTCATTATTCAAACCAGCATTTTTCTCTTATATATCTTATAATATCTCTAATTTCAACCTTATATGGTCCATCAAACTAACTTACATTTTATTTAAAATAATCAAAACTACTTCATGGAAGATATGAATTAATGGCATTTATAATTACATTACGTTTCATATGTCGCAATCATCCGTGTATTTCTCTTTCAATTATTTCTTCTTTGTCTAAAACTACCGCCTCTTCTTTTATCATAATTAATTCTTCACTTTTTTAATCAATTCTCCCTTACATGAAAAGTCAAACATTACCGAATATTTCTTTACCTTTCAAAGCACCAATCCGCCCTAAATTCTAAATTCTCAACATTATAATATTTCAATCACACTTTAAATTGTAATTAAATTCTTTCAAATCACTTTCCTCACACAATTATACATTAGTTCACCACAATTTCACTTAACTACATACAAATCTACTTCAAGCAATTTGGTCCTTTAGTGGCCAGCCATTGGGCCCTTAAGAATCTCATGATTTTCTTCATCATTTCTACCTAATCTCACACCCAACACAACCTAATCTAATCCAATTTGTTCAATTTATAGTCAAATTATATTTTCCCTATATTTTCACCATAAACCTTAGCATTAATTTCATTAATTCCACCTCAATTGTTATCCATTTCATATGAGATTTCTAGATTAGATTTAGAACTCTTTATCGAATGATAATTTTCGAATCTCAACCAGTTGAAAATTTATGAATCCCCTCTTAAATGCCCTTGCTGTTGTGATAGTGTTTTGTTTTCCCCCTTGATTTCCTTTATTTTTCTCTCTTATTTAGGTGTTTAAGGGTGTGGTGGTGAGTGTTTCTATCAATCCCCCTCTAAATCCCTTGATTATCTAATGTTTTCTCTAAGAATGTTTTAAGAAAAACCAAATATTTCTCCCTTCTTGTATTCAAGCTGCAACCGGCTATGAAGAAAGAGAGAGAGATTACTTTTATATGTGTTTTCATCATTATTTACACTTTAGCCCCTCCTTTACATATAATCTTAATTTGTCCCTAAAGATTCTAGTTAATTTTTCTCCCTTGTTAACAAGTGTCTCATCACTTTTATTTTTACATTTCAATTTCATTCTTAACATAAATTTTTAATTTTCCTAAATCTTAATTTAACCCATTTTATTTCCAGATTAAATTTATTTATTTTAACTAGGAGTTTACATAAGGAGTCCAACTTCCCTTGAAAATGAGCATCACAGGGGGCACGTTCTTTATCTTCCATGTTTCTTCGTTGAATTCTAGTGTTGTAGATTCTGCATGTTTGGATTTTATGGGAACCTATATTTCAACCTTCATATGCATATATGACATTTAAAACCTTAAAGCATGTATGCATGTATGCTTATATATGAATGAAAATGTACATGTACATCGAATATGGATTAGCCTGTTAAAATCTTGCATAGTTCAAGATTTGTTATCAGGTTTGCCTTAATTGAAAATGAATTATTAGGGATTCAAACATTCTAAAGGTAGGTTCTAGTCATTACATGAGGGGTAGGCTTACTACCTTGTCTCAAAATGATTTATGATCTGCCCAATGACTACCTCTCGTGAAGGCAGTATGAGGGTTTACAAGGAATGGTTAGGGCACGGTATGACCACTAATACCAAGTAAACACTCAGATTATAGTTAGATGTTTTATAAATCTGAACATTAACTGAAAGTCATAAGGCAGGCCGATAATCCCCCACCTAACTTAGAATTGGGTTTATACTCTTATAAATGCATGAGGGCATGAATCTATATTCGATGTACTTATGCATGAACAAGTTGTAAGAATTGCATGTTAAAATTAAATCACCCAGACCAATAAATAAATAGGACACAACAAACAAACAATAAGCTTTTAGGTAAGGATGATGAATGATGGATTTACCAGGGATGTCTTTTGTGAAGTCGTCATCCTGTCGTGGTGTGCACGACGTTGAATGATGGATTTACCTCCTGAGTTGAAGGGATTTTGTATTTGTTGGACTTAATAATAAAATTATGATTTGAAGAAGTAGCCACCTAATATTATAGTCACTAGAAAAGCCTGTCAATCTACAAGATTTTAGGTAAGGAGACTAGCTGTGCATGCAAAAGATGCATCATTCTCAGTACACCCTATATATGGTAAGATCCATTATTGAATGATTGTTTTTCTTTAGGTCATGTTTATATTCGTTGCTCTATTTAAGACCCAAGCAAGGTCCTCCTCATTAATGATATCCCTGTCTTATAGATTTGAGGTAGATCCTCCTTAATAAAGAGGTCTCTATCTATGTGGGCTCAAAACAAATCCCCTTTAATAAGGAGATCTTTGTCTCATCAAGCTATAACAAAATCATTCTAAGGATCACATTTTAATAGTGTAGTTATTTCTATTTTGTATCTTTAATACCTGGGGATATACTTTACAGTGTAATTTTATACTCTTAAATATTAAAGTCTACAATTAATTCCTAACATTTTATATTTATCTATTCATTTAATATAATATCAGGAATATACATTACATTGTAAAATTCATACACCAAATATTAATTAAACAAATTGATTCATGTGGCGTTTTTTAAATTTTAGTCAAATCCTAATGGATAATCACAAACTTGTTATGATACCCATTAATTGGTTTTTGTGTTTAAAGTATGATAAAAATATAAAATATGCATGAAAGATTTTAGAATTTGGTTATATGCACACAAATAAAAACATCTTTTTGCTTTTTTAAAATAAATAATTTTTTTATTTTTCTGTATTTTTCCAAATTTTCAAAGAAAAAAAAGTATATTTAATATCAGGTTAGTATCTTACAATGTAAGTTTACAGCCCAGGAACACATTTAAACTAGCCCTAAACACCCTACCTCATTTAAGAGGGGTATAAATGCAAGGGGAGAGAGAGAGAGAGAAAGGGTGACCCTTGCTCTTCCCCAAAACCAGCCAGCTGCATACAGCAGACCCCCTCCTTCTTTTCCAAAAAGAAGACCCTCAACTCAGCTGCATGCACTCTCTTGCACCTTAGAGAGGAAAAGAGAGTTAAAGAAAATCATAAATGGCCAAAACCATAGTATAAAGAGGAATATAGGAGGCCGGCCAATGTTGCTGGAGAAGGAAGGAAGGAGAATGAAAGTAGAGAGGAAGAAAAAGAAGAAAACCGAGGGTTGAAGGGAAGAAAATTGTAAATCCCTTCTTAAAGCTACTGAAAAATTATAAGGTATGAACCAAACCTTCTTCCCTACCTATTCTTAAGACTTTGGAACCAAAAAGATGAAAGAAACCCCAAGCAGATGACCTAGGATCTTTACACTAGCTGCTAAGGAAAACTGAACTAAAGAATGCATAAAAATAAGGATGAATGGGGGCTAAATTCCAGAACACTTAACAAAGAAAAATGAATAATTTGAATGGAAAAAACTTGGTAGAGGGCCGACCATAGCTGAAGGGTTGGACAGAATCTGTTGTGTGATGAAATGCATGAAAATGACATTTTTGAACTCCTAAGATCATATTCAAACTAAAACAGAATGCATGTGGATGACTAATGCTTTGATTTTTCACATATGATGGAAGAAGTTACATTAAATGTGTAAAGAAATTATGCAATGCATAAGGTGTGATTCTGCTGGATTCCTAAGAGCATTTTATGTGTTGGAACCGAAATGTATGTGGATGTTCATACTTGAATTTGTGTGATTCTGCTGGATTCTAAGAACAATTTGTGTGT
>Ga0307510_10001165_pt1 | contig 28354 bp, 12 predicted proteins | sample 12_EM_MG_FD_207224 | JGI IMG/M metagenome (GOLD analysis project Ga0307510, IMG submission 207224) | Populus trichocarpa ectomycorrhiza microbial communities from riparian zone in the Pacific Northwest, United States - 12_EM | ecosystem: Host-associated > Plants > Roots > Unclassified | place... | reverse complement strand
ATCATACGACATTGGTTTTTTTTTTTTAAAAAAGAAAACGAGCTTTGTGATTTTTTCCCTTATCTTTTCTATCATACTATCCCGATCTCATGACTTGAGTTGTGGGGTTTTGGCGAGTTAATCATGTTGACTCAGCTCTTATAACTTGGGTTGACTCGGTCTTTATAACCCAAGTTACAAGTTTTTCATGCTAACTCGGGTTGACTTAAGGTTTTTTTGTTATTTTTAATCAATTTATTATTTTTTCATATTTAATTGGTTGAGAATTGAGTAATATCATTTTTTATTTTTTGAATTTTTTTTTAAGTTATCATGATAATTTTTTATTTAGTCCCAAGGAAAAACAAACCAGCAAAGCAAGCTTTGAATATCATATGGGTCCGTGCGTGCCCTAACAAACGGTTACCTTATCTTTTCTGTTTATCAAATTCATATTTTGCCGCGAACTCTGACCAGCCAGCATCTTCTTCTTCTGGCAAAGCAAAAGCAAAACAAATCTTTAAGACATTTTTGTGATGGAAACAATAAGCGTGCTTTACTCTCCCTATGTTATCATCTTCAAGCTAGTAAGCCTTGTCGTCAATCTCCAGTTGAAAAATCACTGAAGCTACAAAGATTCCGATCACCAAACAGTACTCAACTACTGTCGGATTCTGATAAGGAAGGTTTGACAGTGTTGAAACTGAAAATTTTTCCGGTTCTGTCAGTCCTGTTTACGTGCGCCTACACCTCCTAATAAAGATCTCCGAACTCCTCATAGCGGGTAAAATTAGTTTTGTGATCTTAACATTAATACTATAGATTAAATTTGGGAATTGTTTTATAATTTTGTTGATTTACATCTTGTGATATTTTCCGATGGAATGATTTGCTTGAATGTGCAGGTACTATTTTGCTGATGACAAGTTTATTTTCCAATACTGATGTTAAGAATCTCATAACTTTGGAATAATATAAAATCATCTCTCTAGCTTCACCAAACAATTTCAACTTTTAAGTTAAATATGATTTATTTTTTTTACTAACTAAAAGATAACTAAAAGATTATGAGTTCGAATATTACTATATTTTTTTTCTAGTTAAAATATAACAACATAAGATAGTATGGTTTTGTATAAAATTGGTTTAATGAATCATGTTAGAGAATGTTTGTTATTGGAATAAGAGTGTTTGTTCTTGTTTTGGTATGATAAATATGAGAATTTATAAAGTATAAATACTTAGAGAATAAAAATTATGAACCCTTGACCTGAGTGATTCAGGAGGTATAAATAACCTCTAAACCTTGTCATGTTGCTTGAATTAAGGGGTTGAAGTGTTATTTTCTCCTGATAACATTAATGAAAATAAGAGATAAATATCTCTTACACAATATATATTAATATTAATGAACAAATATCCCTTACACAATATTAGTGTTGATGGAAATATGTTAAGACATTGGAAGACTTTTATACACATAAGAATGTAGAGAGATGAGTATTCTTGACATTAATTTTTTATGTTAAAAGTCATAAGAATAAACAAACAAAACTTTATGGCCTAACATAAGGCCTAGAATTATCGTCAGTTAGGCTCATACCATTTAGACTTGGCACAATACTAAGCCCACAAACAATGAGTCTAGTAGCTTGCCAAACCCATATATACTTGGGATCAATGTGTAGCTAAACTCAAGGATGTTGAGTTTAATAGATCATAAGACCCATGTCTATTTGAGCTCAATGCATAGCTAAACTTAAAGACATTGGGCAGCTTGCTAAACCTATATGGCTCAGCGCGTAGCTGAACTCAAGGATGTTAGGTCTGACAACTCGCTAAACCCATGTGTACTTAAGCTCAGCACATAGCTGAACATAGGGACATTGGATTTGACAGCTTGTAAGACCCATGTCTACTCAACGCATAGATGAAACCAAGAATATTAGACATGGCAACAAGCCAGATTTATGTCATCTGGGCCTGGCATTCTGCCAAGCATTTAGATATTGGGTATGGACGATAAGCCCCACCCTCCTATCATTTGGATTATCACCCTACCTTCGGCCTTTTAAATATGGATTTAGGCTAAAAATTTAATTTTAAAAATATGTTATCCAAGAAAAACTACTATGAATCCTTCCACAACAGATTAAGCTTTTGTGACGTTAAGTGCCTGCTCATTTGATCTAACAGAAGAAGTTGTGTGTTCAGTCTAAGTGATATTTTTTTTAATTATCGCAAAGGTAGGCATGAGCTGATGTTGGAGAATACTTTTTGTGGTTGAGAAAGACGTGCAGCCTCCTCAGGTAGATATGCATTCCATGAATGTTGTCCTGTTCCTCATAAATCTTGAGATTACTGTTGATTTGTCATGCATAATTTTTATTTAGAATTTTATGTTTTGTCATTTAACAAGGAATTAACATCTAGGTTTCTTAGCTTGACTACATAAGAGAGATTCTGTTGTTCTGATGTTATAAAAACTACCATAAAATCAATAAATATAAATGGAAATACTGAGAGAATATTTTCGTTGGTAAATTGCCGACGGATTTTACCGACGGAATTTTCGTTGGTAAACTATGAAACTGTTCATCATGTCAATTACAGAGGGAATCACCAACGGAAAAATTCCGGCGATATTTTTCAGAGAGCTCTGGAACTATTCACTTTCCAATTGCACTATTAATTACTATTCTTTATGGACAAAATCACAAACGGATTGAAAAGTCATCGATGTTATTTGACGGTTTCTGAAATTTTTTGATTAAATTGAAAAATTAAATTACATATTACAGACGAAATCACTGATGGAATGATTAAAAATATTAATATTTAATTATCCGTCGGTAAAACCGTTGGTAACACGCCTCAATAAAAAGCCTAGAATCCATAATTTCACAACAGACGAGGTTCCTTTCTTCTTCTTCTTCTTCCACGTATGTAAAAAAACATCAATATCCATTTCTTTCTCTTCTCTCCTCAACTCCTTCTCTTCTTCTCCATGCTCAGGAATGTATTCTTCTCCTTTCTTCTTTTTTCTTCTTAGTTTTTTTAATTAATATACTTTACGAATTTGTTTTTTTCTCTCTTTTTAGCTTCACTTGCAACCACGTTAAGGTAAGATTTTTCTTTTTTCTTCTTTTTTCATGTTTTTTTTCACTATATTTGTTATTTTATTTTATTTTTAATTGTTTTTGTTCTTAATAATTGTATGAATATTATTGTAGGATTTTTTTTCCATATGATTTTCTTCTTCTTTTTTCCAATCGTTTTGAGTATTATAGAGTGTTGATTTATATTAATTTAATTATTTTATAGTTTTGTAAAATGGATTTTTTTAAAATATTTTTAAATAATTACCGACAAAATTACATACGGTTTTTTCCGCGGAATTGAGCGGATAATTTTTTTTTGCGCACCATTTCCGTCAATAACTCTATCAGTAATAATATTTTTTATTACCAACGGAAAAACAATTACCAATGAAAGATTCATCGACGAAGTTATTTCGTCGGTGATTTCGTTGGTAGATTAATTACCAATGGAATGATAGTACAAATACCGAAGGAAAATTCTGTCGGTTATAGTTTTTAAACCTGACTCGGTGGTCGACTCAGTATAATGATTGGGTCACGGGTCAGATGGGTTGACCCGGGTCAACCAAAAAAAAAATCTATATTATATTTATCATATTATATTCACCTAATTAACAATAAAACAAGCATATAGTTTAGTTAAAATATTGGTTAGCAACAACCCTTAAGGAATGCTAACATGGCAAGATTACAAAGTAATGTCTTTACTCAGTGTGTAAGTGATGCATATTATAATTGTCCTTATTTAATCCCCTGCTATGCAAAACACCAACATAACATCCTCTCTGCTGTCATGCTCGATACCAAGGTCTCTGCTATTTTTTCCATCCCTTACTCTCCCCATTAATTACTCCTACTATTAACCTCAATTTTTATTTATTTTTTTGTTGCTGCTAATCTTAATCATCGTAATTCTTCTTTCTTTCTATCCATCCACCCATCCATCTACCACTCTCTGCCTGCCTTTCTAATCTGTGTTATACGCAGTTGATGATGCATTTTTCCTTGTCAATTAGGCATCTATAATCACATCAGTTTTATTACTTGGTTTTCATTGATTAAACCCACTTGGATCTAATCATCTACTGATTATAATCATAGATGATTAGATTCTCTCAATCTGTTGTTAACAAGAACATGAACAAGGCAAGAAACAAAGCCTAGATTCAAGAAAAACACAAGCAAGGAACAAAAAAGGATTGACATATAAACTGGGCAGAAATAAGGTAAGGAACATAAATCTATCTTACATAAACAAAAAGCCAGTGAATTAAACAACTTATCTTACATTCATGAAGAGAAATGAAACCAGTGAAGAACAGAAATCTAAGAGAGAAGAAAACCGAAGCGAAACAAAAAACTATCTTATATCAAACCATTGCTTTCATAAACAAAAAACTAAAGAGAAATAAGTAACAACAACTTCATCTGACATTGATTTGCAGATCTTAACTAAAGAGAGCCAAATCAAGAAAAGAACACAAACTCCTTGCAAAAACAAATTTAGAGTTTGCTGAGGGCCTCTTCTTGTTATTCTAACCAAAAGAGAGACGGAGACTTACCTAGTATGGCTTGCATGTAGCTTAAATTTCTCTGCAACTGATATGGCTATGAACTTTGAAGATAGAGATTAGGTTTTCTAATTCTGTGAATTGTGATTCTGTGTGTCTTCATGTTGCAATGCAAACGGTTTGGTTAATTGATAGTAAAAAGTTAAAGCAAAAAACGACGTCGTTTTATATATATATATAAAACAGTCGGGTTTACCCGGGTGGACCAGGTTCGGGTCGACCCGTCGGGTCGATCGGGTTTCACCGGGCCAACTCCCAAGCGGGTTTTTACCTCAACCCGAACTGGTCCCAGGCCCGGGTCGGCCAGGTCTCGGGTCGACCCACCGAGCCAGTTCGGGTTTTAAAACTGTAACGTTGGTAAATCCAAAGATTGTGGTAGTGAAATAAACTTGTTATTTATTGATAGCGCATAACTCTTCCTTCTTTTAGCCATCCTTTCCTTTTCTTTCCCCTGGGGATGCAGACAAAGCTACAAGATCATTAAATAAAATATACAGAATATGGATCTTTTGCATTTGATTTGTGCCCATTTCTGCTGCTCCAGGGGTTACGAGGGATTGTGGTAGTGATGGTGGTTCAAAGTACTTTTCACTCAGAAATACATTAAAATAATTTTTTTATTTTTTAAAAATAATTTTTGATATTAGTTCATTAAAACGATTTGAAAATATAAAAAAAATTTCATTTAAAAAAAATTCAAAATTTAAAAGAACACGATTTGCACCGCATTCCCAAACAGAAAAGGGTTAATATACGAAAGTTTAATTGTGGTTGCTGCATTATATAGACAACAAATGTCTGGCTCTTATTTTCAACATACAATAGATGATATTAGGTCTAACGATTTTTCCTCATTATCAATTTTTTCGTGTGAATTTGGGATTGCATTTAAGCAATTAATTTAATTTAATTCAAAATCAAAATTATTTTTAAAATAAAGCTAAATTTAACAAAAAAAATAACAAATAAAAAACTCGAAATAACCCATATCATTTTTAAAATTAATAAAAAATCATTTAGAAAAAAAAAATAAAAAAGTAACAGAACTCAATCTCCAATTAAATCAAATACCGAAGGATAAAAAAAAACATGAGCTTCAAAAAAGGAAAAAAGACAAATGAACCTAGATGAATTTTTTAAACTTGGGTTAATCTCTCAAATTTACAACTCGTTAAATTGTAGACCTAGGCTCAATCAAGAAGCTCAATTCAATATTGAAAGATGAAATCAGAAAAAAAATATCAATTTTAAAAAAATTGACAAAGCAAAAAAAATAGCAATAAAAATTCAAGAAGGATGAAATCATAAAAAAAAAAAAATCATATTTATAAATGATCTTAAATAAAATAAATAACAATAAAAAAATGGTGATCAAATTTGATATATTAAAAAATTAATGTAGGTTGAAATTAAAAACAAATTTTAATTTTATAAAATAATTCAAATAAAAAAATATCAATTGAAATAATTGAAATAATATGAATCAAATTTGAAGAAAAAAAAATTGTAAAATTTTAAAAGATCAATGAAAATCAAGAATAAAAGAGTAAATTGGTGCCCAACTTGAGGGAATTACACCGCACATGTTGCCTAGGGAGAAAACCCTCTGCCGTGACATATCAAAAAATTCCAAAGAAAGCTGTTTTTGTAGTTGTTATACAGTTTGTTTTTATATTTTAAAAATATTTTTTTAAAAAATTAAAAATATTTTATGTTTTTTTTTCAAATTAATATTTTTTTGATATTTTTAAATCATTTTGATCTGCTAATATTAAAAATAATTTTTAAAAAAATAAAAAAAATTATTATTTTAATATATTTCTAAACAAAATATACTTTAAAATACAACCATGAACATTCTCTGTAATCTGCATGCTCTGCTTAAACACGGAGGAGTGACATACTTACTAACACGTACAGAACTAGGGGGAAGGTTAGTCTTATTTTTCGTACTTGCGATACCTCTGTCCGTTTATCAACTTGTGTTCCACTTTCCCAGTTTAGGTGGCACGATTCTAACCTCAGCAATCAATTTTCTGTGGTATCAATAATCAACTGGATATGAAACATGAGATCAAGAACCCTAAAACTTAGCTGTGCAACAATAATAGCTTTCAAATGTAGTCATGCCATTTTGATCTTGCAGTCTTGCCGGCAACTAACTAGCTCTGTGATCTGCGTTTTACAAACATGACTTGATGCGAACACTTACCGTTGATAGCTTAAGGCTGTTCCTTCTATTTTTTCTGTTCATATTATGGGCTTAAATTCTTAATCTTTCATCCTTGTTGTATGTAGGTAATTTTGGAGATTACCAGACATGGCAGAGATGGAGGTTGGAGGAAGACCATGGTTTACAACTTGGATAGGCAAGACATCTGCTTCACAGTCCCTCTGACATGCTCTTCTAGTTCCCATTGATCTGGATGGAATTTACAGTTTCGTTCCATTATTCAATCCCCCTGGTTTATAGCCTAGTTGGCTCGTGCTTTCGTTTTACAAAAGGACTCGCCTTTCACAACCTAGAAATAGAGAGAGATATGGCATGGTGTGGGTGCCAACCGCTGTTTGCATGCACCTTGAGGACCTGTCGGTCCAAATGCTCTGGATGCCTTCGTTATCTAAGAAGCAATTATATCCATGGCTTAAGCTTTTAATACAGTCCCAGGTCAGATATAGTGAAGGTAACAGCAACCTTTTTTCCACTGCCTTGTATAAGACAACGGTTTCAAATGCTCTGTTTGTCCCCAACACATCGTGTTTGTTCAAGTTGGTAACAAACTGATGTGTTCGTTTAAGATGGTAACCTACTGATCAAACATACTCTTGTCTGAGAATATTTTTTTGTTACCTTCAGTAGTTTCCAGTTTTGTTGATTATCGATATTTTGGCATGAGTTGAACTTCTAAGCTTCTAATTACTAACAGTGAACTTAGACCTTGGTTGTGGTTCATCAAGTAATTAATCTAAAGAAGCAATTATATCTGTGTATCCAACATCTTACATGTATTGGAGAAAATCTGTCCAGTTACATTACAATACATTGAGAAAACAAACAAATTATTCACACTTTTCCTGATTTCTCAGATATTATTTACAAAAATGTTTCACCAGTAGTCCTTGCATGAGCAAGAACCATCTTTGAAATGGTGGAAACGATTTCTATCTCTTGCAATAATTTCTCTATTGAAGATCTTTGATATTAATTTGGTGGCAGAATGACAATTTCCACACACGCGAAGATTCTTCATTATTCTGATTGTTGTCCCTGGCTTTGTACTGATCAAACCAAAGGCAATGGCCAACTTTTCACTGTGATGACTCAAGACCCCTTCTTTCCACTCCTCATCCATGTCGTAGAGCACCTCTGACGTATCTGGTACAAAACCAGCTTTCTCCAAACGCATATCAATTTCATCCAACATCTTGTAGATTTCATTGCTCTGGGGATGGACCTTGTCACCAACAAGAAACTCATGCACCACACTATCTACTTCAATAGAGCTACAACCAGGAACTTTCTTCATCCTGTTATCATTTAGCCTAGTTCTTATTTTTGCTACATCCTCCCATCTACCAGCTCCTGCGTAGATGTTTGACAAGAGCACATAAGCGCTTGGGTTTTCAGGTTCTAGTTCAAAAAGATGCTTGGCAACAGATTCAGCCAACTCAATGCGTCTATGAATTCTACAAGCTCCAAGAAGAGAGCACCAAATGGCCCCATCTGGTTTCATTTCCATATTCTTCACCAAGGTTTCTGCTTCATCAAACAACCCGGCTCGACCAAAAAGATCTATCATGCATCCATAGTGTGGCAATTTTGGAGAAACCTTGTAATCTTGGATCATTGAACTAAAATATCTGCGTCCAAGACTTAGCAAACCAGCATGCTTACAAGCTGTTAACACGCCAACAAAAGTGATGTCATCTGGTACAAACCCCTCACTAGTCATTCTTGAGAACAGCCCAAGAGCCGTATCTGTGTGCCCGTGCATGGCAAACCCAGATATCATTGCATTCCAAGTTGCCAAGCTTTTAGTATTCATGCAATCAAAGATTCGTTTAGCTGCCGCTAAATCACCACATTTTGCATACATGTCAATGAGGCTTGTCCATAGGGCAACAGTATTTTTCATACTTTTCATGTTCTTGTCGACATAAGCATGAACCCATTTGCCAAGATCAAGCGCACCCAAGTTAGCACAAGCCGGAAGAATGCTCAAGAAAGTGACATCATTAGGATCTATATTCGACTGCATCATTCGCCTAAATAGCCCCAAGGCTTCCTTATAACAGCTCATATGAGTATAGCCACCAATCATAACATTCCATGAGACCACATTCTTATCCTGTATTTTCTCAAATAGATTGCTGGCTTCTTCCAAATCTCCACATTTAACATACATGTCAATAAGTCCGTTTACAAGCCTAATATTTGATCCAAGTCCACGATCTTCAATCCAAGACCGAACCCAATTGCCCAGTTGAAGAGAAGATCCTGATTGAGCGCAGGCCGAAAGGACACTAAGCATTGTGCTCACATTAGGTGTAACCTTTGCTCTACGCATCTCTTCAAAGAATGCCATTGCCTCTTCGACTCGACCACTCTGAGCATACCCAGAAATCATAGCATTCCACGACACAACATCTCTCACAGGAATTTCATCAAACAACTCTCGAGCTTCATCCAAAAAACCCTTCGAAGAGTACCCAGTAATCAAAGCAGTAAAAGAAACAGCATCTCTCATAGAACTTTTATCAAACACCAATCTTGCATTAACCAATTCACCATTTTGAGCATACATGTTAATCAACGAAGTATGTACGAAGGCATTATGTTCAAGTCCAAGCTTCAAAACATGTGCATGGACCTGTTTCCCTTCATGGGCACCTCTAATTTTGGTGCATGACTTGAAAATAGAAGGAAAGGTGTACTCATTCGGCTCTGTACCAGAACTAATCATATGAACATAGTATTCTAAAGCTAAAAAAGGGGATTCGCTCGATGAGAGACCCCTGATCATATGATTCCAAATCACATGATTGGGGTTTCGAATGGTTTTGAAGAGCGAGAGAGCATAAGAGAGGTCACCATGTGGAGAGACGGCGCAAAACTCGATGAGCTTGCTAAGAGCGAAGTGGGTGTTGTGGAGGCCAGTTTTGATGATTTGGGAGTGGATTTGTTTGAGAGTCTGGAGGGTTTTGCAGTTGGAAAGGAGAGTTAGAGAAGGATGGTCATGGACAAGTTTGTATGGCGGAGAAGGATCAGAGAAGGAAAGAGCTTGGAGAGTACTTACGGGTGAAGCCAATGCCACCATCTTCATTTGTAGTTTGTGAAACTGGAGTTCCTCTATTCAAAATTTTCAAACATGAAGAAGGTCAGATTTTTATCCTTGTAGATTTATTATTGTTTCACTTTCACCCTCATAGTTTAAGCTTTGACAATATTACCTCTATAGCTTCTAAAATGTCTTTATTTTGCCCTTGATAAATAACTACTTTTTTCATGAATTATTTCTTGGCTTTAAATTATATATCATAATCATGTCTAATTAATTTTTGAATTATTTATTTTTTCATATATTTCTTAATTTGGTACCGTTCACCATCTTTAATTACTCTATTACATAAAAATGGTTGCATGCACAACAACATTAACTACAAATATTCTACTAATCCATACAATAATTATGCACTATAGTACAAAGTCACATATAAATAAAGAAGAATATCACTTATTTTTAGCTAAAAAAAGAGTTAAATAATCTCTCAAGAGATGATTATTCATCGGAGTATATGTTTGATATTGTAGTAATTTTTACGGTTATGAATTCAAAAAGTATGTATAAAAAAAGTTATAAATTATAATTTTTCTTAATCAATATTTTAAAAGAGAATTTTCAACGAGATTCATGAAATATATATATATATAAATAAATAGTATGTATTGAATAATCAAATATTTTTAAAGCCATGGTTGATGCAAAACATAATTTCAATCGCACAATATTCCACTTTCGAACACATTTATGTTGAATCTGTACTATCAAAAATTCTAATTTAAAAAAAATCAAAAGTATGTGATTAATGTTTGGTGTTTTTAGAGGTCTAAACAAACCTCAAAACCTTTGACTCAAACAAAAACTTAAATGATTCAATTAAATTTAAAATAAAAATATTATGTGTTGAATAATCAAATACTTTTAAAGCCGTGGTTGATGCAAAACATGATTTCAACTACACAGCACCCACTCTAAAACACATCCGCGTTGAATCTGTACATGATCAAATATTATAATTTTAAAAAAATCAAAAGCATGTGATTAATATTGGGTGTTTTTAGAGGTCCAAACAAACCGCTAAACCTTTGACTCTAACAAGAACTTAAATGGTTCAATTAAATTTAAAATAATCTTGAACTGCCAGCAATAAATGGTTCAATTAGGGCAGCCATGATACATCAAAAGGATCAATATAAGAAAGTATACGAAATATAAGAACCAAAAGTGAATTTTATAGCACTGTTTAAATAAACGGTAAAGAAATGGTTAGCGTTGCCAATAACGTTCCTTTTGTCTCCCTTTTCCATTTTGCCGCCACCTCACTCTCTCACACACCTCCTCCTGTGCTGGTGTATAAATACCAGCCTCAAACCTCCCTGCTCCTCTCTCTCTCCACACAACCGTCCATTCTTAATTTCTCTCACTCTCTCCAGTACTCAAATTAATCTTTCAAAAATCTTGAATTTCGAATAATGGAAGTACACATTCACAATTTCTCCCCTAATTTCTCACCACTTCGACCCCTAACAAACCCTAATTCCTCTATCAAACTCTACCACTCTCGAGATTCTACCTTTTCTATAACTCTATCGAAATCACTCAAGCTAGGGTTCCGATCATCGCCACTGCTGGCGGCGTCCACTCCCATCACTAACACCGATACTTCACTAGCCTCAAATGGAGAAAATGAGAGGAGTGTGAGTCCAGTTTATGTGCCAACGCCACCTAATCGTGGGCTCCGTACTCCTCACAGCGGGTAATTTTTTTTTATTTAAAATTCTTGATAATTATTTATTCCTAAATTGTAATTTTATTTCAATAAAATTAACAGGTACCATTATGATGGGACGACGCGGAACTTTTTTGAAGGTTGGTATTTTAAAGTGTCGATACCGGAGCGGAAACAGAATTTCTGTTTCATGTATTCAGTGGAGAATCCTGCGTTTCCTAAGAAATTGACTGCCTTGGAGTCGGCACAGCATGGATCGAGATCAATTGGAGTTGGTGCTCAGATTCTAGGGGCTTATGACAAGTATATTTGCCAATTCTCTGAAGAATCGCAAGATTTCTGGGGAAGTAAGTGTTTTTCCCCCCTCTTTGTAATGTTATGGGAACTGTTTGAATTTATAAGATTCTGTGTTTAAGAGTTAAAGTTGTTACTATTAGTTTGTTTGTTGATGCTTAGGTAGGCATGAGCTGGCATTGGGGAATACTTTTGTTGCTGAGAGAAACATGCGGCCTCCAACTAAAGAGGTTCCTCCTCAGGTTGAAATCTCTATTGTTCATCTTAAATGTTGATATTGATATTCTTTTTGTTTATCATTTTTTTAGAATGTCCAACCTTGTCAATTTTATAAGGTTTTAACATTTGGGTTTCTTAGTTTGAATGGATAAGAGAGGATTTCTTTTTTATTTAGTTACAAAGCCGTGGATTAATAGTACATAAGAATGTTGTCAGAGTTGCAAGGCTTTAAAACTGTGCAATACAGCTGCGGAGGAAAATAAGAAAAGTCCTCTTTAACAATTTAACTGAAATGTCTCATTTTGCTTCCGTAACTTCAAATGGTTTCTCATGTCTGAAAAATTTGTAGGAATTCACATTAGCTACTTTACCCTTTTTTTTTTAAGTTTTGAGGTGGTTGAATATATCAGCATTAGCCTTCCTGTTCAGTTCTGTATTAGATATTTTTTTTGTTTATTTTACATTTCCTTGCATAAGACTGTTAAAACCTGAAAAATTAGAGTGGATTCTCAATTTCCTGTCTGCTTGGTTAGACTTAGTGCAAGTATTTCTTGGTTTGCGTGGTTTATATTCTTGCTGAGGCTAACCATGTCAAATGAATCCAAGTTACAACTTACATTTTGTAATATTTAATTTGTGTAGGAATTTGATAAAAGAGTTTTAGAAGGATTTCAAGTAAGCCCACTTTGGCACCAAGGCTTTATTCGTGATGATGGCAGGTATTCTCACTCTTGTCATCCATACCCATAGTGTAGAGATTGAGTTTCAGGATGTAACATCACACATGCATGGGGGCTTTTTTTTGTAAAATCATGCATGCATGTCACACTGCATTCAGTGCCACATTCAGGATAATGGATTAAACTTTCTAATGCTTTGTTAGTCCAACTCCTTATCTATGCTTAAAGTGGTGAGAAAATAATACGATTGGGTAAGTCGGGGCAAATCAAACATATTTCATGTTTGAAATTTTGATAATCTAATATATTTTTAATACCTTGGTTGTTTCTAATTTATTTGAGCATTGGTAGTTTGACATGACTTTTCTTCTAACTGCAGGTCAGATTATGTGGAAACTGTGAAAACTGCACGTTGGCAGTACAGCACACGGCCTGTTTATGGATGGGGTAATGTTGGGTCTACACAGAAGTCGACTGCAGGGTGGCTTGCTGCTTTTCCTGTATTTGAACCCCACTGGCAAATATGCATGGCCGGAGGACTTTCAACAGGCATTAACTATTCTTGCTTCTGGTTATAATTGTTTTGGAACTTTCAATCTGATGTTGGTTATGATACTTTTATTCTATTTTACAACAAGTTGTCTAATAAAATCAATGATCTTTGTAAACTGTTCTTGCTCATTATATATAATCAGCTCTTGTTTCTTACAGTTCTCTTTTCTCCCCCCTTCTAAGTAAATACCTTACAAGAATTTACAGAAGCCTCCGTTGTTAATTTCTAAGTCCTCATGCTGCTATGAAGGTCACAAGTTTGTGAGAGCAGAATATCCATAGGCTTTAGAAATAATTATATTCTAGGTTTTTGGCTCCTTTTGTTGTCACAGTGGCAAAGAGTATTGTGATTAGGTTCAATGCTTTCTAGGGAATAATGCTTTGGGTTTTGATTGGACACAGGATGGATAGAGTGGGATGGTGAAAGATTTGAGTTCGAAGATGCTCCTTCTTATTCTGAAAAGAACTGGGGTGGAGCCTTCCCAAGAAAATGGTTTTGGGTAAATATTTATTTCTTTCATGTGGTAAATATCTGTGTATTAATGGATTATATGTTTTTCTCACGTGGAATTTCATGCTTACATAACATTGTAAGGGTGGGTAAGTTACTTTCACTGTTGCTCTTTGCATGACTAATAATTAACTATTTACCCTCTTTTCAACATACAAAGGTGACCTTACATCAATATTATTCACCCCAATTCACGTTTTGATGTGTGGTGTGGGAATGTTGTGCTGTCATTACATGTTGGTTCAAAGTACAGAAATTGAAGAAAGCACATTAACTTTATCTCTGGCTCATTAGCCTGCTTTCTCATGGACTTGATTAGATGGCTCATTTTTTATGCGTTGTTGATTAGTGGAAATTTTTAGTGAAGAAATCTCCGCTCTGTTTAAGTTATTGAAGTTGTTGGGAATTATCGCTGGGACGATGTTTTGCTAATGCATCTTAGGTTTGCAATTGTCCACATATGCCTAACCTGGAAGAAAAGAAAATTAAAAAAATTAAAAGAAAAAGTCTGAATGCCTGTATGCCTGTATGCTAATTGTTGATGTTTTACATTTTACCATAGGTTCAATGTAATGTCTTTGAAGGTGCAAGTGGAGAAGTTGCTTTGACTGCAGCTGGTGGGTTGAGGCAAATACCTGGACCAAGTGAGACTTTTGAAAATGCTGCATTGGTAACTTTCCTATGACAATTCCAATACTTTGTTCTCCACTTTCCCTTGTTTCAGCAATTCTTTTTAGATAGATAAGTTTTTTCTGCTCTTTAGGAATATATATGGCTAAATGCATGTAAAGAATGAGATAGTGAACCAATGATATGCAATTTTCATGGAACCTCAGCTACCCTTTATGTTTTCATATGGAACTTGAATATTATTCATGAGTTTGAATATGCCTTACTATCTTTAGTTTGAGATCCTGAAATAGAAGAAAAGCCAAAAACATATTCAAGTTTACAAGTTGGACGCACTTGTTTTAAATAAACTGACACACAATACAATGTCCACCTGTGCAGGTTGGAGTACATTATGATGGGATTTTCTATGAATTTGTGCCATGGAATGGTGTTGTAAATTGGGAAATTTCTCCATGGGGTTACTGGTACATGGCTGCAGACAATGGGACACATTTGGTATCTTCTGTTTCCTGTTTCTAGTATTCACAGTCACACAGTATAAATCCACTTTTAACTCTGATGTCCCTGTAAGTTTGGTATTATTCTTCACTTAAACATGTGAAACATTAAAAAAGAAAAAGGAAGAACATGCTTGCCCACATGATTTTTCATGACCTCTTAAGTCTTTTATGGATACATATAATGATAAGTTGGAGTTATACTATCAACTAGAGGTCTAATTTATTGTCCTTACTCAGGTTGAATTGGAGGCAACAACAAAGGAATTGGGAACAGCATTGCGTGCTCCAACAGCAGAAGCTGGGCTTTCTCCAGCTTGTAAAGATACCGGTTTTAGTTTTCTGAAATTGCAAATATGGGAACGTCGATATGATGGCACTAAGGGGAAGGTGCATTTTACTTTTCACTCTCCCATATCCACATATTCATCAACTTCATGCGCAAAAACATTAACTTAAACTATTCTATTTAACCTCAGGATTTATTCTTAGCATTAAGTGGCCAAACTATTCAACAGAACATCAAAAACTTTGAACTTTTCTTGTGTGACAGTATTTATCATGCAATGTAGTTTCTTTACATAAAAACAAGTTTCGCAACCAGAGGTTGCACTTGTTCTTCCGACATGTATTTTCAGTGACATTATCCCATGAAACCAGTGAAAGGAGTCCATCTGTGGACTTCATGAGTGATTTTTTCTTAAAAATCTAGAGTTGTCGTTGGAGAAATGAAGAGTCTGCTTTTAGCATGTGAGAATTTGCTTCCTGGATGTTCTATTTTTGTTTGTCACACCTTGTATGTTATCCATGTGCTAAAATCCATATGGATTGATACAATTCCAATGACAGCGTTTTCTCATAATTTTTCAAAATCCTTGGCATCCAATTTTTTAATGTATTTTGTCAAAGGGGCAAAGCGCTGATCCCTGGCATGCAATTGTTGTGATTGGTATATGCTCTTAGATCTGCACTATTACAAGTTGGTTTTGTTCTTGTTCAAGAAACAAATAAGACCAGTTAGTTTATTTGTTCATACTATGGCTTTGGATATTCCTACACTTTCAGCATTATTATATGCAGTTAATTTTGGATGTTACAAGCGACATGGCATTAGTAGAAGTTGGAGGAGGACCATGGTTTACCACTTGGAAAGGCAAGACATCTATGCCAGAGCTTGTCAGCCGCACTATTGGAGCCCCCATTGACGTGGATGGAATTTTTAGTTTTGTTCCTCTGTTCAAGCCCCCTGGTTTATAACCACTAGGTCAGTTCTTTCATTACGAAAATGGATCAAACTTGGAAGTTTGAAGAGCCAGAGAAAGGAAGATGGCAGTTTGGTATGAAAGACGATCCATTGTGCCCCAAAACAGCAGACTAAATGTTTTCCGTGACGCGGTAAGTTGCATGATCAGTTCTTTTGTTGTAAATTTCACTCAAATAACATGTAGCTTGGGCAACTGCAGTTAAAAGGGAACTGGGTGCTTGCCTTAGTCTGACTTCATCCATTCTGAGGCATTTTGCATTAGCCACTCTTTTTTTAACCACATAGCTAGTGCAAAGCTAATATAGAATGTGTACCTACCTACATCGCTTTTCATTCAGCACCTTCTGCAACTTTGTGGTCATTTATTGCATATTTTGTGGTTTGTATCCTGAATTTTTCATTTGCAGCTATCAGAATGTAGCAGCAAAAGTAAGGGTGCCTTTACTTATGAAGTTGTTCTCGGTATTTTTCAGGGTTTTTTTTTAATAAACCGAAAATTAAAGAAGATGCATTCACTGAATTGTTTTCTTAGAAACAGGTGTTCTCTAATTCTTGAAAACACCAAATAGAGATGGAAACAACATAATTTTCTGAAATTAAACCCTTAAATTTCTCAAAAGTGTTCCTGTTATCCAGATCTGTTTACGATCTTATGTTATGTTTTATATCACTTATGATATGTTTCTCTTTATGTCATATGCATGCGAAATTCCTCGTCTTTCCATATCTGGCTCATACGGGAAAAGTTGGTCAAAAGCAAGTTTAACACAACAAAACCAATTTACAGAAGTATATTATAAGATTATTATTAGCAGGGGAACCATCATTAATTAATTCATCATTTACCTTTTAGTTTTTAAATTAACTTAAGCAGACAATTGAATTGAATTTTCTTTTCATGTATATTATTTTTCAAAAACAAATTACTGTACATGAAATGAGCTTCAGCAGCCAATAACCCCCTGTATATCCCAGTCCATATCTCTCGGATTAGGCATGGTTCATAATTTATGGATCCCATGTATTGAAGGATGTATAAAAAATCTAGCAATATATATTTGTTCAAAAAGAAAAATTACTGGAGAAAATATACTCCAGTCATTCTGAAGTAATGGTAACCCTAACCCCATTCTCAAGAGAAAGAAAAAGAAAAAGAAAGATATGGTAACCCTAAACCTCATGGTAATCAATTTTGTTTTGCTTCTACTCCAGCAGACGCTCCTCCTTGTCCTCGGCAGATCCATAAGCCCAAAAACATACAAGATAATACACAAAATTAATTATACTCAAGACAGTGATCAGCCAGTAATAATCATCTAACCGACCCTTGTTAAGATTACTTGACAACCAGCCGTCCTTCCCTCCCTTAGATGTAACCCTGTCCACAACATCCGCCAAACCACTCCCTATCAGATCAGCCACCGCGGTTCCGAAAGTGAAAAGAGCCACCGCAATGGTAGACATGCTTTTAGGGAACTGAGAGTAGTAGAATTCTATCTGTCCAATTGAATTAAAAGCTTCAGCCAATCCAAGCAGGATTATTGGTGGCAAAAGCCACACTACTGACGTTCACCACACCGTCAGGTTCGTCTTCTAGTCCTTCCTCAATAGCAGTTTTCCTTCTTATGGTTTCTACTACTGCTGACATTGCCCTTGCTGCAACTGGGACTAGCAAACCAATTCCTATCCTCACTTTAGGACTAAGCCCGCCACGTGGCCTGCCGGTGAATCTTGCTAACAATGGCAACAGAATTCGGTCATAAAAGGTTAGCCAGATTGTGAGAGTGAGAACCAGAAACACATTGAGGGATCCTGCTGGAAGTTCAAAATTCAAGATGTTCCTGTCCATGGTGTTTGCTTGGAGCGTGGCAAATGAGTTTTGGTTCAAGTTGATATGCATCATGATGCCTGTAGTCCAAATGGGGATGACTCTAAGCAGAGCTTTCAGTGACTCTACCTGATCAACTGTGCATAGCCGCCATGGATTTGAAGCTGACCCATCAAGATTTACATCCCTATCAGGATCTATTATGATACAAGTTCGGTTCAGACACCTGCACAAAGTGCTGAGAAATGTTAAGGAGAGATGATTTGGATAGTCAAGCATCGAAGCAAAACTTCGAGTCATCATTGTGTTAACACTGGTGTACCTTAAATTATCAGTAGGGACCTGGAACTCAGAGTCATCACTGTGGTAATACTGTTCAATGCTACCGTGAGATAGATTGAGCTTTCTGTTCCTGAATGCTGCAACCACAACTTGAACAAAACCTGTAAATAAGCTCGAGGAGGCCTTCACTTTGATGTACTGGGAAGAACCCACCAGAAACATTAAAGCAGAGAGGAACATGAGAATTGCAGGAACGGCAAACCCAACTTTCCAACCGAGGTTATCTTGAATGTAGACAATAACAGTAAATGCTATAATTGTTGATAATCCTGTTGCAGCATAATACCAATTAAAGAAACTCTGCAAGACACTCTCATTGTTGGGGTTCTCTTCGTTGTCTAATTGGTCTGCGCCGAAGGCAATAGAGCAAGGCCTAATGCAACCAGCTCCAATGGATATAAGGCCGAAAGAGAAGAATAAGATAGCCATTTGGCCCGCTGTAGCTGAGCTGCACGTTTCTGTGAATCGGTCACAAGGTGGAGGTTGTAGTTGTGGTATCATGGCAGTTAACCAAAGAAGAATCATCCCCTGCATGAACAGAGCAGATTAAGAGGTCAAGACTCAAAACCCCTATTCCCCCCCAGAAACTTGGAAGCAAGGCCAACAAAGAAGAAACTCGGTGAATATGATAGCGGGAAATGACTCACAAGAAGGCTGCAGAATGATCCCAAAGAGATCACCAGATACCGTCCCATGAATGAATCGGAGAGGAAAGCTCCGAAGATGGACAACCCATTAGACATAGCAGACCATAAGAAGAGAATGGTCGACCCATTTGCAGCCTCCAAGCGATAGTTATTCATCAGGTAGAATATCATATTTGGCATCAGCCCATAGCTAGCCACCCTCTCAAACGCCTCATTAACTATAGATGCACAGAACAGGAAAACAAATAACCCAACATGATTCAACAGAAAAAAAAGAACAGAAGGAGGAAGAAACTTAACAATAGACTCTGAAGATTACCTATGATGAAGGGCATGGTCCTTAGGCCACCCTTTTTTCGGTCCTTGTCCTTAGGGATGAGAATCATCTTCTCCTCTGCAATTGTGTTTTCCATTTCTTTCCTCTCTCTAACAGCACAATACTACACAGGAGTCCATACATTTGAAAAGATAAAAAGAAAGAAAATTAATAATATAAGAAAAGCTAAAACATGAGGGATATAATAACATTGTGGATTGCTCCGCATTGTTTTATTTTTTCTTTGAACACATGGTTTTTGTTTATTTTAACTCTTCTTTTTTGTTTTGCTATGATTTTTTAAAAATTATTTTTATTAATTTTATTTTTTAATATTGAAATGGTTGAGAGTTTATCTTTATTATTTTTTTTGTTTTTTTATAAGATTAACATGATTTGCGGGTTTGTTGAGGTAACCCAGGTTGTTACAATTTATGGATTTGGTGGGTTTTTTTTAATTGAATTTAGTTTTTTTATAATATTTTTTTCATATTGTTAAAAAAATAGTTTTAGAGAAAAAATTTGTTATTAAACTTTATAAAGTAACAAAAATTAAAGGATGTGGGGGAAGCCACTGTTTACCTAACATCCATTGCACCATGGATTACAATGGTAATCCACAATGTTTTTTTTTATGTTTTTGAATTTTTGTTATGATTTTTTTTTTCAAATCAATTTTTGTCGATTTCATCTTTTAAAATTGATATTGTTGAGAATTTAGCTTCATGCTTTATGGATTTGCCAAAGTAATCTAGGTTGCCCCGGTTTATGAGTTTGGTGGGTTGTTTTTTTTTTAATTGAATTTGAATTTTTTTTATAGTCTAATTTTTTTAATCATATAATTAAAAAAATAGTTTTAGAGAAAAATCATGTTATTAAATTTTATAAATTAACAAAAATTAAAGGGTATGAGGAAACCATTGTTACTATGAATAACAATAGTAATTCACAGTATTTTGCTTTCTTTCTTTTTCTTTTTCTTTTTTCTTTTTGTTATGATTTTTTTTATTTTTTTGGCGATTTCATCTTTTAATATTGGAATAGTTGAGAATTTGACTTCATAATTTGTTTCTTTTTATTTTACCTTTTTATAAGGTTAACATCGTTTGCGGGTTTGTTAGGATAACCCGAGTTGCCCTGGTTTACGAGTTTGGTGAGGTGTATTTTTTTAATTTAAATTGTTTTTTTATTGTTTATTTTTTTCTTATATAGTTTTTAAAAATAATTTTAGAAAAAAGTTATGTTATTAAACTTTATAAAATCCATGAACTTATTCACATGTTTGGCTGGTTGACTTGGTTCGCGAGTTTGACAAGTTTAATTTTTTTAAATTAGTTTTTTTTCATCCTTATATACTGGGTTAATTGGAAATTCAATTTCATAATTGGTTTCGTTTCGTATTTTATGAAATTATCGTGATCTAAAAAAAACATGTTGGTATTGGGTTGATGTTTGATTTTGCAATCATTCATTTTTGTTATCATATGATTAAATAAAATATAGTTTTTTTAAAAAAATTATAATCCAAGAGGAGTTCATAACCCAATTTACATATTTGGCGTACTAGTCCGACTTATTTGATTCACAGGTTTGACGAGTTTATCCACCGATAGGATATATATATATATATATATATATATATATTTTGTTTTTGGTCTTTTATTTGTTTTTAATTTTTTTTATTTAATCATTTAATATTGGATTGGTTGAAAAATAGATTGTATTACTGATTTTTATTTTTTTTCTAGGGATAATTGTCTCAAATAAATATCTATTTTTAGGTTGATGTTCAATTTTATGAGCGTCGATTTTTATCATATAATTAAATAAAAAAAATTTATAAAAAAATTGTTAAACCAAATAGAGTTATCAAGGTTGCATTTGAATATATATGAAATCGATCAATTTAAGAGGAGTTATCTCTCACATGACTAAATTAAAAACTTGAGTTTAATAAAGAGTTTGAGTCAAAAAATTTTAAAATTAATTCATTTAATTAGACTTAATAACACTATTAACAAATTCTATATACTTTTAGTATTTTTTTTAAAATTAATCCAACTCGTAACTCAGTCATTAATTAATCCTGCTCCGATTCGATATAATAGATATGCTCTCAGTGTCTCACTTGTCGGATTTTTTTGTTTGTTTTCTTTGAAAGGCTGATTCGTGTGTGATGACTAACAAATGTTTTAAACTACCACAGTCCACTCATCCTTGTTGCTTGCATTGTTTTGATGCCATTTTTTCTCCTACTTGAAAGGGAAACCCTTTTTGCATATTCACGTATGATTGTGATTTGTACAGTATAATACAAAACCATTGGTGCTCGGGAATGATATCAATTTAATTTAATTAATTAATTAATTTAATTTTTTTTTGTGGTTTGGTCTCATTGTTTGAGTCAAAGTATTGGAATAAATGAAAATAATCAAGTATTGGAATATTCATAAAATAGACATAGCTGTTTATTCAAGACCTTTGAATTTCCTTCCAATCATTGCAATGTGGCTATCATGGACAAAGATGAAGATCCAGCTATAAACCATACATGGAATCTAACACAATTCCGTAATTTTTAACCACTAATCCTCATCTGTCAAGGCTTCCCCTCCATCAGTAGCATTGCCTTCTTGTCCCTTGCAAGGACCATATGCCTTGCTACAAGCACGATAATATATGAAGTTAGCCAAACTCAAACCAGCAAGAAGCCAATAATAGTAATCGTAATGTCCCTTGTTGATGTTGCTTGAAAGCCAACTCTCCTGATCGTTTCCCTTGAAGAAGTTGCGGACAATAGTTACTAGCAAACTTGCTATCAAGTTTGAAACAGACAGTCCCATCTCGAACAGATTGGAGGCTACACTAGACATGCTCTTGGGCAATTCAGTATAGAAGAACTCATTCTGTCCAATACCACAGAAAGCCTCAGCAAATCCGGTTATGAAAAAGTATAGCAATAACCACAATGCTGAAATGTGCAGCACGGAATTAGGGTCACCAGAAAATCCTTCTTTGATCGCAGTTTTTCGCCGAACACTCTCTATAATTGCCAATGCTGCCATGGCAGCAGAGGATGATAGGATGCCAATTCCTATTCTTTGTTTTAAGCCGAGACGAGTTGGTTTTCCCCTGATTTTTGATGCTAGAGGGATGGCTACACGATCGTAGAGAGCAATCCATATTACCGAAGAAAATAACTGAAATGCAGTGAAGGAGCCAGCAGGAACTTGGAATTTTGAAGTAATGTGCCGGTCCATAGTAGATGCCTGGAGGACTATAAAAGAGTGTTGGAGTACATTTATAGACATCAAGACCCCTGTGGACCATATTGGGATTACCTTGATCAGTGATTTAAGCTCTTCTACTTCATCTACTGTACAAAGACTCCATGGATTTGAAGCTCTTCCATCTGGGATCAAGTCTTCTTTAGGATTTCTAATGACGCAAGCTTTGTTTAGAAACCTAAGACAAGGTATATGATACAAAACAAATTAATACTTTTTAGGAGTAATCATAGAATCCTGACATAATAGAATCCTATTGAGGTAAATCTTGGATATAAGACGGAAATTAATTTCAGGGCACAAAGTTTTTGAGCATATAATGATACCTTAATTTTTCAGATGGGACGAGAAGTCTTGATCCTTTCCTATGATGATACACATCATCTGTGACTTGGGATGATAATTTGATACTTCTATTTCTAAAGGATGCCACCAAAACTCGAGCAAATCCATCCAGCCAGCCTGCCTTAGCCTTTGACTTGACATAAATGGGAGAAGCTAAGAAGAATGAAAGAGTTGACAGGATCATGAGCACCACAGGAATTCCAAAACCCACCTTCCACCCCATGTTATCTTGAATGTATAAAATACAGGTCATGGCAAGGAACAACGCAACCGAGACTGTCGCATAGTACCAGCGGAAGAAGCTCTCTAATATTCCAGCACGTTTGAGGGTGTCCCTCTTGCCCAACTGCTCAGCACCAAAGGCCAAGGACGATGATCTTATGCCGCCAGCTCCAATGGCCATGAGGCCTAAAGAAGAATATAAAAGCAGAAGCTGCAATGTCGATGCGGATTCGCAACTGTCATGAAATTGGACACAAGGAGGTGGTCTTGCTCCCGGAATTATAGTTGTTAACCATAGTAGAATCACGCCCTGTACAATAAAATTAGGTTGATTGCTGCTATTGTGAGGTTGGTATATAGACTTGGAGTTAGTACTCTCTTTTCGATTTAGATGAATAGTTTGGTCTTCTTTTCAATCTCACAATTCCATATTTCTGGAATTAAAACAATATTTTGAACTTAAATCTCGTTTTGATGCAATGAGAATTGTAAATTCACGGATTCCTTTTTTATTTCTTAACTTTTGTTACAAAACCTTAGTTATTGGAATAAAAAAATCTCTAATCTTTTTGACCCTTACAACCAAGTAATCTCTCTCTTAATATGCACCACCTTGAAGGAAAACGTCCATAAAGACAACCAGCAAACCCATCAATGGAGATTTCTCCCGGTGAAACTTTATGAAGTAATTATCTCTTAAATGGCGACTATCAAAACAATCATGTGGTCAAAAACTCAAGTACATTCGAGCCCTAATCTTCTTAACGATCATTGAATTAAAATCCTGAAGGGAAAAACAAAATCAATAAAATAGATCGGACATTTTTTTGGTGTAAGATCAGTGGTTGTTAAACTATTGTACATAGGATCAAACCCTTCTAGCAAGCAATCTCAGTGAGAATAAAAAGGGATTCAATATTTTTCTTCCTTTCTCTAACTTAACTTGATGATACGCATAACACCATCAACCAATTAACAGATGGAAAATGGACAAAATTAATCACAATGTAAGAAGAGCAAAGTTGATATATTATATAAGATCTAGAATTACCAGAAGGCAAGCAATACATCCAAAGCCGATCATGAAATACCGTCCCACATAAGTATCCGCAAGAAAAGCACCGATAAATGGCGTAAAACTCGTGGCAGCTGAATGAAGGTAGAGTATTTGTGCACCATTGACAGCATCAATACCATACTCTCTTGTCAAATACAGTATCAGGTTTGTCGAAAGCCCATAATTTGCCAGCCTCTCAAATGCCTCATTTACTATAACAAATTACATCGAAAAACAAAATCCGTGAAAAGGATAATCAGAGCATAATATACATGATGGTTTTTTTTTTAATATGTACGTACCTATGATAAATATCAAGGCTCTTAAGCCACCCTTAGTAGTACTGCTGCTCAAGAGCGGCTCTTTGATTTTCCCTTTATGATCTAAAGGATCTTCCATTTGCTCTTCTTGGACCCTCTTCTTGCCTGAGGGAGTATCACTGTTGAAACTGAATCTCGCTTAATGCCCAGGTTGTGAGAGAGGGCAGGGTTGCCTTTTGCCACTCAATCATATGCTGGATATTCTGTTGCCTGTCGGGTGGTTCCCCACGATACTGGTACAGAAGAACCAGCTATATTCTATTAAAATAAAGCAAGAAAAAGAAGATACGAGGAATCATGGATTTTTTTTTTAATAGGTAAGTCATTTCAAGGATTCTTGATCCTAAAGCCAAGGTTGGTTTTGGTTAATCTTGTAGTTTTCTGCACGTTAGCATACAGTGAATTGCAGTCCAGCCTGAACAAGAAAACAAGAGAAATGGAGAAAATTGCGGGTAGGATTTTTTGAGAAATGGAATTTGTATATTCAATACGCATGTGATCTTAGAATGGGATAGTATATATTTCAAATTGAAATGGTTTCTTTTTTTTTTCAATTCTTTTGCCTCTGTAACCCAAGAGTTTTTCATAATAGGGGAGGTGCGCCATCCATTTAAATAGAAGTTAATTTTTATTGCAGCCCAAGTTGGTTCAAGGAAGACTTTTTTTTTTTTTTTGGATTCGAGGAAACCCCACCTCCCGGAAAGCGTATTTTATGAGCCCAGATGAGCGAGTACAACCCCGGCTGTTCCAGGCTCTTACAAGAGGTGCACGTCCTGACTCAAACTCGAGACCTGTTGTACAGATCTCAAGCTCTTTGCCATCACGCTACGTCCCTTGGGAACAAGTTCAAGGAAGACTTTCATTTTATTTCCAATACTTCATAAATAAAGGATTTGACTGCACTTAACTTCATGAATTTTTCCTTTACATTACGTTTTTTCAGACAATAATTTATAAATTATAGCTAGAACATTGTGAAATAATAATGGAATTACTGATAAAATATTTTTCATTAATATTGTCTAATGACAACACCAATACAATATTTTTGTTAAAATTGAATAAATAATAAATAATAAGTTGGGACCAATTATTTGTTAATTTGATTTATTGTTTCATTCATATTTTGACGCAACATTAAAATTGTGTATAAATGATAATTGATTATTAAATTGTGAATTCATTTTTAATTACCAAAGATTGATGAATTTTGAATTGATGGTTATATTATTAATAAATATTGTAATCAATATATATATATAAAAAATGCATGATTGTTCTTGAATATAATGAGATTTACTCCAAAAATTGTATAGAAAAAATTATTATAATTTATTTTCTATTCCAAAAAATATACAGAGAACTAGATGTTCATGTGTAAAGTTTAAAAATATAACACCGCAATACAGACGATTTAAAAATGTCACATTCATTCTCAATGCAACTTTCCATTTTATTTATGAATCCACGTGATAATGATTTTTATATCTTAGCCTTTCATTTAGGATTGCCAACTAAAATTGTCTATAATTTGCATTGGCGAGATGGAATATCATATGATATCTATCTTATCCTGCTATGTTGATATACTTCAACACATTAGAACATCCATTTAATAACCATTAATTCTTTTTTTAAACCTATTTTACTCAAACAAATTTCTCTTCCTTACGAAATACACATATTACCCTTCTAGGCCCCCTTTCATAGTACTAATAGTTTATCAGGTTAATTTAGTAGGTTTGCTCGATTAAATGAAATTTTGGCAGAGTTTATCTTATTCAGTGCCTACCTAATTAAAATCTAGTCCATGCAATAACCTATATAAAAAATCAACATCACAATTACAATCACTCATCACTATATAACACAATCTAAGGGTGATTATTTTTGGTTTGATTCAGTTTTTTTTTTTAAAAAACCGCAACCAAACTGAAACCGGTTCAAACCGACCGATTTCAGTTCGGTTCGGTTCAATTTTTTAGGACAAAAACCGGTTTGGCTCGGTTTTGGCTCGGTTTTTTCCGGTTTTTTTTGGTTTGGGTTCAGTTCGGTTCGATTTTTTTAGTTTCAGGCTTATAAAACCAAAACCGAACCGAACCGGTCGGTTTTTTCAAAATTTTAATCGGTTTAATCAGTTTTTTTTCACGGTTTGGTTTTTTCGGTTATTTGTTTTTCGATTTTCTCGATTTAATTGGTTTTTCGGTTTTTTTGCTCACTCCAAATACAATCCATTAGCCATCTTTGATCTCTATATAGGATCAATTAAAAAACATTCTATCTCTAGCCCCTCTTATATATAAGATGGCTTAACTATTTCTGATTATTAGCCTCCTTTTATATGAATGGCTTAACCATCTCTGGTTAGTAGTTCCATTCATGTTGTCAGCTTATCAATTTTTTATCAGTAGCCCTCACTCATATATAGCTGATTTATCAATTAATAATTAGTAGCCTTCACTCATGATTTTACTTATCAATATCTTTTATATTTCTTTGATTTCCGTAACATTGATAAGTCAAATCATATGAGTGAAGGACAAGCTGGAAAAGGCACTGCTGCCTCTCCTGATTAGAAAAAAAACGTATTGGTTATAGATGGGTGTTTCTATTTAGCAGAAGCCAAATTGAATGATTGGTGATATAAATTATGGATTTACTTTTGCACCTTTGCCTAAAATTAATACTGTTAGAGTTTTATTATCACTTGTGGAAAATCTTGAATGGACATTGCAATAATAATATGATGTAAAGAATGCTTTCTTGCATGCATGGTAATTTATAAAGAGAAATGTATGGTTGTGGTTACTTTTCAAAGTGTTTTTTACTCGGAAATACATTAAAATAATATTTTTTTATTTTTTAAAAATTATTTTCGACATTAGCATATCAAAATGATTTGAAAACATCAAAAAAATAATAATTTGAAGTAAAGAAAAAATTAAAAAAACTTTAAATTTTTTTAAAAATGTTTTTTTTTTATTTTAATAAAACCATATTGTTATTAATAATCTTGAGTTCGTGTGCAAGTCGGAAAAGGAACTTTACGGTCTCAAACAGTCGCTAAGAGGTTGATTTGGTAGGTTTTGACTTATTATTAAGAAATATGGATATTAGCATAGCAATGTCAACCATCCTCTATTTCTAAAGAGGTATAATGACAAATTAATGGCACTCATAATTTATGTAGATGACTCGATTGCCATTAACAATAATGAAGGAATTTGATATGAAAGATTTGGAAGGGGGATGGAATATTTGAGCATCTACACACACAAATCAAGGAAATAACTCATCATACAATATTTTTACCCTAAAATTACTTGGTAATTGAAAATGTACAAATGGATAAGCTAAATCAGTTCTCCAATGTAAATATATAGTTTTGGAAAAATAATGACAATAATTTCATCTAATAATAATAATAACAATAACAACAGCAACAACAATTATTATTAATTTATAGGTTCCGAAATCTCGTAGCTGAAAGAGATTATAATATCACTAGAAATACAACTTATTGTTCATTAATTAATTGTTTCAATGTTATGAAAAAGTCAACAACCACTTGCACAAGAGTGCACCGTCGCCAATACGCCGTGAGTCCTCCTGATCACCTCAATCCCTATAGGTCCCTCGCTAGATTTGTACCACATTTTCTATATATATATATATATA
>Ga0307510_10001164_pt1 | contig 28356 bp, 34 predicted proteins | sample 12_EM_MG_FD_207224 | JGI IMG/M metagenome (GOLD analysis project Ga0307510, IMG submission 207224) | Populus trichocarpa ectomycorrhiza microbial communities from riparian zone in the Pacific Northwest, United States - 12_EM | ecosystem: Host-associated > Plants > Roots > Unclassified | place... | reverse complement strand
TGGTGCCCCCGACGAAGCGATACGCTTAGACTTGCCCGCTTGCTTAAGCGTCGTCCCGGCCATCTTGCTCACCTCCTTAACGTTCTCCTTGACACGGGTTTTGCGAGTGCCGATATCTGGGAAGGAGGCGGTTTCTTTGACCTGCACGGCCCGACCCTCCGAACCGTCTGGGTCCACGAAAACCTGCGGCCGAGCGTTCGGCCGAGGCTGGACGGGGACAGAAGTCGACGGAAGCCCCCCGGATACCGATCCCGACTTGGACTTGTGTGACGACTTGGAAGGGGCGAGAGCTGGACGTTTAGTGACAGCCGGTGCTGGAATTTCATCCGGAGGAGGCGCAGCGAGGGATGTCATCAACCGTTTCTGAAACTCCGCGTGTTTGGTCTTCAGGCGGTCAACAGGTTCTGATTGCCTATTGATACCAAGAAGGAATATCTCGTCTGCCTCGCTCGTCCTACATACACCACGATCGTAAGTCCATCAAAGCCGTTCCCAAAAGAATGGTAGTCCAATCGACTCACTTGCCCATACGTTCCAAAACGCCAGCATACTCTTCATACACCAACGCATGTCCGGTCCCAATTTCGTTCGCCAACAAGAACTTGAAGATCATAGACGGCTTCTCGACGTAACTTGCGTAGAGGACCCACAACTTGAGATACCTCAACTCCGACCTCCAGGCACCATCTCGATCGTCTTTCAAGACGCGGGTGGCCTCCTCGAGGAGTTCCAGTAAACAACTGTCTGCGCTAGGACCCTGAGGGTAGTTTTCCAAAGTCCAATAGACGAATCGACAGTAAGCTTCCAGCGGATCGTCATCCTCGTCTTCCAACGCAATCTGCACGTTCATCCGATGCCGCTTCCTCGCTTCAGCGAGTTTGGCCTCCCGGTGAACATGAGGAGTCTTGAGGATCGCGGACAACGCAGTTACACGTCGGCCAGAAGCAAGTGGCTGGATGTTCTCTTTGGCGGCTTCCAGCACATCGCAATCAACGATTGCCGGACCATCACTGAAGACATCAACCTCGTTCCCCGCCGCATCGAATTTAGACATGAGGCCGATAGAGAGGGGTATCAAAGATGGGGAAGATGATAGTCGGAAGTTGGAGAGTCTCCGTTTCGGAAGCAGAAACTTAAAAAGCTCAACAAGCGAGGCGCGTCTGCCAAGCCACGTGACCAGACGCGCCGAGTGGCGTCCCGTATCGTGCTCGATTGTTTTGTGTAAACAAGGTGTAACAGGACAAGCTCGTCAGGATGAACGGAGGTTCTCCGGTAAAATGTAAAGGACATTAGGTATAACGGGAAAGGATTTGGGCCCTGTAGCTGCGTAAGGGGATAAGCGCACAAGCGCGAAGGGGGATATTTAAACGTCGTTAGAATAGATGAAAATCGTCGATGTAAGAAAGAAGAAACAGTAACGCGCGGGTCAACTACGCGAACATCCGGATAGTACCTAATGTAAGTCCCAAGGAACGTTTTCAGGTGTAACACATCTCGAGGTCGTTTAAGCGATGGGAATATTGTTCTCTGCTCCAATCTGCAACGCCTTGTGTTTTGCGAAGACGGGATATAGGCAAGAGACGTGAGCCAACGCCCTAGTTTCTTCTTCGTCGATTTGTGTCATGTAGTGGCTGACGACCTTGATCTGTACGAGGACGGAATGAGGCCTTGGTATAATGAGAGCAATGGGGACCTACTCCTTTCTTGATACCATTCGCCTTGAGGGAAGAAAGCCTAATGAAGCATCGCATGAGTCACAGTCTGGAACATTTATCAGCTCTGCGTCACTCCTACCATTTGCGACCAGCTTGCTCCTTGAATGTCGGGAGCGAATGGGCAGAAATCGAGGCAACCCATTGGTTGGTCTCGTCTATCAACTCCGGGCTGACACTCAACGAAGGAAGGTTGTCGCCGGAGTTGATAAGATCGTAAACCCTCGTGAAGGGCATTTGGGCGAGATCATCGAAACTATGACTCGAGACATTCGTGCCTGGGGTCTGGGGACCCGGAGACGCGGCGACAGACGGGCCTCGAGAAGACAGATCAGGAGTCTCGGGGGTGCTGACTTCCATAACAGTAGCCTTCTTCTGTGGAGTGAGAGGGATGGGTCGGGGTGCAGGAGCCGACTCTTCTTCGGCAGCTTCAAGGACAATCTTGGCGTCAGCGATCTTAGCTCGCAACACTTCCGTATTGAACAAGCAAAGAGCGCGTTCTCGTTTAGGGAGGCTCATCAGCAGGTCAGTCAGTTCACCAATCTGCGACTTCTCCAACTTGCTGATAGCTTGGACCATACGTTCGCGCTCCGAGGTAGGGTGCAACGATCCAGAAGGAGAGGAGGTCCGTGGAGGCGTTACAACGGATCCCGGGATTGACACTGGGGTTGAAGGGTGCTCTGGGGCAGAAGCAATGGCCGCACTGGTAACAGGATCCAAGAGACGCGAATCTTGTGAAGGGACGGGTGACGGTGAAGAGAGAGATTTAGTCACTCGCACGCGGTCCGCAAGTTTCGTAGGATCTTGTATCACCGAGACGACATCGCTGAGGGACAGACTGACGATTGAATCCACGATCGGCTCAACCTCGTCATTACGGACAGACCCCAAGCCTTTGATTCGCCTCGTAAGCTCTCCGGAGAGGACCTCTTTGCGAACAACCGGAGAAAGTGCCGATAAACTGTCGTACTGAAGCGGAACGTTCAAACTTCCGGATAGTGCGGCCTGGAGAGTACGTCAGCCCAAAGAATGACGAAGCGGCGATAAAACGGGAGATAACCTGATAGTAACTTCCGGATCCTCGCCTTTGTCTTTCTGGTGTCCTGTCAACGAGCGTGGAGGTTGGAGACCCGAGCACTGCGGGGTGGGACCTCGGACTCGGCCACCCAACGTAGCTATCACCACCCTCGCTCAAGGTTGGGCTGGTGGCGCCACTCGCACTTCGTGGATGACCATTGTGGCCACTAAAACGAGCAGCCAACTTCTCCTGGCGCAACTGTTTCGGTTCGTGCAACCTGACGATAACTGTTTTCTTCTCCAAGACGGCGCCGTTCATCCCGTGCATCGCGGCAGACGCTTGGTCCGGCGTTTGGAACGAAACAAACCCAAACCCCCGACTTTCACCCGCCTCATTGCGCATCACCCGGGCGCTAGGAGGCATTTAGGTCACGACTTTACATCAAGCACGGAAGCCTACCTGACGATATGTCCGTACTATCCGAGAACAATAAGAAGCGGCCTAGTTACACGTTTATAGAGCACTCACCGGACGGAAGTGGGTAAAGAGCGCATTCGAGGTGATGGAGGTGTCGAGGTTCTGACATGAAATGCGCGTTAATTGTGCCACTGTAGGTGGGAAGACAACACAAACCTTGATAAAAAGATTACAAGGATCGATCAGCCCACTGTGGCTGTTTGAGCCAGGACCACTCAACGGTGCAAGCTGGACTTGCTGACCAGGGCCATGAACGAAGTTTTGCCGCACACCATGGAAACCCGCTCGTGGGGGCGAGTACTTGACGCGAACGGTGAGACTCGAGGTGGGGATGTTTTTATGAATGCAAATACCTGGTTCACGGGGTAAGGGTACCCGGGGGTGACAAACGTGGGAGCTCCGAGGGTAAAATCGCTCATCGAGCCACTGGTTCTTCGAGGTTGATAGCTCTGGATCGCGATGTTGTGACCATCGATCTGAGCACAATACATCGCGTCCTCTGCCTTGCGCGCGTCGTCCTCACGCCAAAATTCGATCATCGCGGTCTCCTGCGCGAAGGGAACACGCGTTCTGACTGCAGCCAGGGCACCATATGGCCTGAAGAGATCGTAAAGCTGGAAATCGGTATAGTAAGTAGGGAGGAATTTGACGAGACGCGGAGTAGCGGAGGCGGGCGGTAAAGGTGTGGGTGGATCAGTTGGGGGATAGGGCGATAGTACGATGTTCACGGGAGTGGTAAGACCAGGGAAAGGCTTGGAATGAAGACACGCAAGTGCTTTTTCAGCTGGAAAGAGATTAGAGTTAAACAGTTGATTGGTGTGAAGATCTAGAATGGATGGAATGAAAGCTACCTCGATCCAGATACTGGAACTCGATGGTTCCACAGAGGTCCTGGTGGGGTTCCTGTCTGTTGATCTTGAGGCGAAACTTTGCGCAGGGTTGGAAGACTACGGCAATCTCGTCGTCTGTCACGTAGGAGGGCAATCCGGAGATGTACAAAATGGGTTCGTGAAGATAAGGGTGGGGTTCTGTGTCGTGAGTGGCGGGCACGCCGAGGTCGGCCATCGTGGAAGTGGTCGTGAAGAAAAGAGAGAGTGGAGGAGGAATCGGAGGGGCGGAGAGTGACCGGACGATCTCTCTCTCGACAATGCACCACACGCCTGCCTGGGTGTATGAACGAAATAGGAATCGGTCACGCACAAAAAAATCGCCGCGATTATGTAAGCTCGGCCGGCACTTACCGTTCCCATCCGTTCTTGGGCGCTCGTTCTCCTTGGGAGTAAGAGTGTCATAAATAAAGTATGAGCCCGCCGCCGCTCACTCGATTTACCCCCGTCCATCATGTCTATCAGGTCCGCTTCCCCCCCTTCCTCACCAAGGACTTCCCCTTCGCGTCTCTCTCTTCAAAATATCTCTTCAGCTTTCATCCGGATAAGGAGGTTCAGAGGGGACAGGCAGATCGTATCTACGTCCGGACCTGAGCCTATCACCCATCCTTGTCTAAACAATGCCGTGTCTACGCACAAAGTCTCCGTGAGCCGCGAGGATCAGTTCGTCTGCGCGTCCGCTGTCGACGTCCCTAAACTCCTCCGTGCATGTCGTTCGACTCTCCTCGACCAAGCACGGGCAATCGGCGCGAACGTCCTGGTCGAAGAACAGTACGTTATCGCTCGGCGTCTTCCCCAATCCTCGCTCATGATCATTCCCGCAGGTGGTACACCTCTATTATCCCTCCAAAGAACCGCACAGGTGGCCCTTACAAAGTCCAGGTCAGACGATGCGAGCAGCAATGACTTTTCAACATGTCTCACTAACACACATCAGGTCCAATATTCTGCAAATGCCGCCCGGTCGGATAAGCGTGACCCAGGGAGCCCCGTCGCTCTGGAGCAGTCCAGGGGCGTCCCAGGACTCATGACGATCCTCAAGCGTGCCTAATGTTTTACCCTTGTCCTCTATCGCGCGCTGCTCGCTCGCTCATTCGCTCGTGACTTCGACAAATTATCACCCTCCTTGATCTCCGCTAGTATGCAAACTCTCCTTCGCGTTTGGTTGTGTCAGTATGTATCCGATTCTCTTCTCGGTATTTACTCCCCCTTGGCTTTCTGTCCCCGCGATTCCCCACTCTCGTTACCCTTGTCTCAGCTTTGCCAAGGGCTTGTCCTGAACCCCATCGGTAATCTAATCCGAATAAGTAGTCATGTCTCAGAACGCACGTTCTATCTAATACATCCGCTGATCGTTTCCTTTCGTCACTCCGATTCCTTTCCGACCATCGCACCGACTTAGAATCCATACCCTTGTTGGGGGTTGGGGAACCCTGGAGCTCCAGAGTCGCCGGGTTTAGGGTACCCAGGGTATCCAAATTGTCGACCATCTTGCCACGGATCCGAGTTCATTTCATCGGTTTGAGTCTGCGGCTGCGGCTGCGGCTCCCGAGGCCCCTCGCGCCCGAACCCACCGCTGAACCCACTCCCAACATCACTGTATCCACCGCCAAACCCGAACTGCTGTGGAGGTGGACCGTAAGAAGGTTGGTAGCCTCCTCCGGGTGGGTCGGGGTGGCTCGGCGCATAGGATGATGCGTAGGGCAACGCGTAGACCGAAGGTTGGTCTGTACGAGGCTCTGGTGGGATAGACCGATACGATGTGTCGCCATATGATGGCTCAGCAGGTGCGTACGACGAGGCATAGGGGCTGGGTTGTGGAACTGTATCTCCAGGGACTTCTCTTCTTCCATGCCCAGAACCACCGAATAGGTTGGGAAGTTGGCTCGGAACGCCTGGAATATTAGGGAATCCTCCACCTCCGCCGCTGCCGTAACCTGGGGCATACACCGACGAGTGTGAATGTGATGATCCATGACCACCTCCTCCGTGGCCACCTCCACCTGAGGGAAAGAGGTTGGAAGCTCCTCCGCCGCCGCCCGTTAGATTTTGGACATATCCCTGAACAGCAGCTTGCGCCTGGAGCCCATAATTCTGCCCAACGCTGCCCTCTGCCTCGCCTACTCCGCCTTCTCCTGAAAGTCGGATATTTTTGTGATCTCTCACGGATTCCTTGCGCAACCGTTCGAGCGTGGACCTCTTCTTCTTCTCACCTAACCCGTTGACCCATGCGTACATGTATTTCATCATTTCTCGTTGGACCTGAGATCTGGTATTGTGGAAGTCGGGGTGGAAGCTGGATGACCGTTAGATCTCTAGGGAGCGGCACCAGGGCCGGGGACTCACAATGCCTCCAAGATCTCCTCGGTTACATTGCGAACATTGATATTCGGATCATCCCAGGCTTTCACGACCAGGTTTACGGCGTGCGCCTGGGTATCAATCGGTTGGTCTGTGTCACATTTCCCCATTGAGAAAAATATCGTACCACGACAATCTTGGCCAGGTTTCCAGCGGGCTCGTTAAGTAACAAGTTCTAACCGAGTGCCGTCAACTTTCCAAATCAAGACAAGGGGGATATCTGGCGCTCACAAAGTGATCTTTACTTAAGAAGGAATGGGTCGGATCCGACTGTACATGCTCATGAACGTTCTCGAACCCGTGACTTTCTGTCCGAAGTGCTTACCGCAGTAGGAATGTTGAAAACCTAGAAAAATAATGGGTGAACTTGGCTGTATCGCATCAGACGCTCGTCACTGAACGGACCTCGTATTGATCGTGGCTATCGATAACTTCACCAGAAGCCGCCATGAGGCCGGTCGTAGCTGATTTCATCAGTGGCTTCAACAGTGGCTTTGCGGTAGCCAGCGTCAACCCGGGTCCATCATCATATACGGTACCACCGTACTTACCTCCAACGTTGTGAACACAAACACTACGTCACGGATAGCTGTCAGGTAAACGTCCATGCTACGTGGTGGTCGATCATACCAGATATATTCTCCATCAGCCTCTCGATCAAAGGTCCAAGGCCCGGGATCCGCTCTGTGGTAGTGTCAATTCCTGGTTGTAGCAGGCTCCTGCGGATAGTGATGCGTACCGATCGTCTTCTCGATCTTCTTCACAACTGAGGGCATGGCGATACTATCAGTCACATGCCAGGGCTCAAGGGGAGATCCAGGACATACTTCGGTCCCGGAGAGTCAAAATTGCCCACAATTTTGCGTGTAGCTCTTGCGGGCTGAGTTCTTCAGGAGGTTTACCATTCATAGAGCCACCCTCGACGCGGAGCTTTTCCATCTCCTGTAAATCACTCTTCATATCTGACCCGCCACCGGATGGGATAGCTGAAGCCAGGTCTTGAAGGAGCGAAAAGGTAGACCGGTTATCATCTCCGAGGCCACGGGAACCGCCTCCCGACGCCTTCGTCTTGGCCTTGGCCTTGTTCAGCTCGGCATTTAGGTCTGTGACGGATGCTTGACTCTGAATATGGGTATTTTTAGTATCGTACCCTTAGCCGGGACGGTGGGCTCACGATGTGGTCTGTGGCCTCTCCCAAGAGACTATGGACGAAATCACTAGGTCGGATCGTCAGGCCCGCATTACTACCTACAGTTCACCGGTGCATTACCTAGATCCAAATGTTCCTGAGGCAAATTCGTGAGATCTGCGGTCTGATGGAACGGAATAGATGTTGTACCTGTAACCAATGGAGCGACCCATTTTCCGCCGGGGGCTTGGATCCTCGCCTGATCGCCGACGTGTAGGAATACCTCGGTATAACCCATCGACCAAAGGGCAAGTTCACAGAAGTTTGAGTGTGCGGGAAAATCTTCTAAGGTGTGTAACTACGAAACCAACATCACTAGACGCGCAGACAAGAAACGTTGTTCGATACTTACAGCCTGTCCGAGAAGTCTGTAAGCCTCGTATTCATCGACCTTCTGGCCGTTGGCGCGCTGAGCCCGACCACGTCGAATGCACTCTTCAAGGGTCCTGCGGACGAGGGCTCTGCTCGTATCCCATCCGCCGTTCTCTGCAATCAATCCATGAGATATGGAACATCGATACACTCGTGGATCTGACCATTAGCAATGTAGTTCTTCATCCCGGTTCGCGGATCGACCTCTAATTCTCGGGGCTGAGTAAAAAAAAATCAGAATTTACCGCTGGGATATACCGAAGCGTTACGTACGTCCACAGGCTATAAATACAGGGATCAGTGGGGATATAGCCGAAGAATTTTGGCGTTACTCACTCCACGGAGTCGTTTATCATATTTTCGCGGGTCTTCACCATCCCCGTAACCCTTGGGGTTGTCTACGTGTTCTGTCTGTAGCAGCACTGAGCGGTTGAAGGTCTGTGGTGTGTGGTGAATACGAACCGGGAGATAGCATCCTAGACGCTCTTGTGTGACCTCGAATTCACCCGTTGCATACCCATGGGCGAGGAACCCAAGTGCAATGCACAGGTTGATGATAGTCTGTGAAGATTTAATTAACGAACGCATCCATACTGGGGGGCTGCGAACCTGGAGTTGCAACTTCTTGAGGCCTGCGACATCAACAGCCTGGGTAACTCGGTGAGTCAGGGTTCCCTGCACAATAATGTGTTGGCCAGTACCTGGCTGTAGTCTCGTAGCCAGTTTCTACCCTGTAATCAGTAAGGAAGTTCAGAAGGTCGGGGGCCGAACGAACCCAAAGTACACTCGTTTGACATCAAGATTGTTAAATTTCGAGCCTCCTTTACCGATCAAGCTTCCTATAACCGCGAGGCCACCCCCATGTTTCTTGGCAAGTTCGCCGAGTGTATCTTCCTACTCGGGCACAATTACGAACAGACAAACGAATAGCTAGCTGGAAACTACGCACGATGTCACCGTGTCTGAACGCCTTGCCTTCGAGATAGGCGAAGCTGGGATCGCGATTAGGGTGGTTGCGATAAGATCTAACCAACTGGCGAAATTCACCTTGGAATGTTTCCGGCACCGAAAGCGGCGACGTGGCTATTGTGCATGCATACTGTTAAAACAAAGAGCAGCACGAGAAGTATTCTAATATTTGCGCTTGTTCTTGACATGGTGGATGTTGTCGCAAGAGCAAAGGGAACAGCCGCAGTAAAAGGTCCGCTCACCTGCGAGGCACTTCCAAAAATGGAATGACGGAATATCTCGAAAAACACAAATATTTGTGTTCGGGTACAAGGTTACGTAAGCAGTTTTTCTGCAACTCTACCAGTCACTCAACGCCTCAAGGTCGTACAGGTCGTCCACTTCTTCTCCAGTCCTCCCGCGAGCTCATCCATCGCCTTGTGGGTCGCTCCAAACACCTCTGTTTGTTTTTTTTCGTCTGATTTTTTTGCGATTTCCGGACACCACACAGTCCTCGTCATGGCTTCTCCATCAATCCACAACAACGTTGTTCCCTCTGAAGTCGGGTGGCAGTTCGTGCCGCAGTACTACACATATGTAAACAAGCAGCCTCAGCGTCTGCACTGTTTTTACACCAAATCGTCCACTTTCATCCACGGTACCGAGGGTGAGGATGGAAAACCGGCGTTTGGTCAACAGGTGCGCGCGCACACGCGGTCTTTTTACCCGCCACACACGATCCGGGATCTGACTTGCCACCGTCTTTCAGGAAATTCACAATCGTATTACTGCCATCGGTTTCGAGGATTGCAAGGTTTTCATTCACTCCGTTGATGCTCAGTCTTCCGCGAATGGTGGCATCATCATCCAGGTCATCGGTGAAATGTCCAATCGTGGAGAGGCTTGGAAAAAGTTTGTTCAGACGTTCTTCCTTGCGGAGCAGCCAAATGGATATTTTGTCCTCAACGATATTTTCCGCTTCCTCAAAGAGGAGACCGCTGAGAGCGAGGATGAACGCGAGGATGAGGAGACGTCTGCTGATGAGAAGCCCGCCGCTTCGCCTGTTCCCGAGCCTGCTCCGGTCCTCACCCCTCCTCAGGAATCTGTTCCGGAGCCTGTCGTGGCATCCCCTATTTCCCCAGCGACGGAGCCAGAATCAGAGCCCGAGCCAGTTCCAGAGTTCCAGATGAATGGTGATCAGACTCCCGTTGTTGTGGAACCTGAGCCTACCCCAGAACCAGAGCCCACCCCTGTAGAAAAATCTCCAGCTCCACCATCGGCCACCCTTACCCCTGAACCACCTTCTACTCCAGCACCCGAGCCCGCAGCCATCATTATTCCGAAATCCTCTCCTTCCCCCGCGCCACCGATCCAGCAATCACAATCCCAACCCCAGCCGCCTCAGCCACAGGCGCCACCTCAGCCAAAAACGTGGGCCAATCTCGCTGCTGCTAATTCGAAGAAGTGGGGTTCTGCTGTCGCACAGGAGTCAAGAGGCGTTTCCGAGATTCCAGTAACGAGCACCCCTCCCAACGCGCCCGCGTCTCCTGCTCCCGGGCCTGGTCGTGATCAACATCCTGCCTTCATCGCCGCGCAAAATATTACGCATCCTCAATGCTTTGTTAAGGTATGTTCAATAAGTTGTATGTCCTCCCGCAGACATTGATAATCTTTTGTAGGGTGTAGTGGACAGCGTTGCGGAGCAGACGCTGAGGCAAGCAGTCACCTCGCGCTTTGGACCCGTCAAAGATCTTGAGATTGTTCGTAACAAAGCCTGCGCCTTCCTCGAGTTCGAGAAGCTTGAATCTGCCAAACGCGCCATCACCACTTCGCTTCCACTAGGTCAAGGAGGACAGGGTGGCGTCAGGATCGAAATTGGAGGCGGAGAGAACGTTAGGATCTTCATTGAGACCAAGAAGGAGCGTGGTGAGAGGCCTGTGAGCAAATCAAGGGGCGGAGGACCCGGACAGGGCGTCAATGGTAGTGGTGATGGTCGTGGTTCATACCGAGGCAGAGGCCCACCCCGCGGTCGTGGCGGTCCCAAAGCCTAAAAACTTGTAACCGGTGTCCTGCGGTTGTAGGGTTCTTATTGTTTTCAATGTCCTTATTCTCTTTCTCCCTTGCATTTGCATTTGTCTCCCTTTTTCCTCCCGACGCCCCACGCTTTCACTCCTTGACTCCATTCACTGTTCTTGTTGTGTGTTCGCATATGTCCGCTACTTGTCGACTCCTGTCCTTTCCAGCCGGTTCTCTCGTCTCTCTTTTACGTTCCATTTCTGTGATTGCTCTCGATTGTTTTGCGACGAACGAGTGGGGTTCATGTTACGTTTTAAAGCGTGCAGGGGCGTAGCTCGTTTTTCGAAAGTAGGTACAGCTCGACCAGAAACGCCAAGAAGCATTCGAAAAATCCCACCCAGCTTGAGAGGAATGGATTGTAATTCTAGCATATGATGGCAATCCCTTGAGGCCGACGAAGATCGTGGTACAAACGTTAACAGCAGCGGAGGTATGGAGACAGAAACGGGGGGGAGGGTAAATGAAAGGAAAAGGATACTCGGTACACCTTGTGAGAGCTGTTTGCCATTAAGTTCGATGATGAAATGGAAAAGTATGAGGGTGAGTTAGACGACGTTATGTCATGGGAGGTGGGTTGAAAGACATGATCTCCTCGTACAGCAATTCTTTCAGCTGCTCTCGACTGATATCATCCTTGTGCACTGTAGAACCACATTCGCTCAGAAGATGATAGAGGGACGATGGCTACGAGAATGACTGACAATCGAATTCGAAGAACTCTGGGTCGAGAGGTGGCGCGACCGGCTCATCGTCGGGATCGTGCTGCCGGACCGAACAATCGTGATGAGGGATCGAACAGAGGACCCAAAGGCTGTGTGTACTCACGTATGCTTCCAAATAGGGGTGGGCAAGAGCATCCTCGACTGTGATACGCTTTTTGGGATCAAATGCCTAAGGACACACCAGGGTGAGCGATGCCCGAAACAGATGGAGCTGGGGAACACACTAATGTCTTGGTCAAGAAATCGCAAGCAAGGGGGCTGGCGTTTGGGAACAGTTGTGAGAACGGGCGTCGCTTCCTGAACGGCAGCGCCCTGATGTAATCTCGGGATCTCCTGGTCGTAATTGCGTAGAATTCATCCAAAGTGGGGGTTCCGAGGACGTCAAGGATGAGGGTCAGCTGGTGGTGGTAGTCTCTACCCGGGAACAAGGGTTTTCCTGACAACATTTCGGCAAGGATGCATCCAACCGACCAGACGTCGATAGCCTAACAGACGACTGTCGGTATACGGAACCCGAACACGCGAAGAGACGCTCACCTTGGTATACTGCTTGAACGTCAACATGATTTCGGGTGCACGGTACCAGCGAGTAGCGACGTATTCGGTCATGAAGCCGGTTTCGGTTCCCGATGGTTCCGCCGTCTTAACCGAGCGAGCGAGACCGAAATCGCAGACCTTGAGGTCACAGTTGGCGTTGAGCAACAGGTTGGATGGCTTGAGGTCTCGGTGGATAACATCAGCGGAGTGTAGGGCCTTGAGGGCGCGCAGGGTCTGGTAGATGAAGTACTGGGCGTGATCATCGGATAAGTCCTGTGTTCTGATCACGCGGTGCATATCGGTCTCCATAAGCTCCTGGATCACTGTACGACGCTCATGAGTTGAGCGCGAAGAAACGAAGCGAAGCCGGAAGGATAGTCACAGTAAACCTCTTTGAAGGCCTCTATTGAAGGGGGTTTAATAATGTCCAGAATCGAGATGATCTACAACCAAAGGTCATGAGCGGAAAAAATATGCGTGGGTGTAGTCGATGGGTGGCGCACGTTTTCGCAGACACCGGCCTCGCTGAGGAATTTGAGCAGCTTGAGCTCCCGGAGAGTCCTCAAACAAAACATTGAATGGTCGAAGGGGGCAATCTTCTTGATCGCAACCTTTCTGCCCGTTGGGCGATGGACGGCAGAACAGACGATACCGTAGGCACCCTCCCCCACGACATCGAGGACTTGGTACTGAGAGCCTTGGAGCGTGGTAGGTGAGCACGAGGCGGAATTGAGGAATGGAGGTAAAGGAATACGGACCGACGTTGAACCTGACCTTGCGAGGGGTAGGTTGTGCTTGAGAAGCAGCATGACCATGCTTTGAAGACTGCTTGGAGCCTGCAGCGTTCTGTTGGCTCTGGGGCTGGGGCTGCTGCTCAGCGGGCATTAGAAGATGTAGATGAAGATGAAGGGAGAGAGAGAGGAAGAGGAGGATGTGGCAAGCTGATGTAGAATGAAAGGCAATGAGACAAAAGGAAGATCGAACGGCGAAGAGCCATTGGTTACCAAGGGGAAACACCGGTATGGCTTGAGCCTTGTTCTCTGTTGTTCCGGTCGCCGTCGCAGTTCGCTACTGTATTACTCCTCGCTTGCAATCCTGATCCCTCCTGATCTGCAACAGCGCCATAAAAATAAAATAAAAAATCCCCCCGGGCCCTTCGGTCGAATTATAATATGGTCAGATGCGACCGTGGGAGACCTCAAATCAAAAGTCACGAGACCCCCGCACAGCTACCACGTGATTCAGTCTCGTCCGGCAATTTGACTCCGGCGTTCTCACCGCCACACCTCACGTTGACAATTTATTCCTCACCTCGGAGTCACCACCTTTGTTATCTCTCTTTCTTCTTGACCTTCATGTTGGATGTCTGATCCCTTCAGCAAACGACTCTTAGATTCTTACCAAGCTCGCGCCAGAGGTTCCCATATGCCTTACTCGACATACCAACACGATTCGATATCCGTACACGGCCAAACGTCTTTCAATCCAACGATGCACGGGACTTACCGCCCCCAAGACGCCTTCTCATGCACTCCCAATGACTCCGCGTTCTTCAACCTCTCTGCGGACACAGAGATGAAGCTCGCAGCTCTCCAAGCCAAGCTAAACCAGAAACTCGGCCCGGAATACATCTCCACGCGGCCGGGGGGAGGCGGGATGAAGCTTACCTATACCGAGGGCTGGAAGGTTATCAATCTCGCCAATGAAGTCTTTGGTTTCAATGGCTGGAGCACTGCCGTCGTGAACGTTACTTGTGATTTTGCGGACTACGATCCGAACACTCAAAGACATACAGTCGGAATTGCTGCCATCGTCCGAGTCACGCTCAGAGATGGGACATACCACGAAGACACTGGATATGGGATGATGGAGAACTCCAAGAGCAAAGGTGCTGCTTTCGACAAGGCACGCATGACGCCTCAATTTATGTTCTTCCTCGTGCTTACCCCCGTTTCGGGCTCGACCTTCCAGTGTCGGAAAGAGGCCGTTACCGATGCCCTGAAGCGAGCCCTGCGTAACTTTGGGAATCTCCTTGGAAACTGCCTTTACGATAAGGAATACACCAAAGAAATTCAGAAGATCAAGCCCCCTCCACCAGTAAGTATAGCCTCTTTATCATATGCGCCGCTTCGTAATCCCCTCTCACCTGATTCCTTTGGTGTTCTTTCTCCCGGTAGCCCAAACTGGACAAGGATTCATTGCATCGCCGACCCGAATTTACCGGGCAGAAGCCAGACCCCAGCCTCGTTAAGCCAACGGCCGGACCGTCAATTGACAATAATGATAACCAGAACCATAATCATCACCACGCCTCTACCACCAATGATCAACCCGCCAAATCCGGATCAGTAACACAGCAGCCGCCAGGACCCAACGCAGCCGTTAACCGTTCTATCCAGCCCAATGCCACTACGAACACGGCCGGGAAGGGAAGGAATGCCGCACAGCAGAATAGCTCACGCACCACCCCCAACGCTGGAAATGTCGCCACCAATGTATATAGACCCCCACCACCGAAGAACCAGCCCACTAACGCCCCACCTACTGCCCCGAAACAGCAACCAGCTGCGAAGCCAGACACTACAGAACCCACCACGACCTCGGTGGACGTGGACTATATGGCCGGCGAGGACGACATGACGTTCTTCGAATTTGAAGACGAGAAATGGATGATGGGAGACTTTGACATCGATCTTGACGTGGACCTGGGTCGCCCGATTGACTTCGAAGCGGACGAATCGGCCACAAATCAAGATGACTCTGGATTCGTGGACGCTAATCCCTCGGGGAACCCGGACACACGGAAGGGAACCCCCACTGTCCTAGGTCCCGTGGCTTCTGCTTCTGCTCAGCGGAACGCCTCCGCCTCTAATCATAATAATAACGTCAATGATTCCGGTCTCGGCTCTTCGACGAACGGAAACAACAATTTTGCTCAGCGATCGGGGGCATCCAACCCTGTAGATTCCACCTCCACGAGCGTCAACCCGAAAGACAATGGCAATAACGGCACTGGCGGCAACAAGGCGGTCAGCTTTCAGCCACTTCCGAACGTACGCCCCGGTGGTAACGGGAACAATCGGGGCCAACCGCCAAACGGCCCCAACGGAAATGGAAATGGCAATGGAAACGGGAACGGAGGGGGAGCCGGGCGGACGAGCCTACCCAACCCGACCTCGACCGTACAACCCACTGGCTCGGGGAACGGTAGACCTTCAGCAGGCGGTTTCTCTTTCCCACCCGGCGCCGTACGTCGTGTTTTCGATCTTTCTGTCCGCGACCGTAACGATGACCAGAACCAGAACCAGTCTGGGATAGGCTCGAAACGTCCCGCAGATTCGATGCTCCAACACCCACAACAGCAGTAAGTGTCGGCAACGGCAATCCAAGCCGATCGCTATAAACGATTCGAGCGACTGACCACTCTCCGCAAATATATCTAGACCCGGAGGATCGGGCTTCAAACGCGTCTCGACCGGGATGGGCCTCTCGGCCATGCCTACGAACGGGAACAGTAATGGAAACGGTAACGGTGGTAACGAATTCAATGGAAACGGCAATAACAACTACAACGGGAACAACGGTAACGGAAACACGAGCACTACAGTTAAACGGGAACCTCTCGGCACGCTCTTCACCGGCCGTGAAGACGTTGGGGGCCCAGACCCGAAGAGGATGAGAAGGTAAACTTTTTTCAATAGATGGACGAACGGACCGTTTCTCAGGTTTATATGGACTCCTCCGAGTGTTAATATTAGCAATACCTTCATGTACTCACCGTTCACCATGTCCCAATTCCTCCATCATATCCGCCACCACTGTATCATTAGACGACGAATTTCGAATGAAACTTTCAGTCCACACGCACATACTCCCGATCGTTCCATAAAATTGTATGCGGAAAAAGCTCTAGTTGCGTGCGTATATTGTGTCCAGCATGATAACACAATTTCCGAATAGGATAAGATGCAGCGATTACCAAACGACGATAAGAAAGCAAACTACAAGCCCTCCCCCACTCCTAATTCGAGGGTTTCCTGCTGATAGCGAGATACATGGGTGTGAACAACTTCAACTGACCGCCCTTGACGAGTCCGGTCTTCGCCGACTTGAGGGAATTTACGACCTGTAACGTTCCCTTGGGCAGCAGACCGATAAGCTCCATGACCCACATTGCCGAATGGGTGATAAGCATCCCGCTCCAGGAGGTTCCCCAAACGGTAACCATGTCCCAAGCGGTCTGGGCCTTCCAGATGTCACCTTCAAGAGGGTAGAACCACTTCACTTCATCTGGTCGATCCGCTAGGTCCTCTTCATGCTCAACCTCGAAACCGACCGCCTTGAGAGCTTCCCGACACTTGGACAACTTGCGCATCTCAGGGATGCCATTTCCGAGCTCAATCTCGTGGGCGAGAGCCTTGTGCTCTGGGATTGATGGGTCCCAATCATCAGTCATGCACCATTCGTACACACCGAACTTGAGAAGTGAGGTAAGGTCGGAGAAGTTGGGAGCAGGAACCGGACTAGACTCACGACTCCTCCGGGCTTGAGGACTTTTAGGATCTCGCCATAGACACCCTCCCAGGTAGGTGCATGACAAGTAGCCTCGATTGAATAGACAGCGTCGAACGAGTTCTCCCCAAACTGCTCAGCGAGCTTCATAAAGTCGCCCCGGACGAACTGAACCTGGTCCTGCAAACCCAATTCCTTGGCGTATTTGGTCCCACGACCAACTTGGAAAGCGTTGTTGTTCAGGCCAACGATGTTGACGTCGGCGAACCTAGCGATCTCACGTGCGGGACCGCCGACACCACACCCGACGTCCAGAACGCGCATGCCGGGCTTGAGACCCATCTTGGCGGCAAGATAGTGCTCGTGACGGGCAAGGGAAGCGATGAAAGCTTCGCCCTTGTTGAATCGGGAAAAGTGGAACGATTGACCCCAGGCGAACTCGTACAGTTCGGTAGCACCATCGTAGTAACCTAAAGAAAAAAATTCATGAATACGCCTGTACGGATGAGATTAATGCGGAACGTGACTAACCGTTGACGACCTCGGCGTAGTTGTCGAGACGGGCACCTTGGACTTCGGATTTTTCGTGTTCCCTGTCCTTGTCCCAGAACTTGGTATAACTGTCCATACGGCCGGTAGAACGAGCGTCAGCCATTGCTAGAGGTGTCTAGGTGGGTGTGGGGAACTAGCGAGGGAAACCGAAAGTGAGCACACGAGTTGACACGTCTAAAGATGGTAAAAACAAGCGGAATATAAAATGAAGGGAAAAAAGAAAGTGGTCAGAGACTTGAATTACTCCCCGGAGGGATAGCTCCACTGTGTCGAAACACGTCACAAACACATGCAGATAGATCCTCATCATCGAAAAGAATATAGAATACGGAACGAGACACTCACGGTGGAGGAAGAGGAGAGAGAGAGAGAGGTAAGAAGGGACAGCGAATAACGCTTGACGGTTCAGCCTCATGGTCGTTCGTTTTTATGGAGCGTGTTGAGGAAATTACATAAGCAGCATGGTACGATCTCAAGTTCAACGTTACTCTCACCCGTTTCAAGACGATAGAATTTTTAAATCCACATCGTCTGAGATTTGGTATTTTTTTCCTTCGCTTGGAGGGTCGGGCAGGGTGTTCGCACGGCTCCCGTGTTATGTCCTCGTCCGATATAGGCATGATGCGTAAACCGCGTCACATTCACTTGTTTCAAACGGTTCCTCGCTGGGAATTCAAACTGGCAGCGATCAAAAGCGTGAGAGAAAGTAATCGAAGGTAGTAGGCTATACGCCGTCCCTCGAGCGGCTGGCGCCGAATATAGAGGCATTGTGCTCGCGAGGAGAGGGTGTTGTCCGTGGTAGAGACAGAGGTAAAAGAGAGCCTGTGCCAACAATTCATTCGGATCCCGATAATTACACGTCCGGAACCGCAACACGCAGTGGGTTTCGCTAGAGAGCGGTGCCAGTGATTGGTTCGGCAAATACGAGGGGAGAAGGAGCCCGATGGCCGATGACAAGTCGAGCGTCACTCTATTGGTATCAAAGATCGTAAGAGATGGTAATGTCCAGGTACATGTGGTCCGACCCGGTGTGCTGTGCGGGGCGCAGGCTGCAGGAAGATCCGAAGGAAACAAGTGGACGAAAGTGAAAATCAAAAGATGTATAACCAAATTTCGAGCCGCAATGAAACCCAATACAAAGAGATCAAACCACCACCACCAAGATCCAACCCACTAAAAAAGTAAAAGAGCCAAGTCCGATGAGCTTCAACCCAGACCCGAGCGCCGAACCACCGCCGACAGTACCGTTGCCGTTCTGAATGTTGGCGGAGAGAAAGATCAGCAACGAGGTGGTTTATATATAGGTGACAAGAAGAATGACGCACCGCCCCAGTTGGCCGAGGGGTGGCGCTCACTTCATCAGGCGGAGACGATGGCGAACCTAGGGGTCAATAGTTAACCGTGTGAATAGACACAGAGGGGTGTACGCACTCGAAGGCGGTGAGGTGGGACCGGAGCTAGTGGAGACGGTTCCACCGATGGTACTGACCGGTGTGCACTGGGACGTCGGAGGAGCCGGATGCGGGGGAGGAGTGTGATGATCTCCTTGGTGGAAAGTGGAAGTTCCATAGACACCCATGGGCTATCCCATAAATTCTAGTGAACAAACCGCCGGTAGGGTGTTTACGAGGGTACACATACATCGCCAGTGTCTCCCTTGCAGTTTTCGAAAATACCGGCACTATAGTTGCCTGGCATATTCCAAGCGCAACCCATGACATCGTAAATGTGCTGGCACAACCGAGGGGCTTGGGGACCCTCCCTGCAAGCCCGGAAGCAGAACTCGGTTGCGGACATGAAGTTCTAGCAAGATCAAGTCAACAGCTGTCAAGCCAGATGGATACCTGATGCCAACCGTCCACTCATGCAACTGTTGCAATTTGCCGCTATTGAATGCGCTGGAGAAGACCAGGCCACCGATGGGGTTGCCTAGAACCAAGGTTGAGTGAGACCGTGGGTGGTGATACGTAAGGACCTAGAAGGAACCGTTTCCAGTGGCGCCGTGAGGATCTAGCTCGCCACCTGCATCGCCTGCAGGAATATTCATGGAGGTCAGGTCGCCGATACCCGTTATCTGAACGTAATCGGGCGTCTGAACGAAGTGAACTCCTTTGATTGATCCTGGGGGGATGACACGAGTTCCGTATCCAGACTTCCAGATCACGAAAGTCAGCAGGGGTGGAGAATGTGTTACGAGCGCAGCGGACCTTGGCGCACCACGAGACGACAATTTCCTGGGTGGATAAATGGATGGGAGTGGGAGCGTGACATTAGACTCGAGCGATGACCAACCTCGACGTTGCCGACGACCGACCGTGGGCCGGGTTCTGGGGGCGCAAATAGACAGAAGTCTTCTACAGAATTGACTGGGATCCACGGGGCGTCATTGAATAGCTGGAATGCGCCAAGGACGATTCTGAGACGGACTATACGCATTCTGGCAAGAAGAAGTCTGGTTGCTTCCGGAGCCACACCTGTTAGTGCCGGTCTGTCCATTTTCGGTGTGATCGGGAAGGCTGTCCGGAGAGTAGGTAGCAGAGTACGTCTGAGAATGGACAGGGAGAACAGAGACCAAAGCAACAAGGCAGAGAGTGAGAGCCGAGGGATACATGAGGGCAGACGGAACGTTCAATCTGCCAGGGGAGAGGAAGCTTTAAGGGGAACGGGAGGGAGAGTTATAATAGGACTAGCAGGACATCAAGGAGATGATGTAAGTGGTGGCAGGGCGCCACCCATCCCTGCGACAGAGGGGAGAGAGGAGGGGACAACGACGACAGGGCAGATGGAGATAAATATTGGCGGACGTGAGATGCAGACGTCAAGCGGCCGGATGTTGACAAGGGCGGGTGCGGGGGCGGGAGGAGGAGAAGGGAGCGGATCACCGATCCGGAGAGCGGAAGGAAGCGGGGAAGAAGAAGCATTGAACATGACATGCGCCGATCTGACACGTCCCCAGTCGACACGGCGAAGGCGAGAACAGGGAAGAGCGCGCGTTTCATCTTCCTTCTAGCTCGTCTCCCCCCGCTTGCTGCTCAGAGATCCCTCTCCCTCTTGCTCGCTCTCGCTGCGGCTGCTGCGGCCCAGCGCTTTGGCCGGGTCTCGGATCAGTCACCTTGCATCGAGGGATCCACGAAACAAGGTGGATGGAAGAGAGTAGAAGACCGTTTCTCCATCACGGAAGAAGAAGAAGGTCGCCTTCCTTGCGCGGTTCATAGCGACTTGGCGATTCTCTCTCTCTCTCTCTCTCTTCCTTTCCCCTACTTATATTCGACCACTCCCCCCTTTCTCGCTCCCTCCCCCTCCCCCCTCTGCTCGACACAAGCCATCCTATCCCCCCTTATGTCCCACGACGAGACAGACACACGCTACCTGCAGCCCTATTCTTCCTCGTTCCCCTCCCCAGGCGGCCAGTCGACAAACAACACCAGGGGGAATGGGGACGGTCCTTTCGACCCGGGAAACACTCCCCCGCTCGTCTTTGCTTTTATTGCCATCGGATTTATCGCATTCGGTCTCATAATTGCCATCGTCTATAAGAAGTGTCGTCCCCTGCCAAACTCCCCAGAGCCCCACAATCAACGTTCCTCTGTCCCCATAAGGCGACCTTCTGCTCGAAAACCAAAGTTGTGGGATGTTTGGATATCACCCAACAAACGTCTCCCGGGCGAAGAGCGGTCGAATGTCAACGATTGGGACAATTTACTGGTCAGTCGGCGCGCGGTGGTTTTTGTCGATCAGTCTGTTGACGAGCATCCTAGCCCCTATCAGCAGCACTTGCATACCCTTCAAGTCCTTCTCCCTCCTCCTCCATTCGTGTCCCACAGCAATACGTTCAGGGTCACGTCGCACGACCTATTCTCTGGGAAAACCCCGAGAACCTCTTATTCTTTAGACGACCGCCAGAAGATGCAACCCTCCGTGTCGCTGTCATGGTCTCCATGCCCAAACCACCCCAACACATAGGACCTATGCCGAATCGGACGCACACAGAAGACGAGTTTCACATCGGTGTGACAGAAGTAAAGTGGACTGGATAACGGACCTTTGTGTTTCTCATCCTTTTTTTTTTCTCTCTCTCGACTGCTCGCTTGTTTCCTGCTTTCCGTTAGTTTTCCCATCGTCAGTCGCTCTTCTTGCTCTCCGCGTCACAGTTGCATCCCACACCACGTCATGATAGATGTCTTTATATTCCAGAGGCTGTATATACGCATCTGTCCCACAATACCATACGTTGTATCTTATCGTCTTATCTTCTCTCTTCCTCCGCTCGGACAAATGGAATGTATGTAATTGCTCGCTGTCGGACGAACGTGGGGTGAAGAAAATCACGACGAGTGGCAGGATATGGCAAGGGACGAAGAGATCGATTTGAAGATCTCCTAGTTTCGCCGAGCCGTCCTCAGCTCATTTCCCCCCCGGCTCCCCTCCGGATGAATCCAGCTAACCATTCACGATACAGCGGCCCGACACCGACATCCCTTCATTCACAACGTCGGCGGCGGTGGCGGTAACGAAGCGCAAGACATTCATATTTTTCACCGCATAGATACGTAAATCTTCGTATGCGCACGCACACCACACCCGACCAAATTTGCAGATCACCTCCATCGACTTACCTTCCTATTCCGGTCCTGGCTCTTCAGAAAACAGCATATAAGACTCTCCAATCGCCCGCCTGTTCTCTCTCCATCCTCTCCCCTCTCCTCCCCCCTCTCTCACTCTCATGGACAGCTTCTCTGAGCACCTTCCTCCGGCCCAAGTCCCCCTCGAGGACATTCGCAAACACATCCTCCAGCAACAATCCGATCTCACAGCCAAGGGTATCAAACTCTCCGGCCGTTGCCTTCATATATGCCACTATCTTCCCGTCGTATCCTCCCTTGCCCACTCCACGACCAAGAGCAATCTCCCAAGTCCCCCTCAAACCCCACCGACCGAGCCCACTGCCGCCGGTGGCCTCACCATCCAGCCAGAGGCTGAACCCATCCCTCTGCCGAAAGCAGACGACTCCACCGCTTCTTCCAAATGGTCTCTCTCCGCCCGTCACGGGCATCACGCCATGATAAGCGGTATCCGCTCTCTCGAAGCCCCCGGCGAGCAACTGATCATCGGCTGGACCGGTGACATCCAGAACACCAACCAGCCGGACGCAACCGTGCCGCTCAGCAGCGTTTCAGAACAAGATCGTCTGGCGTTGGAAGAGTCCCTCCAGACTTATCACCCTCACGAGGCGGATCCGGACGACGAGACGAAGACGACCTTCATTCCCGTTTGGGTTGACGAAAAGGAGGCACACGGTCATTATGAAGGGTATTGCAAAGAAAGTACGTCTTATTCTCCCACGTTTCCGCCATCTCTCCGTTCAGCTGTCAGAGTTCTCACCTGATCTTTATACAAACAGCTCTGTGGCCCTTGTTTCACTACCTCTTATGGCAGGACGCCACCACCGAATACGCCTCTGCCGATAAGTATTGGGCTCCCTATGCGGCCACAAACGCCATCTTTGCAAAGAGGATCGCTGAAATCTATAAACCCGGTGATCTAATCTGGGTCCACGATTATCACCTGTTACTCGTTCCAAAGCTCTTACGTCAATTGATCCCGGAAGCAGTGATCGGCCTGTTTGTGCATACTCCCTGGCCGAGTTCTGAAGTGTTTAGATGCCTTCCTCGTCAGTATCCTTCCCTACCGTTGGACTCATTTGACTAAAAACCACCCAGGTCGAAGGGAAATTCTCGAAGGAATGCTTGGCGCGAATCTCGTCTGCTTCCAAACTTATTCATACCAGCGTCACTTCATCTCTTCCTCCATCCGAGTTTGCGGCTACGAGACCACCCCCAACCAGAAAGGCATCGACGTCGAGGGTCATGTCGCCGCCGTAAACTACAGTCCCGTCGGTATCGACGCGGCACGCGTCACTCGAGACATTCTCCGTCCTGGAATCCAACCCAAACTCGATGCCCTCCACGCTCTGTACGAGGGCAAGAAAATCATTATCGGCCGTGACAAGCTGGACGTTGTCAAGGGTGTCGTTCAAAAGGTCAGCGTGATATCTCTCTCCTTTTTTTGCATCACTCTGAAACCTCTTCTAACCCCCAGCTGCGAGCTTTCGAAAAGTTGCTGCAGGACTACCCACAATGGATCGGAAAGGTCGTTCTCATTCAAGTCACATCCCCTGCCTTGACAGATTCTCCGAAACTGGAGCATCAGGTGTCCGAGCTCGTCGCTCATATCAACGGAGAGTATGGTTCTTTGGACTTCATCCCCGTCCACCATTACCACCAGACCATCAAGAAAGACGAGTTCTACGCTCTCTTGTCTGTCGCCGACCTCGCCCTTATCACCCCTCTCCGTGATGGTATGAACACCACATCGATGGAGTTCGTCATTGCACAGGAAGGCACCAAGAAGAGCCCACTCGTCCTCTCCGAATTCATGGGTATCTCGAACAACATGTCTGAAGCTCTCCAGATCAACCCATGGAGTCTTGGTGATGTCGCCACTGCAATCAACCGAGGGCTCACGATGAGCCCAGAGGAGAAGGCTGAGAGGCACGACAAGATGTACAAGGTCGTGAATACCCACAGTAGCCACTCATGGGCCGCGACCCTGGTCAAGATGCTTCTCAAGCAGATGGGTCTCGAAAATGTCATGGCTCGGCAGACGCCATTCATGGAGAAGAACAGGTTAGAGGACTGGTACCTCAAAGCGAAGAAGAGGCTATTCCTCTTTGATTACGATGTGAGCCACTCAGAGAAACTCGGAAAAAATCCGATAAGGTTCTAATGTTTGTCTCTCCGTCGGTAGGGCACCTTGACGCCTATCGTCAAGACCCCAAGCATGGCCGTTCCATCGGAGCCGACTCTCGAGGCGCTCCAGCGGTTGTGCGAGGACCCCAAGAACATAGTATACATCATCTCTGGCCGCGACGGAGATTTCTTGACCCAACACCTGGGACACATCGAAGGGCTTGGCATGTCTGCCGAACATGGTGGTTTCATGCGTGCTCCTGGAGGGACTGAATGGACCAACTTCACCGAGGTGCTGGACATGAGTTGGTTGAACGAGGTCGAAGAGATCTTCAAGTACTATACTGAAGTGGGTTCTACTTTTCCTATGGGCGTCGTTCGCGTGATTGATCTCCGTACCCTTTTTTCCTCTTTTTCTGCTTACAGAGGACTACTGGAAGCCACATAGAGGTCAAGAAGAGTTCGATCACTTGGCACTACCGCGCTTCAGATCCGGAATGGGGTCTCTTCCAGTGTAGGCAATGTCAAGATCTGCTTGAAAATAACCTGTCACGGAAACGACCGATCGAAGGTGAGCTGCTTTGATAAGGACACATGCACCTGATCCCTCCTCGTGTTACCATTCACTTGCGATTACATTCGTGGTCCGTCTTCGTTTCTTATCCCATCTCCCCTTCCTTTTTTCTCTGCTGTGTCCCTGGACGATGCCGGTATCCTTGATGGCAGTTACTGATCACCGGATCGACAGTCCTTGTCGGTAAGAAGAACTTGGAGGTCAGACCAATCGCAATCAACAAGGTCGGTCCTGTTGGCTCCGTGTCGAAGGGGATGATCTTTGATCCTTATCGTCCTGCCGCTATAGGGTGAGATCGTCAAGAGGATTTTGTATACCAACCCAGATGCCGAGTTCATCTTCTGTGCCGGCGACGACAAGGTACGAACCTTCCGGGTTTTTTGGCAGACGAACGTTTGTTTATCCCCTTCGGCATTCAGACGGACGAGGACATGTTCCGTGCTCTCATCCTCTTCCCAGAAGATGAACCCAAAGCTATCCTTCACCCACCGGTGTCAGTGACCCAGCTGGAACCGAAACTAAAGTTCGAGCCCGTGGAGCTGGCAATCGCTCAAGGAGCGGTGTTCACTACCGCCGTAGGAGTGAGCAGCAAGAGGACGCTCGCGAGCTGGCACGTGAACACGCCAGCGCAAATCGTCGACCACATGCTGGGACTTGTGAACCTTGGTGAGACCGAGGGGGCTAAGCTGTGAGAAACCTATTGGGCTTTCCGGATTCTTTCATTGGGGGAATTCATCATTCACTCTCATTGTTTTTTTTCCCCCTCCCTTTTCCCTCCCCTTTTCTTTCCTCCATTCCGCATACAGGGAGAATCAGCGTGAATCGCCTTCGCAAACCTCTTCGATCGAACCCTCTGCTTCGACGCTCGTTCCGCTTCCCTTGGGCATTCTGTTGGCCGTGGCTGGAGGGTTGATATATGTATATGAGTATTTATTACTAGCTAGAGCCGCGTTGTTCCTGGCATTCCACACCCTGCAACGCTTCTTTGTAAACTTCACGCACACTTCCCCCTAGTCTTTTGTACTCTGTTCGACATGTAACCACGACCATACCGAACTTCACACAATCTGTACCCCTGTCAATCACTCGCGATCGAAAGCCACGCGTTAGATCCGATGGGTTGAGAGCGACATTTGGTCCCTGCGCCTTAGGATCACACAAGGTTTTGGATGTTTAAGCCGGATTATATCATAGCAAAGGTAAGAAAAATCGACAAATACAAACGGGAATAAGATACACAACAAAAAGACCATCCAAGAGACGAAGAGGTTTTACTTGGCACCGGCAGACGAGAACTTGGTCACCGACTTGGTTCCTTCGGAGATGGCGTGCTTGGCCAATTCACCAGGGAGGATCAGACGAACGGCAGTCTGGATTTCTCGTGATGAGATGGTTGACTTTTTGGAGTATGACGCGAGCTCTGTAAAGTGCGAGTCATAAGAATTTGACACCCCCGGAGAACATTGAAGGAAGACATACTGGAAGCTTCGGTGGCGATGCGTTCGAAGATATCATTTACGAACGAGTTCAAGATGGCCATCGCCTTGTTCGAGATACCAGTGTCTGGGTGGACCTGTTTGAGGACTGGAAAAGGCACGAGGTTAGCACTTAAACCAAAAGTCGCGTTGAACGGAGTCGAAAACGCGTACCCTTGTAGATGTAGGAGGAATAGGTCTCCTTCCTGGTCTTTCTCCTCTTCTTCTTGCCATCGGCGTCGCCAGAAGAGGATGTCTTAGTAGCCTTCTTGGCCTTGGTCTCCGAAGTAGTTTTAGCGGGAGCCTTGGAGGCGGTAGAGGCAGGGGCCTTTCCGGCAGTGGAGGCTGGCTTAGCTGGCATGTTTATAAAAAGCTGGGAAGTAAAGGGCGAAGTGCTGAGGGTTCTATGGGGTGGGGGGCGGAGGAGACGGATGATCGAGAGCAGGAGGTACGCGCCAGAGTTATATACAAGCCGATTGTGCAACCTCACGTGACGATGTTTACACTTATTTGTCCCTACGGCCCACGACTCACGGCCGCGCATCAAAAGAATAGACGCAGGCACGTGACCGCATCCTGGCGCGCTTTAAAAGGGAACGATAATGATCCACAGTCAGCCCTCGTCAATCCCCTCCTTCGCATTCATCCTCTGTGCTTCTCTCTCAGCCTTAACCACCACTTAACACTACCAACCGACTCATTTCTACGATGTCTGGAAAAGTCAGCGGAAAGTCCAAGTCCGGAAAGTCTTCTGGCGTCGACCCCGCCAAGTCCCAACAATCCAGATCGGCCAAGGCTGGTCTCCAGTTCCCAGTCGGTCGTGTCCACCGTCTCTTGAAGAAGGGCAACTACGCTCAGCGCGTCGGTGCTGGTGCTCCTGGTATGTTCACTCGAACTCGACGCGTCCTCTGGATCTTGAAAGCTGACTTGTAATCCGCCACCTTTCTAGTCTATCTCGCCGCTGTTCTCGAGTACCTCGCTGCCGAGATCTTGGAGTTGGCTGGTAACGCTGCTCGTGATAACAAGAAGCAACGTATTGTGCCTCGTCACTTGCAACTTGCGATCAGGAACGATGAGGAGTACGTTTTCTTTTTCTTCCGGCATAACTGTATCAGTTTTCTGACTCGAACCCCCAGGTTGAACAAGCTCCTTGGCAACGTCGTCATCTCACAGGGTGGTGTTGTCCCACACATCGATCCAGCACTCCTCCCATCAAAGACCAAGAAGAAGGATTCTCAGGAAGAGTAGATTTATTTCTTTCGGTTTCCTGTATTGTGTTACCCTACTGTATTGCTATTACTTTTCTCGGTCGATATATAATCTTTTCAACGGGTGGAAACATGTCCGGTAGCCCACGAGAAAGTTTGGTATAAAGCAAACTTCTATCCAATCCATTGCTATGTTAGTTGTGGCTAGCTCTAAGGGCGTGTGAAGTCTAAGGAAAGGGAACAATCTAGGTAGCGCATGATGGTTTTTCAATCCCAAGGAACTAGGTCGAGGCAGTTGTTGTCTCCCTCGTGGTACTAACGACACCAGCAAGCCTCCTCAGCGTCGAGAACTCTTCCTTACCGGTGGCCTTGCAAAGAGCATAGAACTTGGAGTCCCGATTCGCCAAAAGGTTGGCTGGAGCGTCAAACTCGACGATCTTCCCATCCTCGAGGAGCATAACCCGGTTGTAATCGATCACAGTCCTCAGCCTGTGCGCGATCGTCAAGATCGTGCTTTCAGCGAACTCGCTAAATTTTTTTGGTGATTTGGTGAGTATCTCTGTGTACGGGAATCAAAAACAGCCACTGACTGTCGGATGGTCTTCCCGATCAACTCGTCCGTAGCATAATCGACGCTAGCGGTAGCCTGTGAACGTTGAACAACCGGTCAGGACCATCCAGACCACATCGAACGATGAACCCGCGCACCTCGTCCATGAGCAATACCTTGGATCTCTTCAATATGGCCCGAGCCATACAAAGCAGCTGCTTCTCTCTGTATGAACCCTTCAGCGTGCTTCGTCGGGAAGAACGATAAACCACTTACCCGGTGGAGAAGTTATCGCCGCCCTCGGATACGGGAGAATCAAGATCACGGAAAACGTTTGCATTGACCGTAGCGACCGGGCCTCCTTCCTCCGAACTTGTAATGAGTTGGACACGGCGGAGTGCCTCGAACTAGGAAACTTTGAGCACTGCATGATCCTC
>Ga0307510_10001163_pt1 | contig 28360 bp, 39 predicted proteins | sample 12_EM_MG_FD_207224 | JGI IMG/M metagenome (GOLD analysis project Ga0307510, IMG submission 207224) | Populus trichocarpa ectomycorrhiza microbial communities from riparian zone in the Pacific Northwest, United States - 12_EM | ecosystem: Host-associated > Plants > Roots > Unclassified | place... | reverse complement strand
GCACAGCAACTTGGCCCGTGCGTGGACTCACACGTGATCAACTTGGCTACGACAGCGTGGTGGCGGTCCGCCAAGGACGGACGTTGTTGTGTACCTGCATCTCATCAACGTGACTGACAACACACGTACCCCTCAGAGTGATGCCAGCCGCGAATGTAGGCGTGGCAACTTTCGAGATTCCAGAAAATGCTGTGCGCGTTCTCCTCACCGGTTACGGCGTGAGTCTTGCATGCATCTCCATTACTCAATCGCCTCATCATCTACTTGGTATTCATCATACTCATTACCGCCCTAAGATTAGCCCACCCCACGGCACCCCTTGAACCCAACATGGCTCGCCATCGCCCCGTTGAACAACGCCGTCCTTCCTCTGGACATACCTCAGGACATGGAGCCTCCTTCCCCAGATCACATGCAGATCGTCACTGACGCTGACCATCCGAACGGCTTTGCATCCGATGGTCCACAGCATATCCATATTTCCTCTCTGCTGATCCCACCCACGTACGATGCCGCCTTCGAATGCGTAACGGGTCTTCATACTCGACCTCCCATAATCCCACCCACCAACCCGCCTTCGACGACTGTAGCACCACCTCCGGAGAACGGATATGACTTTATCTTCCACATCGGTCTAGCAGGTCGGGGCCCATTTCGTGTCGAGCGCGTGGCACACAAATCAGGATACCGCTTGAAGGATTCATCATACAGACACGCACCTGCAATCGAATTTCTCCCCGAGCCGAGTGCTCTTGAACCCTCCCAGGGGGAGATGCTCGAGCAGATGCGCGTCCACTCCGCTCTGGCTATGGTGGGGCATACAAGCCCCATCGATACTGCTGTTGATCACCCTGTTCGTGGATTCGGCAAAGGCTACGAATCATTCCCGGAGGATTTGCACACTACGATCGATGTTGAGCACCTCGTGCATGCCATGAAGGAGCAAGGGGTCGAGGTGGGCAGTCCCTCTTTTCTTACCTTATTTTTTTCTGATTTGTGGTATCAGCTTTATTCATCGATGGATCCTGGACACTGTGTCAGCGACTACACATATTATTGCTCTATGGCCGAGTCTCGCCGTGTGTCTCCACGACACGACAAGGGTGTGCAAACCAAGGTGCTTTTCATGCACTGTTGTCCTGTGGGCCAGCCGTTCGGCACGGAGGTCGTCATTCAAACAATACAGAAGATCATCCTGTGGATTTGTAGGAACGATCCATGATAAGACTGGTGAACATTGCACATCAAGGAATCGCAGCCTGCTTTCGAAGTATTCGCACGTTATCTATGTCTTGTACAGTCAGCATTTTGTTTCATCTGGGTACCCGCTTCTTTCTCCTTACTTTGGTGGTCCATCAATGTTGGCAAACACGCAATGGCCAACTTTTCAGCTAAGTCTCTGAAGGTATTCACGTCCTATTAGCATTTTTCTTGTTCATATGTGACATAGAATCGTGGTTGTTGCAAAATGGGGATGTTGTTGGTAAATTTCGTATGATAAGCAACGGGAAGAAAACAGCAGCTATATGTGACAACACTAGTTTCATCTACCGCACTAGCTAAGGTTCTATACCCAAGGTGCACGTAAATGAATGCGAAAAAAAGAGAGAACCAAAGACCATCAGTGACTAAGGCTATTAATTAATAAAGCCCTGAACGTCTAGTGATTCCATGAAGAAAAAAAAACTGCAGACCGAAGAAGGTAGTTACGGGTGGCCACTTGTTTTTTCCTTTGCATCCGAAATTATAAGGCGCCGTACACTGCATACGATGATTGATGCTGATGCTTTGGAACGCACTGCCACACTCGCTGCGCCGCAGCAAGGGGGGAACCCAGCTTTGAGCTGCAGTACTCACAACGTCAAGAATTGACACAAATCATCGTCGTTGCCTTAAAAATGTGACGTGATAACGGGGACGGAAGATCGTCCTCGTGCAATGCACTCATGAGTCATGAGGCCTGAGGGCACAGACAGTACATTCCGTTTTTCTCTCGGCAATCGAACGTCCCAAGCCATACAGTAGCGCTTAGGACCCCGAGGGTATGGAAAACAGAAGAAGTCTACTTTGTTTCCGATGTTCGCAAACCGCTTTGGAAATTAGTCAAGGATGGACATGCGATCATGGAATCGAGCCTCGGCAATCAAATAAGAATGGGCGGCATTGAACCCAACGCTAAAGCACGTTGCGGTACAAAAAAAGGCACGATGCGAATACGACACGCGATGTCTGTACGTCCAGGCTCACCCCCTAGGTCACACAAGCCGGTGGGTTTGCAATACACATGATTTGGTGTATTGCTGGGAACGTGCAATCTGACTGGGTGACAAGCCGTTGAACAACAGTTCGAAATCACAGTGAATTAATAATGAATTATTTTTAGGAAGCAAGGGGGGGCTTGTCAAACACCGCCTTTCCGGTTCGGTCTACATAGGCCGTGCCGTACACCCGTACAAGAACCATCACCCCTCGTCAGCACTCTGCAACTTCAACACCGGTATTACTTTCCCTCCGAAATCTTTCAAGCGCTTTCACTCCCCATTAATATCCACGAACTCTCGCCTACTGCACCCCTCCCCTGGGCTTGTTCCCAAGTCTGCCTCGCCCGCTCCACCCTCCACGCCTTTGAACGACCTCTCCCCCTGGCCAACTTGCCATGTCGTCCCAAACCCCAGTGCGTGTCCAATTTCCTGATTCTTACTGCGGTGTCTAACTACCATTTCTGTGCAGCTCCGACGGAAGCTTGTCATAGTTGGCGACGGTATGCACGTCACAGTGCTACCTTCGACGCCTTCTGAAGAGCAGAATCCCCAGGTGCTTGCGGCAAGACATCATTACTTTGCTCCTTTGCTCTCGGGGAATTTCCCAAGGAATATGTGAGCGCTCTCCCCTTCTCAAGCGTTTTGCCCAGTGATGTTCATGCCACCCTCGCAGCAACCAAGTGTGTTTGTTCTTCGTTGACACAACACTGCGGTCTCATTAGACGCTCGTCTGCCTAATTTGCAGCCGTCTTCGAAAATTACGTTGCTGAGATTCGATTGGATGGAAAAGCAGTGCACCTAGGTTTGTGGGACACCGCGTACGTTGTCTTCTGTTTCTTCACCATATTTCGACGCTGAGATGTATCTTAGAGGTCAGGAAGAGTACGAGGTTGGTACCCAATGTTGAGTGTCGCAAATAGAACCCTGAATGTGATCACTTGCGCAGCGCTTACGCCCTCTATCTTATTCCAAGTCTCACGTGATCCTCATTGCCTTTGCTATCGACACCCTCGACTCGTTGGAAAATGTTACTGTCAAAGTATGCCATCTTTCAAGTGCATGATTCCATGCGCCATGCTGACATCATTCCATGGGTTACTTAGTGGATCGAAGAAGTTCGATCCCTATGTGGTCCCGTCATCCCCATACTCCTTGTGGGCTGCAAAGCAGACTTGCGTCCACCTAGTAATGATCCGAATATTCACAAATACGTCTCGCGGGCGCAGGCTGAGCGAGTCGCTCAATCAATCGGTGCGCGCGCGTACAAGGAGTGCTCGGCGCTGAAAATTGAAGGAGTTGACGATGTCTTCGAAGCTGCAACTCGGGCGAGCATGTTGATGCGTGAGGGTGTTTCGGGGGCTACTCACGCGAGACGGCGGAGCAGTGTTTCCGGTGATCGTGACGCTAATCATGGGGGAAGGTGCTGCGTCATTTGTTAGGGTTGGGCATGTTTTTTTTTTCTTATCTGATTCCCCGCGTTGTCGTTCGTCTCGCCCTTTGCGCGATGTGTATCGTCCAAGCTCCAATTGACCGTCGCCCATGATGGTTATATTGTATTTCACCCAGTTTACGTTCACCAACGACGGGCTTCCTTTTCGAGATTGCGTGTAAGAAAAAAACGTAGCCGTAGCCAATTTGACTTGGGCGAAACTTGTGACGTGCGAAACTGGTTCCTTCCTTCACGATTAACAACACTTTCTCTCCTAGACACCGGGTGTTGGTATTACTTGGCAATGGCTACTAATATTACGTTCCATCCGGGTTTGCGCCTATCAGGTCCTGATCAGTGGACGATCGCTCACAATCTCGCCAGGATCTGTCGATATCAAGGAGAGGGTGGACCTCCTGCAACAGAAGGGAATCACAATCTGGTTGACTGGGCTCAGCGCCAGCGGCAAGGTCGGACAGGCGTAGGCTTTGGATATCGGGCGGGCTCACTATCCCGCACACAGTCCACGATCGCATGCGCTCTCGAGCAACATCTGCTCCATCTCCACCAATTCACCTACAGATTGGACGGGGACAACGTCCGTTTCGGCCTGAATAAAGATCTCGGATTTGATGAGAAGTCCCGCAACGAAAACATCCGCAGAATCGGCGAGGTGCGTCCCTCGGAATCCAACCCCTTCCCCCCTTCCCCCTTCGCGGCCTTGCCATAAATGTCATTCTTTGGTGGCCGTCGTGAACTTAGGTCTCTCGCTTGTTTACGGACGCCGCGTGTATAACGCTGACCGCGTTCATCTCGCCCTACCGCGCTGATCGCGCGCTTGCTCGTAAGATCCACGAGGATGCCGGTCTCAACTTTATCGAAGTCTTCGTCGATGCGCCCCTCGACGTCGTGGAACAGCGCGATCCGAAAGGGCTGTACAAGAAAGCAAGAGCCGGCGAAATTAAAGGTACGGGGTTCGGCGTTTATGCGCGTCATCCTCGGATCGATTATATCTCCGGGTCTTCCAGAATTTACAGGAATTTCTGCGCCTTACGAGCCTCCGCTCAATCCCGAGTTGCACATCAAGACTGCTGAATGCGAGGTGAAAGAGGCTGTTCAAATTATCACGGATTATCTGTTGGAGAAAGGATATATCACGGGGAACTAACGTTCGTGGATAGATATACATGGGCTGGGCGTCATTGTGTGGAGACAATTACCAATGAAGCGGATAAGTTAGGGTAACAATACATTGCAGTGTGTTGACCGGGAAGTGCTTATACGCTACTGAAGATGCGTGGAGGAAACGAACCAAATCCTATTAGCGGGCAGCCAGTACCAGCTCATTCTTGTCATCAACATCTTGCAACTTCATGTCGGCACTATTTTCAGTGTCTTCCGTTTCTTCTTCTATTCGGTCCTCGCTGGCCCTCTCCAAAAGTCGGGTCATTCCCAACTCGGCAATCGATAGCCACTGTACTAGGTCGTCCACAATATGTTCGAGCTCGGCATGCGTTTCTTCGTGGGAAGACATGAGCGAACCAAAGTCTAGGTTTCGGATCTGAGGTACGGGAGGGTAGGTGAAGGGAAGGGATGCATTACGCCGATGTGTAGCTGGGAACGAAGCAGACACGGGGGGAGGAAAAGCAGAGTGGAGATCTGGACTGGGCAGGGATTGGATTGCTCCGTTGGACTTCTCAAAGGTTGACAGCGAAGAATTTGCGGTTGGGAAATGAGCGACGCCAGAAGGTTTGAAAGAGGAGTTTAGGTGACTCGGGGTAGGCGTGAAGGGTTTGAGGTTTGTATACAACGCGGTTGGGGAAGGGGGTAATAAGTCAGTCATCCCGAGTTGATATTCCGAGGTAAGTGCGGGAGGCTGAAAACGGAGTTTGTCAATGTAAAGAAGACAGAGTGAGGAAGATTAACCTTCAACACGTCCTTGAGGTCAGGAATCCCGGAAAGATCGCCGACACCACCTGCGGAGTTGCCACTCCGACCTCTCATAGACTTCGGTGTGGTCTTCGTAGAAGAAGCGCCGGAAGACGCCTCGATTACCGTAAGCGAAGCAAGTCTATGAAGGCTGGGCCTTTGTTGGGGTTTGAGACCGCTAGGGGACGGTCCTGCATGAGAGTCCTGAGCTATGTCATCAGCAGGAGTCGCAGAACGAGATCTTCCTAGGACAGGGGGCGCAAAACTGGGTGGAGAGGGCCGTATATGATATCCAGTTGAAATTCGCGCATCGAGGGAGTGGGCGGGATTGTGAAGGGAGACTTGTGTATTAGAAGTGTTGATCCGCGTGGGTGACATACGAGCGCGGGGTCGAGATCCAGGGCCAAAAGGCGTTGATTGATTAGGATCGGATGGTAAGGAGTGTTGGGGAAAGTGGAAGTCGGAGGGTAATGGTGGGTTCTGTTCGAGGACAGGGGTAGGTGGAAGCCCTTGGGCGGTGCTTTGGGAGCGATTTCGAGAGGCAGGGCTTCGCCTTGAGAGTGCCGGCACCAATCTGGCGTCCGCTGTTGGGCCATCGTCGTTAAACGTCGTGAGCCTCGCCTCAAGGCCTGATCCTTGGGAAGAAATCTCCGAGTCTGTGTCGCCCGGATCTAAACGCACATCACGACGCCCGGACAGCTTTGATGGGACGAAAACGGGTACTGGGGAGTTACTCCCTGTTACTGTGGTCTCAGCTGGTGAGGAGCCAGGAAGCTTGTCGGCATGCGCAGGATTTGGGGATGTCGGGTTGGTTTGATCATCAGACGGGGATGAGCTGGCGCCGACCTTCGCTTTTGTAGCCCTGGTAATAGTACGAGGGGGGAACGCAAATGTAGCGGTACTTAGGTTTGGCCCATCCTCAAGACTATTTTCTACTCGCAGAGCCCGTCTCGCTGCTCTATCCCGAACAACAGGTATAGCAGGAGAGGGTGGCGCCACAGGCGAACCAGAAATGCTGGACACTGCATCCTTGCTAGCGGCGCCGAATCCAGGTATGCGAAAAGGATCGGGAGCGCTCGTTACATCGACATCGAAGAGATGACGCAGAGACGTAGGGAGCTTTGATGGCTGCTGCTTGATGGTGATAGATGCTTGGTCCTCACTTAACGTGTCTTGAGGAGTCCCCAATACCGAAGCATCAAACGATCGCCCTCGCACAGTGTCAAATTCCCAGGGGTTTTCGTCAGTGTCCGACTCGCTAGGACTGGAGCAAATAGATCAACATCCGCTGACGCGGAATATACGGAGCCGACACTCACTCGCTCTCCTTTTCCCAAGGTAGGGGCTCTGAGAGGTCTGAGGGTTTAGAACCGGCTTTCACCCAACCATCATACCGGAGGAGGAGGTCTTTGAGTATAGTGACCGGGGTTTTCCAGGCACTCTTGATCCATTTTGTCTTCAAAAGGTCTTCCGCAGTTAGACGCTGTATATTGTTAGCTGTCAACAGACAATGGAAACATGTTAATGATGGACGAACATCGGGTGGTGACTCTGTAAGAGTGAAAGGAATGAAATCGCGAAGGTCTTTACTTCCTTCGTTTTCGGCCAGTCTCGGGGGTTTAACTTTCGGAATCATCTGAATCACCTTCAGGTGAGCTACGCGGAAGTGCGGGGGGCTGCCCTTCATCATCTCGTAGATCATTATCCCCAGGCTCCAGATGTCCGCCTTGGTATCATACGCAGGGACGGACTGCGCAACCTCGGGTGCCATCCAATATGGTGTGCCGATGAAGGTGTTCCGCTTGCTATTGGTTGTCGCCAAGAGTGCCGAAACGCCAAAGTCGCAGATCATGACCTTCCCTGACGCCGTGACGAGGACATTGGCTGCCTTGATATCGCGGTGGATGACGTTGGACTTGTGCAAATAGTTGAGACCGGTAAGAACTTCGCGCACAATGACCACGACATACTTCTCCTCTAGACAGTTGTTGGGAGACGACTGCATAAGACTGTACACACTTCCACCCTGAGCGAATTCCATCACGATCCAGACACGGGGCCCATCAAGGTGGCAGCTATAATATTTCGTAATGTTTGGGCCATCGCGAAGCTGGGTAAGGAGGGCAACCTCGCGTTGGATGCTGTCCACGTCGTCTCCATCATCCGCATCGAGGTCGATAATCTTGAGCGCAACTACGTTTCCTGTAGCGCGGTGAATTCCTTTATGAACAGAACCATATGAACCCTTTCCAACTGTCTCTAGGCGCTGATAGAGTTCGTGAACGGAGGGTTGGGTCATAACTTTGGATGATGAGCAAGAATGCCATGGGTCAGGATTATTGGCTAATGTGATGAGACCCGGACATACAATGGAACTGTTCACAGAAGTTGTCGAGAGCTTGATAACAACGCCGACTGATTGGGCACTAACGTTGGCTCGGGGTTGCGCTGTCAATGGGTTAGCCCGGGCCGGGTCGAAGAAAGTCCTAACCCTATCCTCGTTCTTCTCTCAGTAACCAATTGTCTCTCTGACTTCTGGTAAGCAGTACTGGGAATCCAAGGTCTGCATGATGGATTTCGAAGAACCCAACGCTAAAATAGTGTCCCATGAATTTCTTGCGGTCTTACTTGCAGGATTCGGAGATGAGTGCGTCTGCACTCCCCTTTCTTAGTCTTCTGTGTGACGATCTCGTCTAGGCTTCATCCCCTTACCAGTGATCATGGCGACGAGCCATGTCCAAAGGCATTGCTTCCGGTCGCAAATGGGCCGATGATAGATTTTCCTCTGACATGGCTAGAACAGTCTGGCATCACGGGTGTGTTCTCCGCTACGACTTGTTTGTCCTGGGGTCGATATAATGCTGTTAGAGGTGTTGCTTATCTGTCCGACGGCACATCGATCGAGTATCTCTCACCATATTCATTCCGACACGTCTTCTTCGTCATATCCGTCTCTCCACGTGGACGTCCAAACATATGATGAATCACCTGACGACCCTGTTGGGACGTGTGCTATACTCAAGCACTTCTCCAATCGCATACAACGGGATTTTATCATCCTCCCATGTGATTTCATACCACCAGAAGACCTATCCCTATCTTCGTTGCTGAACAAGTACCGTGTGGAGTCAAACTTGGATGGTGCCATCGTCACATCTTGCTGGTTGAAGAACCGTGGTGCGGACAAAGGCACGGTTCCCGAAGAATGGGGTCAGATAGGCTCCTCTGTGCCCATTATATGGGACAAAAAATCTGCTACTCTTCTTCACATTGACACGCCAGACGACCGTGACCGTAATCCCGACGAGCTTGAAATCCGGATGTCATTGCTTTCTCGGTTTGTATCCTTTCGAGAGCTGAACAATTGACTGACTCCAGTCTCAAAGATACCCTGCCGCGTCTTTATCGTCCCAATACACAGATTCTCATGCATACGTCTGCAAGCGATCTGTTCTGGATGTTCTTCACCGCAAGTCAACGTTCGACTCTTTTCGAGAAGAGTTTTTGCCGTGGCTATGCAAAATTCAATACCAAAGGGTGAAGCAGGAAAAGTATGGACGAGGTTGTAATTCACTCTCATTATTGGGGTTATAAATTGACTATCTTCTCATCAGCTCTAAGGACAATAGCAACTAACGAGGCGCATGCAATGGCACTCCGGCATTCCACTCTGTTCGACGGCTCGATCCTCGCACATGATCCATCATCGAGGGGCTCTAATTCTCCATCGCTCAAACTAGTTCCGTTTTCGGTCACGTCATCTCCTACGCATCCAGATGTAAGCGGTGAGCCGCTGGCAAGCTTGAGAATTGGTATTATTGCACATGATACCGATGCTACATTCGCGGGCAGAGTGAACAATGTCGCAACTCTGCTGGAAGCGAACAGACAAGTGCGCTTCTTCTCGTACCTGACTCGGAGACGAGGATTAACCGCAGTGAAGTTCCTGTCGCGAACGAATTACACTCTGCCAACGGATCCGGACAACCGGGCCCTCATCGATGCAAAATCTCGCATCTCGTCTGATTCGATGATCGGAAGCTCCACGAAGATCGGCGAACGAGCGACGATAACGCGCTCTGTTATTGGTCGGCATTGCGTGATCGGCAAGATGTCGCGTGTGGTTGGATGTGTACTGTTAGACCACTGTGTCGTCGGTGAAAGGTGACGTTCTGTGCTCTTGAGATCCACAACCCCTACCGATGCATATTCATCATTCAGCGCAAAATTGGAAGGATGTATTTTAGGGAGGAATACCAAGGTTGGTGCCAAAGCCGAGCTTGTGCGAAGCTTGACGCAAGCTGGGTACGAGGTTGAGGTTGGAGGTGGGTTTTCTTGATTCGACCTGTTCCGCACTCTTAAGAATACCTGTGCTCCGCAGCAACGATTCGAAATGAAAAGTTGGAAGTGTCGGACTGGACAGTCGGGCCTGAAGGAAGAACAGGTTTTGGAGAGATGTCCTCTGGTGAGGAAGGGTCGGATGGAGAATAAATAAATATGTATTCTTTGCCAGCGTCAGCGCTTGTCCGAGAGAAGCTCGATCGTCAGGACCCGAAGCACGCCAAATGCAAACGCGTCAGACGCGGTTGTGGCAGTTGGCGCGCGTCATGTGACGTGATCGCTGTCCCGTACGTACCTTTAGCCTGGCGATGGCGGCCAACTCGACTCGGATAACCGCTATTATCACCACCTCCGACAGAGTCAACCCCCCCCTGGACATATACCCCTTGCCAATGTCGGCCACTCCTGGAAAAGCACGACAATCTGCGTTACCCACTCCAGGGAGAACCAGTGGTTTGCCCACTCCCGGCCGCTTGCGTTCCACCTCTTCCGCCTCTCAGCAAGCTAGCCTTCCAACACAAGAACCTGACACCATGTCCCGTGCCTTTGCAGATGCGGTCAAGGCAAATGACCCTGCTCTTCACAGGGCTGGCCGCGTCAGTGAACCGGCAAATCCCTCGCTATCTCCGAAAGGCCCACTCTCCTTTCTTCCACAATCTGGCCGTCGATCCGTTGCGGGGAGGCCCTCTTCTGCCGCTTCTTCTTCCTCGACTGCCGGAGCAACCCCAGCACGACCCATCCCTACGGCACGCACCAAGACCCCTTCAATCCGTCCATCCAGCCGCCAGTCAGATGCATTCGTCCGAAGCTCCAGTCGCGTGGACAAATCGTTCGAAGTCGGGGACAATGTCAGGATAGAGAGCCTTGGATTCGAGGGGACACTTCGATTTCTGGGGGAGATTGACGGGAAGACCGGTCAATGGGCTGGGGTAGAGCTCAGCGGTGGGTTTGCAGGGAAGGGTAAAAATGATGGAAGCGTCAGTGGGTGAGTCGCATACGTAACGAACAGGGTCTCGTTGGCTTCTGGTATTCTTTGTTATGTTGACACGAGGCCCCGTCTCTATGGGTGGAAAGGGGATTCGGAGGTTTAACCTTTGGGTCGCCCTTCGTTCGGCCAACGCGATGCCCTCGAGGTTTCCGCATCTGTCAGCGCTGACGTCTCGTTTCCCAGAAAACACTACTTTGTATGTCCCCCCAAGTGTGGCGTGTTTGTGGCCGCCGCGAAACTTTCCGCACCCACTGTGGGTGTCGGCATTACATCACGTCCCACAAGCGTCGCCTCCTCGAGGGGTGGTCGCATTACACCTTCTCATCCTGGGCGCATCACCCCATCGAACTCAACGCGATACGCTCCGTATTCCAACGGGCGTGTCACACCTGCTTCGTCTACATCCTTTGTGCAGTCAGAGGCAGTGACACCTTCTGCTCGTCCACGGATTAAGACGGCCACAACACCTTTCAATGGTAAGTTCCCGGAATCCTTTTCCACTGCGCGATGACTCATTTTGTCAGGGATCAAACGAAGTGGCAGTCGTGGCCTTGAGCCCACGAGCCCCACTGGACCCTCACCAAGTCGGACACCCGCAACCGGTAGTCCAACCCGGTTCATCGGACTTTCCTCCCCTTCAACTGGCTCTATGATCTCAAGTCTTGGTTCTTTGAAGACTCCAAAACCTGGCGTTGGGGGCCGTGGGTCGGGCATTGGTGTTGGCCTTCCATCCACAACGCCTACAAAAAGTCGTGCGCCCTTACCCACGCCAAAGCAAAGAATACCCAGCGCAGTTGCCATGCCCCCGCCGCCATCTCCACCCTCCTCCGCCTCTTTCAGCCGCACTGTCTCTCTCAACGACTATCCATCGGATTCTGAATCCCATGACGCTTTCAACACGTCTGACCTTCAATCCAATGGAAAAGCCATTCAAGATAAGATTGCCAGCCTTCTCTCGACACGCAAGTCTCAAACAACCGAAATCGGTACAACGTCTCTTGTGACATCTTCCCATAACAATCTAGATGCAGGGACTACACTCCACGACCGAGTGGCCGAGTTGGAGGCTGAAAATCAACGTCTGAACATTCTCATCAGTGGCCTTCAAGGAGAGGAACTTGAGCATGGTCGCCGAACCAATAGCATGCGGGAAGACCGCGACCAAGCACTCGCCCGGGTCGCCGAGCTGGAGGGCTCAGTGAAGTCAGTTGAGCGCAATTTGCACGACCGGGACCTCAAAATCGAGGTAGTTGAACGTTCTTTATCTAATGCGTCAGCCGATATAGACAAGGTTCGCGCCGAAGGCGAAACGCGTGCGCGCGACTTACAGTCGCTGTTGGATGACAAGGAAACATTACTATCAAGCCTAAAGGAGTCGCTCGCACTGAAGGAGGGTGCAGAGACGGAGACTCATGCACACATCACCGCAAAGGATGCAGAAATAAACTTATTGGAGGCACGTGCGAAGAAAGCATATGCCGAACTCGAAGATGAACGACGGGAGCTTGGAAGTCAAATCGATGCACTGCGGCACGCAGGGCAGGTATGTCTCAGTGGTTGTAGCATTTAATCGTCTGCTAATATTCGTAACAGGAAACCATTGCTCTGTACGAGGAACGGCTGAGTACGGCTGAAGCCAGGCGCTATGAGATGGAGGACTTGATTGGTTCGCTTCGGGAGCAACTACGGAGCCAGGCGCAACCACCCTCTCCCACCTCCGCCGCTCGACATCTCTCATCCGCGACGCAGATTGAGAACGAAGCCTTGAGAGAGCAGGTTGTTCACCTACAGAAAAAGCTCACTCTCACAGAGGATATGCTAGAGGAAGTGCGCGCCACCGCAGAGAGGGATGAGGCCATGGTTCGCGAAAAGATTCGGCGCTACAAAGACAAAGAGGACCTTCTAAGGCAGCAGGTCTCCGAGTGCGAGTCAGAGATAGCTAGGCTCGTCAAGTCGGAAAATAATGCGCGGGCTAGGACCGAGGAGGTCGGAGAAGCCCTACGTGAGAGCACGGTAGCCCTTGAGAATGCAAGGGCAGAGATCGAAGGACTCCGTGCTGAAATTGTGGTAAGAAAAGTCCCTTACTTCCGGGAGCATGGTAATGGACGCTTCGCAGGATTTGGAAGGCGTTGCGGGTCTTTCCTCCACTGATTCAGCAGACAAGTCCTCTGAACCTGCTCAGCGCTCAACCCATGGGCACACACACTACATTGAAGAGATCACCCGCTTGAAAGGCCAGCTCGTAGAAGCTACGGAGGCACTCCAAGATGCCCGGACATCTTCCTTGTCCAATCAGCTACAAGAGACCATTGACGAGCTTTTGATCGAGAAAACCAACGTGAGGTATCCTTGTGCACCTCGTAACGCCTCGGCTGAGGGCATTTCTAGCTGGAAACCCTTCGGAGCGACTTAGAAGCTAAGCTCGCTGAAGAGACGAATGCTACCACTGACCTGCGGGAGGACCTCGAGCGTAGCCAGGCAGAGCTTGAGAGCATGCGCAAGAAGGCTCATCGTGACACGTCACTGTCCGACAGTCTTCAACAGGCTGGTAAGCCGTCGCCATCGTCCGTCCCCAGCTCTTTTCGCGAAGAGATGGCTGGACTTAAGTGAGCCAAGTTTGATCCGCGTTCCACCTTTCTTGATGGACTGATGACTGTTTTCCTAAGGCACATCATCCAGGAGCTGCAAAAAGAAAATGCCAATGCTGCCCATCAAAACAAACTCTTGGAATCCGAGAACAAACTTCTCTTGTCTGAGACTGAGCAACTTCGCAAGGTCATTTGTCCGAACATCGAATTACCTACGGAGATTACTGAAACAATAGGCTTGCAGAGCATGGACGCTTTGGAAGACAGTGTCCGGAGGCAACTACCCCAAGGCGAAGCGAGCCCTCAAGACGATGCCTCTATACCGTCTGGAGATGTAGTGTCGTTGCAAAAGGCGATGCGTGAGATGCGCGCGCGGTATGAAGTGAGAAAAACACATTCCCATGAAACTCAGATCTACCTGACCATTTCGTTCGGTAACAGATCGACCTTGAACAGCTACGGAAGCGATTAACGGAGGCCGAAGCCAAGAGTGCGAGGACAGTTCATGACGTGCGGTTCCCAATGCCTTTGTTCACCAGCCGCTCGCTTAAGATTTGCATATGGTCTAGCTTAACAAAGAAGTGAGCGAACTGGAAAGCCTGGTTGAAGCCAAAGTAAGTGTTGCAAGTTTGTATCCTTGACGGAAATCGCTGACGCGATTATGTAGATTTATCGTGAAGTGAGTTTCCTTGTTATTGCTCAATTCACGGATTCAACTAGGTGACAGGATGAGCTCGAACAAGAGATAGAACAATTGAAAGAGAAACTCGTGCGAATTGAAAAGAAGAGTTCGAAGCGAGGAAACCAGGCAGTTGGTCTACTCTCGGCTGACTCTTTCGATTCGTTATCAGACGCGAATCAAAGCGCCCTGGCCGGAGATGTTTGTGAGATCTGTGAGCAGCCGGGTCATGATATCTTTACATGTGACCTGCTTCGGGGCGGAGCTGCGCCTACGGCTGGGAAAGATGCGCCACCCTCGGAGTTATATTGTGAGGATTGCGAAAATTACGGGCATGTTGCGGCGGACTGCCCTCATTCTATGGATGTCTTCTGAGTCCACGGTTAATGGACCAGCTATACCTACCTACGTTATTGTTGGATCATGTTACTCTGCTTTTCGCTCCCTGCTATACTTACCAGCTATATCATATACAGTAATTCTGGATGGTCATGATTTGTGGGGTCAGAACAGAAATGACGTCAGAGATGTGCTTAGTCGTCATATAAACTGGGGCCAACAGCTACACCGTCCTTTTTCTTAATAAGAACCAAGCGCAATATTAAGCACTATTGAGCAACATGGAATCCTACGCTAACATTGCGGCCGCGAACGCTCCCTCCCCTAAACAACAGGTGCGCTCAAAACTGCTCTTGTTTGGTCACCAAGCTTGTCCTCTGACCGTGCTGCCACGCAACTTTGGTAGCCCCACCCGGATCCTGCACTACTCACTACACCCTCTGTACTGGGGGGTCCGCCACCCGACATCACTGGTACTACGAAAGTCAATATAGTGCAGTCGAATTACAGAGAGCCCTCGGCATCCACTCCGTCTGAATTTCCCAGCAAAGCCCCCGGGTCCCCAAGTAAGGACAGAGCAAGCAAGCGTTCTGAGACTCCGACGCCGTGGAGATGGGAGAAGGCCAAGGAAGTTATTTGTCGACCTTCGATCGCTGGTGGTCTCGTCGGCATTGGCGGGTTTCTATTCGCTTCAGGCATTGGCGAGAATTGACCCATTTTTCTCTAGTTAACATTGGTCTTCTAGCAGGTGGTTCATATGCGTTCTACATACATCCGAACCTGCGCCGTGACACCAAGGTTATCGCATCTGCGGCGGCGGCTACATTTGCGTTGTTTGGCGTCGAGAGTTATGCCATCGAAGTGTGCCAAAATCCACCTAAGAAGAAAGCGACAGACCGGAATAACGAGGAAGGTTCAACGGTTGCGTCTGTCCGCCGCTGTGTTCGTGAGCATGCACCAAGGTCGGGGGTAATTGGAGGAACTACAGGGGTCGGTAAGTCCATTCAGTGCACATGTTGAAACCTATATCACACCTTGGGTCAGTTAATGCCTGCATCTTGAGCATCGTCGGCTATCTGGCGTACAAAAACTGGAATAGGCCGAATTGGGATAGGCGCACCGTTTCAGCTGCTTCGGTCGGCCTTCTAGCGCTGTTGGGGTGCGAAATGTATGATGGATCCATTATAGGTCATCATGTTTTGGCGTTCCCTGACTTCTCGTCTGTATCGTTTTGGTCTCGCTCTTAGGCAGTTGTTTCGTTCAAAGTCATGAAGTACATTCCAACATAGCTCATTACCCGGGAGTCGTTATAAACATTTTGACTGATACGGAAAGCTGGGAAGGGTAGGTGAAAGTGGGAACGGGGGACAGCCGTCGATACATGTCTCGTACTGTAGTACAACCCAGTCCTAATTGACATGTCTTCTCTCGACAGTTCATCGCGACGAGTGTTTATGGTATTGTTTTCCCACGGGTACTTTCTGCGGTTGCGGTTCGCACAACCGTTACGCGCTATTGTTCGTGTTTGAGGACAACATGTCTTCTGACCTCTCCTCACTCTTAGCTTCCTCAAAAGCTCTTACATCACATTTGAAGCGACAAGATTTGCCGAATGTCTCCCTTTCCTTGGATCAGATAGAAGCGCAATCGCGAAGACTTCTCCCGCGACAAGCTGGGGCCCAAGCAGATACGGGTCGCGCGTACGTGTTCAACAAGCAATAATGAGGAATATCTATTGATGTGGGCTTTAGGAATTACCTCTTAGCACAAGCACATATCGATGTTCCAGCACTCGCCCACTCCATCGCACACCTTAACACCTCTGCCACATTCCTACCGCTACAACCCCTCCAAGATACCGATATCTCGGGTTACTTAAGACACGCACATGAACAAAACGTTATATCGACGATTGAAGAGGCGCGTAGAGAGACTCAAGAGGAATTTTATCGCGTTCTAGAGGATAGAAGCAGACGCGAGTGGGAGGCCCGTAAGAAACGAGTCTTTGAAGAGTTAGGTGGGCGGCCAGGTGGGGACAGTGGATCGTTAGTATTAAGAAGCAAGACGCCTCAGACTAGAAGTGCGCTTACGGTGTGTGCACTCCCACGGATATGATTGACTTTCCTTGACCTCTTCTCAGCTCAGCGCGGCTCCAAGTCCTAGCGTCCAAGTACAGGGTAAAATGATGGCGTATGACCGTGTCGTGGTTGAGTTAAATGCGGCTCGTTTGCGCGGCACGTCGTTTCCAATTGTTCACGCGTTCATCCAAGCAGCGCTCTCCCTCAATCCAGATGTGAGTGCCATTCAGCGTTGTCCAACAATTCGTCTCATTCTTTCTGCCTCAGCGCGCTCATCAGGTCGCACAAACATTCCATATCCTCGCAAAAATAACTGGCGAACCACCTGGGATTCCGCCGCTCGCTCATGCAGGGGCGCATATCCTGAACACGCCGCTATTAGAGCGCCGGCATGCTCGTGCACATCTTGGCGACCCTGCATCAAAGGAAGCCGTCGAGTTGAAAAAACAGATTGCCGCGGGGGCCCGTGCTGCTCTTGAAGAGCAGTATCTTGATGTGCTGGAACGCACAATCCAGGCGCGCCCACTTGACGCGTGTCTCGGCGGAGACCCAAGCATTTCGAACCGCGTGCGCGCCTTTTTGCTGGTACGGTACTATCGTGGAGGTGCATGGCAAGACCGGATCGAGGTTGGCTCAGATTACAGCTCTTTTTCCAAGCACTGCTGACGCTCCTGGTAGTTGGTTGCGGCTCAGCCGCTGTGGGCCAAGTTATTCTATCTGGTGCGGACGGGACATGCGAGAGAAGCCCTTGATGAGGCGCTTGCGCATCGACAGGCTATTGAGCACCGCGAAGATAGCTTCGTAGCGCACTTTCGTCTCTGGTTAGAGTCGCCCGATCATCGGTGCGTTGTTCCTCGTTATCCCTCGTATCGCTATGTCTCAGACATCACTTATCATTAGTCTACCAAAACCACATCGAGACCACGTCCAGGCCATTTACAATGCGCACATGCTACATTCGACAAGTGTCGATCCGTTCAAGCTCGCTCTTTATAAGCTTATGGGCAAGTTGGATCCATCCAAGCGCAACGTTCCACTTGTCACGGCAACAACGGAGGATTGGCTCTGGTTCCAACTCGCAATGGCATGTTTTTTTCACAACAGCTTATAGGTCTTTTCTCTGATCAATCTTGTGCAGGTTGATGAAGAGGAGAGTGGTGGCCTACGTGGACTTGCGGAGGTATTGCTCAACTACGGAGAACGTCATTTCGAAGGGGCTCCCGGCTCCAAGGGGGCACGAATTGGTTTATGGGCTGCTGTACTTCTCACGTGCGGTGAGTTTGAGAGGGTGCGTAATCTTTCGCATGCACCCCACCCTTATTAGTAATAGTGCATGCCACTTCAGGCCGTTGCTGCGCTTGGGGACCATCCGGAGACAGAGATTGAGGCAGTCCACCTGGCTATTGCACTAGCCTACCATGGTCTATTACGCGCACCTTCTCGTGCCGAGTCATCGGACATTACGCCTCGTAAGTAACGACCACGTATGGGGTGCAGTCACTAAAACTACTCCCTTAGTGTCCCTTTCCTCTTCTCTCCCGCCTGCTCTCAGTCTTTCAACACTCATTTGGCGTTATATGCGTCAGTTCGTGCGGCTGGATGCCAAAGAAGCCCTGCAGTATGTGTACACGGTTACATTGGGTGCGGATCAGCCAGGCGGCATCGGCAGGGAGCAGCTCGAACTGGCATGGGATCTTGTGCGGCGTGTCATTGTACTCGCCAATGCAGGTCCCGCATGGGATGAACTTGTTGGCGGGTTTCGGGCCGACGGGATGCGTTTTGTATGTCTCTTTTCATTCATTACCTTATATTACTGAAACTCACCGTATGCAGACGGGCGTCATCGAACAGGCGGCACCATTGCTTAAGCTTCATGACGCTCAAGAACTCAATGCAGAAGTCTTTGTTCCTGCCGCACGGCAGGCGGAGGAGAGTGATCGCGTCCTTCAAGCAATAAAACTGTACAATCTCGCGGGGGAGTATACTACTGTCATCAGCAGTCTCGCCACCGCGCTCGGTACAACATTGGCTGCGCCTGGCGGTGGTGGAGAGCGGGCACGCTCCCTCGAAGCAGCTGCCAATGAAATAATCCGACACTATGAACGGATGGGTCGCGCCCCGGGGCGTGTTAGGGATGCTGTTGTGAAGCTGTTGCGTGTGAGAGAGGCGCTTGATGCGAAAGCTGAAGGGAGAGTTGATCGGGCGCTTGAGGTGAGCTTCTACGACCTGACGTCGACGCAACTTGACGATGAGTGCAGATCGTGGAGTCAACGGACCTTGTCCCACTCGATGGCGACGTGGCGAAGATCAATCGACGTGCAGAGGAATTCAAGGAATTGCATGATTCCTTGCAGCGCAACTTACACACGTACCTCCCACTCGCGATGGACGCCATAGCTGGGGTCTACCAGAAGGTCAAAGCGTCGAATACGCCTGATGCGAGTAGGCAAATGGTACGGGCCCGTTTCCCGCCCATTCCCGCACGAATCTGACTTGCTACCCGCAGACGCTCGCAACGTTGAGAAAAAAGTCGCGTTCTTTGATGGTCTTTGCTGGTATGCTGCGTTATCGCCTTTCACCCGATGTATATTCGTATCTCGCGCGGTCGGACGTAGAGGTCGCGCTATAATCACGGTGCCGTTTTTTTATGGATCTGGCAGTGTAACGTAGTGCATAGTCTATAAAATCTTGACATGTTTACGCCGGTGACGTTTGGACATGGAATGGTGGTCGAGGTCACGATCGTGTAGGGTAGGTTTGAATCTCCGACAACGCGTCGCGTCAAACACAAGGGGCTAGCAAATCGTGATTTGATTGTGCTGCCACAGTTTCAGAGACACCAAGCACGCACTGTGCACCGGTCTTTTCATATCGTAATAGACCACAGGCGCGGCACTGCTGTTCACCATGTACATCAAGACGCTAACGATCCAGGGCTTCAAGTCATGTGAGCCTTACCTATGATTCAGATGCACTGGGTACGGACGTTGACTCCACATAGATAGGGACCAGACGCAGATAGAGCCCTTTTCTCCCAGACATAACGTTGTAGTAGGACGGAATGGGTCAGGGAAGAGCAACTTTTTTGCTGGTATGGGCCGAGTGTTTCATTATCTGGTATTCACCCGCTCACGCCTCGCAGCCATTCGTTTCGTTCTTTCTGATGCATACACATCCATGTCGCGCGAGGAACGTCAAGCACTCCTCCATGAAGGTATCTCGACTACAACCACGCTCTCTGCCTACGGTCTGTGTCCTGGCGTTACCAAGCCAAACGACGTCTGTTAACATTACTCGCAGTCGAGATAGTATTCGATAACTCCGACAATCGTTTTCCAACTGGCCGGGATGAAGTTGTTTTGCGTCGCACTATAGGACTAAAGAAAGACGAATACAGCCTTGACAAAAAGAGTGCTAGCAAAGCGGATGTCATGAACCTTCTTGAGAGTGCGGGCTTCAGCAAAGCCAACCCATACTACATTGTTCCCCAAGGCCGCGTGAGTCCATAAATACAATAGAGGTGCCTTTGTTGCTGACTATGAGTAGATTACCGCACTTACAAACGCGAAAGATCATGAACGGCTCGCTCTCCTCAAAGAGGTTGCGGGAACAAAAGTTTACGAGCAGCGACGTGCTGAATCCCTGCGTATTATGGCCGAGACTGAAGGGAAGAAGTCAAAGATTACCGAGCTACTCGATTTCATTGAGACTCGCCTCGGAGAACTGGAAGAAGAGAAAGAAGAATTAAAGGAGTTCCAAGCGAAGGATAAGGAGAAACGCTGCCTCGAGTACGCACTATATCAGCGTGAGCTGGAAGAGGTTGCGGAAGCGCTTGAAGAGATCGAGGAGGAAAGGAAGAAAGAGCTCCATGGGGCGAACCAACGTCGTGAATTGTTTTCTGATCGAGAACAACAAATTCAGGTGACCTCCCTATCTTTCACGCCTAAAGTTTACTAAATCAATTAATCTCTCAGACACTGGAGAACCAAATATCCGCAGCAAAACACGAACTCTCCACCCTTCAGCTGACAAAACATGGTGCCCACGCGGAGCTAGCTGACCTCCTTCGCTCGCAGAAGGAGCTTGAGCTTCGAATTGCGGACCTTCGTGTGGCCGATGCACGTGCTGGTGGTCAGCGCAACGACCTCGAAAGCGAACTAGCCAATGTCGAGGGTCAGATAGCGCAGAAGGAGGAAACCTTGGCCGTGTTACTTCCAAAATGGGACACACACCGCGCGGCGGAGGCTGAGCAGCGGCGGGCCCTCGATGATGCGAATGGAAAGTTGGCCGCACTGTATGCAAAGCAAGGCAGGCTACAGCGTTTCCGCACTCGCGCGGAGCGCGACCAGTTCTTGCGTAGCGAACTCACGGCTCTTGAATCCCACGGGGCGTCTCTAAACGATGCTCTTAAGGCCTCCGGTGTCGAAATGCAGACTACAGTAACCTTACGTGATCAACTCAATGAACGAATGGCGGATGTCACCCGGCGTGGTGAAGAGAGTCGTGGCCGGGCAAGAGAACATGGTGAGGAGCTCGCAAAGCTTACGGAACAGCGTGGGGAATGGGTTGAACAGCGCAAGGACCTGTGGCGCGAGGATGCGAAGCTTGACTCGACGAGGAATCATGCTGCAGATGAGTTGAGGTCGGCGGAAAGGAACCTGGCAAGCATGATGGACAAGGTAACCACCGAAGTGCGTAAGCTATTCCGCGACTAATCACATTTCAGGATACTGGTATCGGGTTACGTGCCGTTGATTCTATTGCCGAACGCTTAAAACTGGATGGTGTTTATGGTCCTCTTTATCGGCTCTGCGAGGTCACAGATGCGAAATTCAATACTGCTGTCGAGTTGACAGCAGGGAATAGGTGAAGTCTTTCGACATGCTGCTTGTCACACTCACCATTACTGACCACTCAAACTAGTCTGTTTCATGTGGTTGTTGATACGGACCAGACTGCGTCTAAGGTTCTAGAAGTCATGCTACGTGAGAGGTCCGGTCGCGTCACCTTCATGCCTCTTAACCGTCTCAAACCCAAGAACCCTGTCCCGCCGAATGCCGACGACGCAATTCCTCTTCTGGAAAAGCTTCGCTATGACCCAGCGCATGCCAAAGCGTTTGAACAAGTGTTCGGTAAAACGTGTGTTTGTCGTGACCTCACAGTTGCCGCCGCATATGTGAAGAGTCACGGTATCAATACGATCACACTTGATGGTGATAAAGTTGATCGCAAAGGCGCACTCACAGGCGGGTATTACGATATTCGACGCTCGCGTCTTGAAGCTGTAAAGAATGTGGCGACCTGGCGCTCCAGAGTTTCTGCTGAAGAAAATCGCTCTCGAGAGGTGAAAGCCGCCACACTCAAGCTCGATCAGGAGATCTCTCGGGTGGCCGGTCGCATACAAATCTTGGGCAACAAGCAAAAGGCGGCGCGAGAGGCCCGAGAGGGTATCGGTGCAGAAACTGCCGCCCTTCAGAAGGAGAAGGAACGTGTGGAGGGTAGAATCACAAAGCTTGAGGAAGACGTTCAAGAAGTCAACGACGAGCTGCGCGCTCTAAGCGCTCGCATCGAGGCCTACAAACTCGAGTTGTCAAGTCCGATGGTTCAGGAGTTAAGTATAGAGGAAAGGGATTACATCGAAGAGCTCAGCAAGGATATCGAAGCCCGACAGAAGCTACTTGTAGAGATGGGTAAGACAAAGACCGAGGTTTGTGTTTCCGTATTTCATTCGTGTTCGTCCTTATTGACGAATGTGGGCGCCAGCTGGGCAGAAGCAAGAATATCATTCAAATTGAGCTGAATGAGAGCCTACGTCGGCGTCGCGGTGAACTATATTCTGAAATTGAAGGGCTTGGTGAACCTGAAGTCGGTGATGCTAACGCGGCGGACGATCTGAAGGCCCGAACGCACGAAATCACCTCAATAAATAATGCTATCAGCACCCTCACAAAGAAGGTCCAAGGTCCGCTTTCTTCCCGCAGAGCCTATAATGCAGTTGCTTTACTGTATGACAGATATGGAAAGGTCAATCGACAAACTCATGCACGACCTCCAAGAACACCGCAGCAACCTAGAAGTAATGCAAAATCAACAGACGGAGGACGGCCGTAGCATGGCAAAACAACAAAAGAATACGGAACGTTATCTTGCTAAGAAGAATCTGCTCATGACTAAGAAAGATGAATGCAACCGCAATATCCGAGATCTTGGAGTGCTTCCGGAGGAAGCTTTCGATAAGTATATCAATGACAAGTCGGATAGGGTGAGCCTGATCCGGGTAAGCCTTCTCACCCGATAATGACTCTTCCCAGTTGGTCAGGAAACTGCACAACGTGAATGAAGGCCTTAAAAAATTTGCACACGTCAACAAGAAGGCATTCGAGCAGTACAACAATTTCACGAAGCAAAGGGACCAACTCTTGAAACGCCGTGAGGACCTAGAAAAGTCTGGAGAATCGATTGAGCAACTGGTTGAGGTCCTGGATCAACGTAAGGACGAGGCTATTGAACGAACGTTTAAACAAGTAGCAAAGAACTTCGAGGAGGTTTTCGAAACCCTAGTGCCTGCTGGCAAAGGGAAGCTTATCATTCAGAGACGTGTGGATCAGGTGGGTACCTGCGGCTATGGAGCGCTGATCGGACTGAGGCTGCCTTGCAGGATGATGACGACGTGGAGGAGGCCGACGACACCCAGCAACGCACCGTCGACAACTACACCGGGGTGGCAATAAAGGTGTGCATTGCCGTGCGATACACTACGTGTGTCTAAGTGTTCATCCCGCATAGGTTTCGTTCAACTCCAAGGTAGACGAGGGACTACGCATACAGCAACTTTCTGGAGGTCAAAAGTCGCTGGTTGCCTTGGCACTTGGCTCGTACTCACATCTATGATTATCTTGCGCCGTCTGACTTCATCTCTAGTCTTTGCGATACAAAAATGTGATCCAGCACCGTTTTATCTATTTGATGAGGTGCGTCAGTGTCCGGATGGCTGTTAGAGATAAAGCTACTGACCGCTGACTTGCAGATCGACGCCAATTTAGATGCCCAGTACCGGACTGCTGTCGCTGGTGAGTGTGTAATTGCCCCTTTACGCAGCATTCTCAACTATGAAAAGCAATGATCCATTCTCTGTCTTCATCTGGCCAATTCATCACGACAACGTTTCGTCCCGAGATGCTCGCTTCAGCGGACAAATTCTATGGTGTCCTCTTTAATAATCAAAAGATTAGTTCCATCCGTAGTATAAAGAAGGAGGAAGCAATAGAATTTGTTGACCAGGTACGTTTCAAAGATGAGCAGTTCGTAGCCTTGTCTAAAACATCATACTGTTTTACACGCACACAGGAAGCGCAGGCACAGTGATCTCGGACTCGGACGGATGCAGCGTTGTCATGCTATGTACTGTTATTTGTACCTTCCCCAAATCACCCTATATGATAATACTATTTTTCTGTTTCACGTGTTACGGTAGTTATCGGGCCGAGAGCTGTTTTCCTCACCCGTCGTGCTCAGACTCGGACTCGGACTTCACAAGCTTCACCCCCAACTGTTTTGTTTGGGGCTCGCCATCTGGGACGCGTCCCACACATTTCCTATCCGTCCTCGGATTATATTCTCTATGAACTATCTATGGGGTGCTGTCAATGCTATCAGTGCTCCATACCAATATTACAAGGACATTAATCCCTCAACACTAACCGGGGCCATTGATGTTATTGTTGTCCGACGGCCTGGGTCCAGTGGGACCATGGAACTCGTCTGTTCTCCTTTTCATGTCCGGTTCGGGAAGTGGCAGGTACTCAGGCCTAGTGAGAAGAAGGTAAGAAACATGTTCTAGTTTATGGGTTGCTCATGCATCCGCTCCCTGTTTCTAGGTGGACATCACGGTGAATGGGAAAGCTGTGCCATTCAACATGAAGATCGGAGAAGCGGGAGAGGCTTTTTTTGTCTTTGAGACAGACATTGATGTTCCCGATGACCTTATCACCTCTCCACTACTCGAACCAACCGAGTTCGTATCACCCGATCCAGTCCCTCTAGAAGACTTCGGGAGATTCGGTGCAAGAGACCGTAGGGGTAGCTTCACGGACGATGGGATTAGCCAGGAACCAGATTTCCTCGACCTTGATGCACCTTCTACTTCACTAGCTGGGGAAGTTCCAAAAACGTCATCCTCATCCAACCGACCAGACCCCCCTAGCACCTCCTTTCAAGATTTATCTGACCTGGTAAACTCGAGGAATGTATCAATTCCTATTTCTGTCGAAGCAGAAAAGCAAGTTCAGCAGGAGGTACACGACAACCCTGTCGATTCCCTCAAGATTTCGCAATTGGCAGTAACCTGTGATGGCCGCATCACAACGACTATGCCCAATAATGTAGAGGATTTGGATGATGAAACCCATTCTGGGCATTTTTTGAAGGATGTTTCTACGTCAAATGGTAATGGTAATGGAACTGGAGGTATGTTGTGTTCCACTTTTTCTCTATGTAGCTGTCATTGCGGGTAGATGTTGAACTTGATATGGGCGGGTATTACACCTTGGACCCTTCGAATGCTAAGAGAACGTGTTCGCCTCGGCACAATACAGGTTCGTTACACCTACATGATGCCCCATTTTTTCTTAACTGTTTGAATAGATGCTTCGCAACATTCTCATTCAGAGAATCACAGCAACGTTATTTCCACATCAGATACCCCTACAGACCCGCCAAATGCTCTCTCCTTTCGTAATGCATCGCTTTCTCATGAATCCATACCCTTTCCAAGCTTGCACCCACTCTCTGCTTTACAATCCGATTCCCTTCACAACTCTTCGATCCCCCTCCAAAGGGGTACAACTGCGCCAGACGAATACTCCTGGGAGTGGGGTGGGTTTCCCCAACGCTCGCAAATTCATATGGAATTTCCCAACCTTTCGGACGCCGCGCCGCTGAATCCGGATGGCCTTGAGCTGGATGAACAACTCCCAACTAGTCAGCCTACAGACTTTCAGCGCAGCAAGAGCCTTCCTCCCGAATTTGAACATGACGTATCAGAGGGAGTACCGTCGACGTCGCTGCAGTCGGACGAACAACCTAATGGGCAGGAACCATTGTCCGATGTCGAAATAGGTTTCGATAAGGATTCGGGTATGTCAGGTCGGGAGCGCCGGTCTTGGGTTCGTTGGTGGCGCCGCGATAGTAGGCACTCGCGAAGTGTTAACGTGCGACTGGATCGTCCACCCCTGAAGAGTGCAGTGAGCACGCCATCCCCCAGCGTCAGTTGTATTTGGTCCCTTCTCTTGTGTGATTCTCATCACCGTACCACGAAAAGGAATCACGGGAAGCTTCATCCGTCCATGTGTCAACTCCAGACGAGTGTGCGCGTGAAATGTCTGGCCTTTCACTACCCGCATCTTCCCCAGAGCTGCCGGCTAGTGTGTATCCATCGCTTTCCGGAAGAAGACGAAAAGTAAAGTACGCGAAGACGCTGAGGCTCACATCTGAGCAGTTGGTAAGGTTCACGACGTGGTCCTGAGCGCTTAACCGACGTAATACCCTAGGAGGCTCTTAATTTGCGACCAGGGGCGAATACGATCACTTTTTCATTGTCATCAACTGGTGTGGTGGCATGCGCTGCCCGCGTCTTCATGTGGGAACATACGGACAGCGTGGTGGTATCCGATATTGACGGGACAATTACCAAGTGTGTCTGATATGTTTGTTCCCTACGGCGTCGGCTAAGATTGGCAGGTCTGATGCTCTTGGGCATGTGTTTAACCTAATTGGGCGTGATTGGACGCACCTTGGTGTTGCCAAATTGTACACCGACATCTACAGGAATGGCTATAAGATCATGTATCTTACATCTCGTGCTATTGGCCAAGCCGATTCTACGCGTTATTATCTTCAAGGTGTCAAACAGAACGATTACCAGTTACCAGAGGGCCCAGTTATTATGAGCCCGGATCGCTTGATGGCTTCGTTACATCGGTGAGCCGGATACATCGGCATTATCATGACATGGACTGACGGAGTTGTTTTGAATGATGCAGGGAGGTAATAATGCGCAAGCCTGAGGTATTCAAGATGGCTTGTCTACGTGATATCCAGCGACTGTTCAAACCCATAGCTCCTCTTCCTTTCTACGCAGGTTTCGGAAATCGTATTACGGATGCTTTATCATACCGCAGCGTCAACATTCCGAGCTCACGGATTTTCACAATCGACTCTAACGGCGAGGTAAAGATGGAGTTACTTGACCTCGTTGGGCACAAGTCCGAGTAATGCTGCACAAATTGAATTCAAAGTCAATATTGTTGACGAAACCTTTAGATCCGTGCGGAGTTATATTCACATGACGGACCTCGTTGATCAGATGTTCCCTCCAATCACTCACAAATGGGAAAGTGAATTCACCGACAACAATTATTGGAAGACACCACTTGCGGAATTCACTCTTCCAGATTTAGCGCCCCCTTCTCCGGCATTGAGTGCGCGCTCCGATGTGTCCAATCAGAGCGCCTTTGCGAGGCTGCGCAATTTCAGCTTGCGTAGCACAAGTAGTAGCCGTTCACGCTCATTCGCATCGTCACCTCCCGTCGAAGCCAGGCGTGGGCGCGATATGGACAACACAGGCTCGCACAGTCATCAGCGGCAGCTATCGAGTATCGAACGCCTCAGTAACGTCTTCGTTGGCCTTGCAAGTCGTAGCGTAAGTCCAAGTACGCCATCAGCCCAGGAATCAGAGTCGGAAGAGGACTACAACCCGCGCGATACTTCAGACTATGCGAAACGCCGTCGCCGTCTGAGGAAGCGAAGTACAAGGAGTATGCCAGGGTCACTTCCGGGGTCTCGGGCTTCGTCTGATGACGAAGACCTTGAATTTGGAGTGCCAGACAAGGGAGATGGCCCTATCTCAGGTCCTACAGCAGAACTTATAGAGCAGGAATTTGATGAAGACTTATTTGCGGCGGGAGAAATGCAAAGTGTACCTTTCTTATAAAGTCTAGTTATTAAGACATACCATAGTCTGTATAAACTTGTGACTCTCCCTGACAGAGGTATTATATAGCAATATCCAATAATGATTTTCTTAAGGCCCAAGGACCTTAAGGTGTGACATGCATGAATATGTAGTGGTGGGGCTTGTACTTCAAGGGACAGCTTTCCTTCATCAGGAAAACCCCTCATTTGCTTTTTGCTACTTTTACTGCTTTTATTGTCTTTTTTGTGTAAAAAAAGTAAAAATTTGGAAAGTACAGACTACTTGTGTTATGAATATGGTATACCTACACTTGGACTGCAGACTGATGGACTGCCTTATGATACAGTTTGTGCTTTGGGTTGTACTACAGCATTCACACTAAAAGCGCTGTTTCATTGTGCATGTAACCACCCTTTTATTTGATCAGGGACTGCCTTCTGTGTTTACTTATATTTGGACTGCTTTCTGCAGATGTACTATGACACAGCTGTTTCCTTTCTTGTTTGATTACAATACCACCTTCTTATGTCTCTTGACTGTTTATGATACTGCTGCCTCAGCTCTGTAATCTTGTATTGAGCCTCATTTGTACCTGTGATGTCATAGTAGTATATAAGGACTGGTATTTTGAAGTCTGAGCCTTATGCTCAACTTTATTCCCCAATTGTAGCCTCTTCTTTGCACTCTCAACTAAAGTGTGACATCACTGCTAAAGATCTTAGTGCTCTAAGATCTCTTCTTATTATATCACCAATA
>Ga0307510_10001162_pt1 | contig 28362 bp, 38 predicted proteins | sample 12_EM_MG_FD_207224 | JGI IMG/M metagenome (GOLD analysis project Ga0307510, IMG submission 207224) | Populus trichocarpa ectomycorrhiza microbial communities from riparian zone in the Pacific Northwest, United States - 12_EM | ecosystem: Host-associated > Plants > Roots > Unclassified | place... | reverse complement strand
CCATCAGCTGCCATCCAAACATTTCGATTTCAACACATACCGTGCTCTCTCGCACCGTTGGCAACGCGTCCAAGTCGTTGACGAGCGCGCCCCAGGCGACTTCCAGTACCATCGAGGTCATGGTCAAACTCTTCTAACAAGCCTGTATGTATTTCGAGCTCGTCGTTGATTTGCATCGATATGTCACGCTGACGGGTAATCGAGCGTGAAAGCGAATCCAGATGTATGTCCTGGCCTGTAGCTCACACGTCCGTTGAGGCGGTACGCTCCCCATCCAGCAACAGGCATAACACGCACCATCCATGAGGCGTTGCTGCTCCTGCAGCAGCACTACAGGGTCCCTCCCAGCCTCCGGGTCGTCCGTATAAGGCGTGAAAACTTGCTTGCTGACAGCGGGCCAAGCATTCTCCTCACGTGGAGGAGTGGACTCTCGCGTCGCAGTTGGCTCGGCAAGCGGCTCGATGATCGCGTCTGACCCTACCATACCACGCATACGAACATGTTGATTTCGGAGAAGTGCAACGGCTTCGCTGTGTTCCCCAAGCGACTCCAGTTCCATAATCCCCGACCGCAGCTGAGCAAGGTTGCGAGTGATCTGTGGAAGGTGTAAGGAGCTGTTCGTGCCATCTGCAGTGGCGGCGGGTGATAGTGACTGTAATCTCTGACGCTCTAGTAATAGCGACAGAGTCTGTGTTGATAGAGCTGTGAGCTTGGCCAGCGACATTCTCGCTTCCGTGTCGGTGTGAACTGACGTCTGCGGCCTGCGGGTCACAAGCAGTTACAAGAGGTGGGTTTGATCATGTGACTCGTACTTCCTTTACATCACCCATGTACTTCGATCTGAATGTCCCAATTCCCCAACCCTCTGGAAGTTCAGTGGCTCAATCGAACAAGGGGAAGGGAAAACAAGTCCATCCCTCCACCTCGCTGTTATTCACCCCCGCGCAACTCGCAGCTATCGAGGCGCGTCTAGATCTACTTGTGCATCGTGTGTCTTTTTCCAGCCTTTATTCACTCATGTCTCGGTAATATACTTATCGGTGGGCCAGTGGGTTACTCCGTGCTTGCTTTCAACCAGTGCATAAAATCCAAGGTTGAACCGAAAACCTTCATAAACACACTGGACCCGCTGCTCCGCCAGGTGAAGAAGCGACCCGGGGTCGTGTATCTGAAGCGACTTACGATTGTTCTCGACGAGGATAGCGAGAAAGGTTTCGGGCTCGTGCGCTCGTACTTTCCCCGTCATCCAATTTGCGTTGCTGACACAACGCCCCGCAGACAAATGCACAGTCCAATCTATTTAGCCCTTACGACATCATCGCACTTGCACCAACCACCGAGGGTAGCTTCTCCCTCGCGTGCCTAACACATACGCAGCCCTCCCCGCTCTCGGCGCATGTAATCTCGGTGCCTCTCGACGTCCCTCGTCTCCCGTTTCGTATGAAGCATACCATGGTGCGCACGGCATTGCGCAACGGTGCCGTCTTTGAGATCCCATATACGAGTGCACTTGACAGTGCCGCAAAACGTAACTGGTGGGCGACAGCACGCGAGGTTGTTCGTGTGACAAAAGGAAAGGGTCTCATCGTGACAGGTGGCGGGATGGATGTCGCCGATATACGTGCTCCTAAAGACATCGGAAACCTGTGCGTACAAACCTTCGGTTCCGTGCTCGCCACTGCTGACCGAGAGCATAAGAGTAACATTCCTTGGTCTTGCCCAAAATATGGCCCATGATGCTGCCACTACTACCCCTAAATCCCTCGTCCTTCGTGCGCGTGCGTGATTACACTCTGTTCGCTCTTCCTGCTCTTGCAAGCTCTTTACACCTCGGTCAATTCTTAGAGACCCGTAAAACGTATCGTGCAGTATTCTCAGAGCCAAAGGTGATTATACCGAGCACTTTAGTTGTTCAGCCGGCGCAAGCTAGCGATTCCGTACAAACCAAGTCATCAGGGGAACGGCTGCCGGAACCCGAGCCGGTGGCACCTCCAGTTCCAGTGTCTGTTACGGTGGAAGCGGCTGGGCAAACAGACGGGCGACCATCGAAACGCACTCGAGACAACGCAGATCCAGATAACCATGGTACTGTTGGGAGACCACGGAAGAAGAAAGGCAAAAAAACGGGATGATTCGTCGCGAGAGCCCACTGTGTCCGTAGACAGTCAATGATGGATAAAATGTAGCTTAGAAACCGATACTACCGGCATCGGTACATTATCTCCGCACGCATGAGGACAATACAGTATGCATCATTTTGACTCCAGCCAAGTCAGCACCAGTGCAATCGATTACTTGACCTATTGATTCTTGTCGTACCGCTTTTCACGTCCACTTGAACAATATCCATCTGACTTTCTCTCTCCCCTTGATTCCATATACCACTTGATGTCGAAATGTCATCCACAAGTGTATTACGACGCAAAATCCCTGGTTAAGGTGAGTTCCCCGAGCCCTGTACACTTCAGCCCACCCCATCAATTCCGTTCTGCAGGCCCTCGCACCCTCCAGGGAGACACTGGAAGCACGCCATGCTCTTCTTGAACGCCTTCGTGAAATCATCCAATCTGACATGGGAGATGATATCGACGTCGAGGACATCAGTATGCGAAACTACGCTGACGACTTGGACATTGCCCCTATGGAGCTAATGATAGTGGTACGTGCAGTTATGTTTCTCACCTTGTGGCTGCGGCAGTCTGTTGACTCGCGGCCCTCGCACGTTTTATTTCACGTCGGACATACTATGGCCTCATTAGGACCACAGTCGCACCGCAGGGTTTCGCCCTGGCACGAACTTCAGCAACCTCCCCGATGTTTATTACCCGAGGTGGTTGCTCCTACTGTACGCATGACACCCCATAGCTCACATGTTACAGCCGTCTAGCCGCATTCCTACAAGACTACGGCTTTGATGGTGTCATACCATCCGCCGACGTCCAGCGACGGGATCATGTACAAGGAAGTGGGAAACGCGGTGATCCTCCACCTAGCACGGAAGACGGTGCGTTTCGATGGCCACGGTACACCCGAACCCCCAAGCCAGAGATTGTCTATCCTGTTGTCCTCGAGGCCACGACTCCGGAACAGTTCAGATTATCCCTTCCTTGTCCCACAACCCGGCACACGCGCAGTCTCTTGCATCTATACGGTCGAAGGAATTCACATCTACGTCTGATGACCAGCCTCACTTATATCTGGATGCGTTCATGGGATATCAAAGAGATTAACCCACAGACGCTATGTCTTTTTCTCATCAGGTTTTTCCAGGTAAAGCTACCTTGACTTCCCCAAATTCCAACTTTCTCTGACTAGGCCACAGGAAGAGGAGGTAACAAAGCTTACGAAAGCAGGACGCTCGACTTCTGTCGCAGCCGAGCAGGCGCAAGCTATCGCGCACTACACAGACAAAGTATGCATGCAGTTCGACGCCATGGAAGGTCCAAACCAACCTGTCATACTCGATGTTTCGTATGCTTTGTATCCAAACTCATACCCTACCAGCGACTTTTCACCAGTCCTGTTGCGGTTTCTAAGGTGGGAAACTTTGCCGAGGCAGGTAAACCCTTAGTGCTCACTGATCAACGATGCCAAAAGATGGATTGTGTCTAAAAAGTTTCATCAAATACGCACGGGAGATGGCGAAAAATGGCCTATTCTTCACATCAACCGACCAAACTTTCAAAATGGAAGGTTTGCTTCCGACTTGAAGACATTTGATGAAACAAGATTACCGTGGTCTCACCACCAGCTCATCGTCCCTGATCCGTTTGTCCAAACTCATGTGTGTTCCTTTCAACGTTACTTCTGAAGGTTGACCGGTGTACCCAGAATCACGCGTTCAATGTACATCGCAGCACGCTGCACTACCTCTCCGTGCTAGCAGAAACCTGTGCATCGCTTCTGCAGATGGCGCGCCCCCTACATACTATATTTGGCCCCTACTACCGATCAGAGAAACTCGCCGAACAGTGCTATCGCAGTCCTTCTCCATCCCCGATCCAAGCCAACGTACCTAGTCCACCGGTAGCGATTCTCATGGAGCGTCGGCGCTATGTCACAGACCCAAGCTTGCGCACAGAGCTAGTGAAGCTGTATAATGTGCGCTCCGTCTTTCCAGCTGCAAGTTTAAAATTTTTTACGCATAACTGCATTGACTCTGCTTAGACGACCGTCCCAGGTCAGCGGATCCGGGAGATGCGCCAACAAACGATCGCGAAAGTAGCGAGTGCCATTCTGGAACATTTCGGCCATGAGTATCGCGTAGAGGTATTTGGAAGTACGCAGTATGGCGTCGATGGACAAATTAGCGATGTCGATATGGTTGTCGTTGTAGGCACCCTTTTGATGCCTCATCTTCGAGGAAGTGAAATTTGCTACAGGACCCCGACAGAATGGCAGGGTTCACCTATAATGTCGATCTCGATTCACTACCTGGTACGCTTTTTTCAGTCCTAGTTCTACAATACTTTCCGTGCTGACGTGCAATAGAGATATACAAAATTAGGTACGCCGGATTTAACATGAGTGATTGACTTTGCCTTACAGTACCTTCAGCGAGGTGAGCCGTGTTCTCCAACGGTCTGGCTTCAAGATCCTCTTGAGGGTTCCCAAGGCGACTGTACCTATAGGTATTACCCCATAACCCATCCCATGTACGGTCTTAGCTGACCACCATCGCTTTTAAGTGAAGTTCAAAGATCTTGACACCGGCATTCAATGCGATTTGAACATAAATGATCAGCTGGGCTGTATCAATACCTCTCTTATCCAACATTATTGCGACATCGTACCAGTACTCCGGCTGGTACTTCTCGCTATCAAGCGATGGGCACGTCCACTCGGCTACAACAGCCCAGCAGGCGCTCCCGGGGCGCCAATCACATTTAGTAGCTACGCGCTCACAATAATGACAATCGGACTCCTACAGGTACTGTGCATTTGCCTACCTAGTACCATGATCCGTCATTTGCTAACTTCTCTCAGACAAGGGGTTTGTTACCAAATTTGCAAGAAGGTGCCATACTTCCGGAAGGCAGGACGTTCTGGCTGCGTACGAGAACACAAGAAAGGATCCGCTGCGATGCGCGATGGAAGAAGGCACCTAATTGGATACCTCCCGTGGTGGAGGTTGAACAAGTATTGCAAGACTGGTTCCAGTAAGGCAGGATCATTACTTTCCGCGGCTATGGAGGTTCATCTGACATTGACTACAAGGTATTGGGGTCATGAACATGATTACCGCAACAACCTGATAAGTGTGCGTTGGGGTGGTGTTGTTCCTCGCGAAGTTCCGTGCAACAGGAAAGAGTCGGAAACTCTGAGGGATGGTCCATTTAGTGATTTCCGGCATCTCGAGAAGGGCGCAGCAGGGAAGACTTCATCGAGGAGCAGGCGACGGGAGAAAAGAGGAGCTCGGTCGAATGCGGGAATTGGGGTTTTGGAGCACCAGGAAGGCCAGGTAGACCATGCGTCTGAGGCCACGGGTACTCGTATTGATGGACAACCAATAACTGATGAAGGGAGGGACGAGGGTGGAGAGGCGGATGATAAGTTCAACGACACGGACTCTGAAACTGAACAAGATCTTTCAGGAGATGAAGACGAGTTTGGGGAAGCAGATGACAAGGCCCAACCGTCCAGATGGCAATCTGACATCCTCTGCGTGGCTGACCCTTTTATTCGAGCAAAGGTAGAGTTTGCTTCATAAACGAGACAACTGCACACCTATCTGACTGATGCGACATTTGTGAACACAGAACCTCGCCGGGCCCATCAGACCCAACATGATCGTGCGCTTTCGGGAAGATTGCCAGCGTGCGGTGATGCGACTCCGCATGGGAGGAAACCTTGATGCTCTTTTACGCCTCGACCCGCGCCATGATCCTCCATCACAACCACCGAATTCTGGGCGAAGGCACCCGCCACGTCGAGGTATGCAAGACGACAGCAGGGGTAAAGGTAGGAATAGGCCTCCCCAAGATCCCTCTCGCGGCGGCGCACCGACGACCACAGGGGCGAAATAATGTACACAGGAGTGGCCTATCAAAGGATGGATGAGGTCGTTTAAATGTAGTTTCTACGAGGTAGCAATCACCCACGAACACGAGTAATGATTCATTGGACCCTCAATGCTAAATTGCAGCAATGTGCCATTGACGGGTTGTTAGGGAACATCCACAGGCACCAGCCCACCAGAGGACTTGAGGTAGACCTTCGCCACTAAACGCATTGAAGGACGCTGAACGGGGACCGACCCCCTAATTCGGCGATCAATGAGATGTTTAAAAATAATCTGCGTACGGTTACTGTTGGCCCGGTACAGCGCCCCTCGTACCTCTTAACGGGACTCATCACAGATCGCGTTCCCTTGGCATTCAGTCCCATACAGCGCCGACTGTCAGCGGGTCATCTGAAAGTAGAAGTAGACGGCTTAGTCCATCACCGATATCGGTTGAACCGGACACCGGTCCCCAGGCGATGTCAGGGCCAGGGCATGCGCCTGATGGAAACAAACCAGGTGGGACTCGTGGTGATTTCCAGTGATAAACAGTTGGATTCAACTCCACAACTAAACGCCTCGCGTGCGTGAGCATGCTGATGACCAAGTAACTACTAAGGTCCGGTGTTCCGTAATGTCCCGCTGTACCCGCACGGCTCGCTTCTCTCCGGGGGCGTTAACTTCGGGGACTAAAAGCAGCGTGCAGTACTAGTACGAGTACGGCATCGTAAGTGTGGAGAGAGAGGGGTTAGCACGATAGGATGGCGAAGGTGACTCAAGGAGTCACGGGCGTCGGGTGGTCACTCGGGAGATATGTCACCTTAACCTTGGCTTGCGAAATTGATTTCAGCTGCTTTGTCGGACATCGATGAATCTCTCTTAACTACCGTCGTCGACGGCGAGTGTCCCTGACAAGATAATCACCCGTCAAAATGTCGTGGAAACTCGGCACATCAAAGAGTGCGTACCTTTGATCACATATCCACCACTCCTCCCGGTCTCCTCGTCCTGTTTGGTTCCATTCTCTGACGCCCAGTTTTTTTTGTTGTGACTCCATCTACTTTGATACCGCTCTCGATAGAGAACAAGGAGAATAATCACAGGGATCTCGGACCACCTTCTCGCTCTCTCACTCCCGTCCCCATCCCTTCTCGCTCAACAACCCCGATGCCGACTCAGATCGCCCACCAACCAAGCTTTCGGTCAGGTACCCTCACAATTCGCATATTTTCAGGTGATTATATCGACTTGTCTCCCCTCACCATAACCTAGCCCTTCGCGCAAGCGAGCCCTTGATTGTTTGATGGCGACCTACTTACCCAACTTTCACGTTGATCAGGTCGTGGCCTCGCGCTCTCCCCGGGTGTACGCATCCCAGATGTCATTCAAAAGGCCCTAGATACCGGTCCTCCGCCGCGCACCTCGACCTCGAACCGCGAGAGTATGCAACGCCGGCGTTACTGGTGGCTTCCTTACATCGTCCTAGAATTCGACAAGAACGAGATCTTGATTGATGCTCTCGCGGGTGATCTCGCCAATCCGGTTTGGAACTACCGTGCTGACTTGTGAGTCGTGGCTCGTCCGCTCGAGAGTATCTCATCTAGCTCACGCGCGCCCCCAACAGCGATGTCTCGCGGACGTCGAACCTTTCTCTTTCCGCGTACCTTCGCACCGCACAGAGCTTACCGGGACAGGATAATATGGGGAACGACCTTCTCATGGGGCGTTTGGATCTGACTCCTGTATTGGATGCCCACGTGTGTGACTTCCCCAACGAATTTGTCCGGGCGTTGTAATGACCCAACTATAGCACGTCTCCGACCAATGGTACACTGCAACATCAGGCTCTGGGTCATTCCATCTCACCATCGCTTATAAGCCTGCTCGGCATGAAACTCTCACGATCGACGCGTTCGATCTCCTCAAGGTGATTGGGAAAGGTTCCTTTGGGAAAGTCATGCAAGTCCGCAAGAAGGACACGCAGCGTATCTACGCACTCAAGACGATCCGCAAAGCCAACATAGCGAGCCGACCTGGTGAGATCACCCACATCCTCGCCGAGAGAACCGTTCTGGCCCTGGTCAACAACCCGTTTATTGTTCCCCTCAAATTCTCGTTCCAAAACCCGGATAAGTTGTACCTGGTGATGTCATTTGGTATGTTATGCCCGACGTCAAGGTCATTAGCGTGTTAATTTTGACCTTTCTCCAGTAAACGGGGGGGAGTTGTTCTATCATCTACAGCGTGAGGGTCGATTCGATGAAAATCGAAGCCGATTCTACGCCGCCGAACTGTTATGCGCTCTGGAGCATTTGCACATGTTTAATGTCGTATACCGTGACCTGAAGCCGGAGAATATCCTCCTAGATTACACCGGCCATATCGCTCTATGTGATTTCGGTCTTTGCAAGCTCAATATGTCCGAAACCGACAGGACAAACAGTGCGTCGGCCAGTGCTTTCGAGGTCTTCCCACTTGACATTCGTGTTGCAGCCTTCTGTGGCACACCCGAGTACATTGCCCCCGAGTTACTTGAATCGCAAGGCTATACAAAGACCGTCGACTGGTGGACCCTCGGTGTCTTGATATTTGAGATGATGGTTGGTCACATCCCGTCACCCCACATCCCATGTACTGACCTATTTTTCAGACGGGCCTTCCACCATTCTATGATGAAAACGTGAACGTAATGTATCAGCGCATCCTGTCCGACCCACTGCAGTTCCCTGGGGACATGTCTGAGGAGGCACGGGGTGTGATCTCCGCGTTGCTGCAACGAGATCCATCACGGCGTCTCGGTGCCAATGGGGGCGAAGAAATCAAGCGGCATCCCTTCTTTTCGCGCCACATTGATTGGAACAGGTGATGACAGTTAAAGATTAGTGCATAACTCCGATTAATGCCACCTCTTGCAGACTAATGCAGAAGAAGATCCAGCCGCCGTTCAAACCGTCGGTTGAGTCAGCCCTCGACGTTGCGAACTTTGATCAAGAGTTCACGTCAGAGACCGCCCAGGACTCAGTCGTGCAGGACTCACAGCTCTCGGAGACAGTACAAGACCAATTCCGCGGGTTTACCTACAACCCAGCAGACGAGCACCTTAGCGAGAGCGTCAGCGCAAGCTATGGTACCGCACTCTAGACATCGCCTAAGCACTTGTCGCTCAACTGGCATTGAGACGACTGGATTGAAAGTCGGCTACAACTCCTGATGACTGTATGCAGGATAACGTTCGTCGGATGGGGTCACCCTTGACTTTTTCTCTTTACCCTCATCGCGCGATTTGCCCTTCCTTACATTCAAAGATGCACCATCTGTATGTAAATTGGTGCCCCCTCCCTATTTGGTTTCATTCGTGTTTGACTTCGAGGAAGACCGTATCAGGCCCGGTGTAGTCGGGCAGAATTTGATAAAGTACGTTTTGTACTATGCTTTTGTAGCATATGCACGTTGTGCTCTTCTTTGACTTGATGCTTTGTGGGTGGACCTGAGTTGTTGCTGTATTATCGACGTCTGTTAGTTCGTTACTCCATCATCATCCGGATGCTTTCTATCCCTCCGCGGGGTATCAATACGTACTCAATTCGGCGCTATCACGCAGCAAACAATATTATCATCATGTCTCCTTCCAACAACGAGCACCGAGCACCGTCTTCCTCTTCTCTGAAACGGAAGCATGTCAACTCAGGGGACAGTCCTGGGTCCCCTCAGGGCTGCTCCCAACCAGAGACCAAAACACCCAAACGTGCGTTTGCACATTATTCATATCTTTGAACAATGACGCGTCGTTCTTTGGTCACCGCCATGGAAGGCCTTCTTTTACTGACTCGCTAGTCATCGTGTCCATCACCAGTCTTTCCGATCTTCGAAAAGCGCGGAGCAGGAGACGAAGGGACCGAGGAGAAGAGGCCCTTCAAATGGCGTACTCCTCTCGGTTCAACACGCAGCTGTCTGCATGGCGTACATCTCACCCCGACCGCGTCTTCGCGCGTCGCGGCGTTTGATCTTGATGGCACCGTCATCAAATCGCAATTTATTCAGGTGGGAACCCGCAAGGGGTCCAAGGGCGGCTCTAGCGGCGGAAAACGCGTGATGAAGAAGCAGGCCAACGGCCTTGAGTGGGAGTGGTGGAGGGCCGTCGTACCGCAAAAGTTGAAGGAGGTGCACGATTCTGGGTACGCCCCCTCTCTCGTCCCTTTCTTTCTAGATACGTGTTGCTCTTAATTTTCGCCCTTTTTTTGCCTCTGTCATATCGCCTTCGCCGCATCGCGTTCTTGTATCACGGAGATTACATACTTAATATTGACCCGTCAGGTTCTCTATTGTACTGATCTCGAATCAATTCCTCAAATCCTCGGGCCTCATGGACTGGAAGAAAAAGATTCCGCTAATCGCTGCTGCGGTGCGTGTCCTCTAGCGCACCATCACCACCTTCCCCGTGATTTGTAGCTTGACATGCTAGCGTTTTATAATTAGGTGCCCGAACTTCCATTTCGAATCTTTGCGGCCACGGCGAGAGACGGGCATCGGAAGCCCATGCCTGGCATGTGGCTCGAGCTTGAACGGCTTTTTGCCCAAGAGGGGATCACGATAGGTCAGTCAGTCAGCCATTCGTTCGTGTCCTTCCGGCCCCTTCCGACCATTTCGCTCATCCTCGCCCAAAGATAAGAGTACCTCTTATTACGTTGGCGACGCCGCTGGTCGCGCGGACGATCACGCGTCGACCGATAGAAAATTCGCGCTCAATGTTGGGGTACAGTTCTACACACCAGAAGTAAGGCCGGATTCGTCTGTCATGCGCGGATCGGGGACCCCTCCTGAAATGATCGCAGGAATATTTCCTCAAGATCTCTCCGGCACCATATACACTCCCAGGATTCCACGTTTCCTCCCTTGGACAGGGTAAGGGTTCAGGGTCTTTCCCGCGTCCTGCCTTAGTTCACGTCGAGGTTGTAGGCTCTCAAGGTTCCCCAACTACCACCATCTTACCACCCGAGCCCCAAACTGAGATTGTGGTCTTTGTCGGTCCGCCATGCCTGGGGAAGTCCACGTTCTACCGCACACACTTCGCCGCGGCAGGATACGTACATATAAACCAAGACACACTCGGCTCGCGCCCTAAATGCGTCAAGGCCGCAGAGGAAGCGTTGGCAGCAGGGAAGAGCTGTGTCATTGGTCTGCTTTCATATCCTCTCCGGCGTGTTCGCCTATTTATTCACATTGGGCATGCAGACAACACAAATAGGGATGTGCAGACGCGCAAGCACTATCTTGACGTCGCAAAGCGGCTCCAAATTCCAGCACGGTATGATACCATTTTCGGGACCGATTCTGGTGGTCGTGGCGCTTCATCTACTAACGAGTTACAGGTGTTTTGTTTTCCAGGGTTCCGTCGAGCTGGCTTGGCACAACAACCTTTATCGCACGTTTGCCAGGCCGGCATCAGTCGTAGCCCGCGAAGTGCGTATCATACATTCTCTTCGGGCCGTTTTCTTCTCGCTGATCAAGGTACTGTAGCCCACGCGCGCATTAATACCCTATTCCGCGCTCTCGGGGTTTGCGGATGCCTATGAAGCCCCCTCGGTGAAAGAAGGGTTCGGTGAGGTGCAAGATGTACCGTGGATATTTGAAGGCAGCGAGGAAGAGAGACGATGCTGGAGCATGTGGTTGCAAATCGATGGGAAGTAGATGATCTGTATCTTTGCGCACTTCGTATCGATATTTGGCGGTACTTTGGCACGGATAATAGCACAATAGATGCGATTGAGCGATTCAGGTATGCTACAAATTCCAGGGCAGCATAACGATACAACACAAGAGCAGGGTATCAGGTAAGATAAATGGAACTGAAAGTAACGGGTTAGCAGGTTAAATCCATGTTGCATCACGGTGGGGTTGGCGCTGCTATGACGTCGGCTTAATACTATTAAGCCGAATAACAAGGGGCAGCAGTGATACGTTCTCGCTGGATGCGTAAAACTGCACGCAGTTGACGTGGATCTAAGCGAGGGTGCTTTTAGCGCTACTAAAGCACCGAGTCAAACAACTCGTACCTTTAGCCAATGATTGAAATTTGTTTCGAATCTGACCAAAAAGTCCGACCGCTTCTTCGCCCCGACATCACCTTCAGGGGTCTCTGCCACAGCGAGCGCTTTATTAGCATCTTTCGTAAAGGAGGACGTGTACAAAGCAAAGGTCGAGCATGTCACGATGAGCTTGGAGAATGCCTGTTGGAGGTCAGCGGATGTGGATCAAGTCCTTCTCTTTATAGACGGAGATTCATGGCCTACGTACGTTCAGCAGTTTCGAACTGGTGAGCATGCATTCCTTCATACACGTGTCAAGGAAATCGACGTGGTCTCGCAACAGTTGGTCAACCGTGGTCACTTTGGACAATTTCGCCTCGAGGGCGCGCCAGTTCGGCTCGAGCACCTCCTGGGTGACAAACGCGAGTATCTGCTGCACCCACGCGAGCATCCGCGCCCGCACCACGAACACACGGAGACGCCACGCGGCAAACTCGGGCGGAACGTCCGTGCGCCGCCACACTGTGCCTTGCTGCTCGAGCCACATCGCGGAAAGCGCCTGCTCGACGTGTTTGAGGTGAAGAAGGAAGCGAAACAGAAGCTGGTAGCGCAGGATGGTCTTGCGCGAGATGACAAGTGAGAGCGGAAACTTGACGTTGAAGTCGAGCTGGAGAGCATCGATGGCTGTGGGAGAGATGAATTGGTATTAGGCTAAGAGGGTGAGGCACGGGAGCATGGTGCGGACCTAGCATAGGCTTTTTCTCGGCTTTCTCCTTTCCTTTCTTATGGTGCTCGTCGTGCCCAACGTCTCCAACCAAGTCGCCTTCTTCGCCAATGACGCCGCTGACATTGACGATTCGGAGTAGCCACTCGTAAAGCCCAGTCGTGGCCATCGTCACTCGCATATCCTCACGAAAAGACATATCGTCGCCGTGCGCGTCCGCGCCAAGCGCAAGGTCAAGCAGGCTCTGAAGCTTTACTAGAGACGCGGCCTTAGCGGTCTTGCGCAATTCTGCATGAGCGAGGTCGAGGAAATGTGTGAGATAAGAGGAATGGGAGAGGAAGAAGCAACGCTTGAGACAATGAAGTCGCGGGACGAGACCCTGGTCGCGCAAGAGGAGCTGAAGAAGCGTGCGGTTCGCGTGAGAATAGTCGTCTTCGATGAACTTGTAGAAGCTGCAGGCTGAGAGTTAGGGTGCAACAATCCACTGGGAAACAAACAAGGCGCTGACCGCTCGTCATCCATAGCCAGATCATCGTCGCGTAAATTGTTGACTTTCTGTACCTCTATTCCGCACTCCCGAATCACGTTCAGATACTTGCCGGCAAGTAAGACCTTGTGCTTCCAGCTCTCTAGCAATGGTGGTATGCATGCTCCCCCGGGTAAACGCCCGCTCCCAGCTCTTGGTGGGGGTACACCCGCTTGATGCCGTTTGTTCAGGGAGCCGAGTGTCGAGCCATCACGCAGCTGATGTGCAATTTAAGTCGAAATTCGGCACGGTGAATGGCTAACGAGTGACTCACCGTGTATCGTCGTTCCCAGTATTCATCCGTGTAATCCATTTCAAGTGTCCCACGGTTGATGAACCGACTTTCCTTGACGCAGAACTCCTCGTATGGGTCCGTGAGAGTGCCCGTGCGCGTCCACTGCTGAAGCATTTCTACGTACGGTCTGCCAGCAGCGCGTAAAAGAGTGCCGTAAAGAGCACGAGCGGAGGGGTCACCGGCAGTATGCTGCATCCTTGTGTGGAGGATGGAAAGGACTTCGCCACCTTTGACGGTGCTTCCGTCCACGCCCGCTTCGATTTCGGACAAAACGGCTTTGAGTTTCGCTCCCCCCAGGCCAAGTGCCTCGTTCCGGGCGGCTTCCTCAGCGTCTTCTCCAGACGATAATGAACTGTCTCCTCCTGGGTTCTCTGTCGCCGCGAGCTCCGTGGTAAGTTGATAAATAAGTGAGAGCGTGTGGAGGGTGGGGTGGACGTAGAACCAGAGTTTCTGGAGAGTGAACTGTGGGGATGTGTTGAAGGCATGTTCAAGTTGAGAGAGAAGAGTCTGATAATCCTGTAGCCATGTCATCGCGTGAGACCAACGAGAGCTTCAGAGAAGCAGGTACACGGACCTTGAGCATATCACGCAAGGCTGCACAGAGCGCATGATTGACCCGCCCAAAGTCAAGATGGCTCCGAAACTCGATAAAAGATGAAATTGCGGTGTAGTAAGTTGCGAGTGGGAGGACCCTTTCGACTAGATCGCGTAGTGATGGGTCTAGAAAGAGTTGGTAAGTATCGCGGTGAGAATATCCAGACTCTCAGGCGAGGCGTACCTAACCGTTTCGAGACCGCGAACCGAACACCCTGTAACGCATCATCATCTTCTGGAGAGTAATCTTCGTGGTATGTCACATGGGTCCCTTCGATACCCTGTTTACCGCGTCCGGGGAGAGCGAAACGCGAGAGGCTGTAAATCACACACCATGAGCACGAAGAGCAAATCCTCAAGAAGCAGAGCTTCCTGAATTTCCAAGGGAAATGAGTCGAGAGATTCCTCCTTGGCCTTTCCTTTTGATTTTGCAGTAGTCGTGCTAGAAACGATGCGCGAATTGAGTGGTGCCCGAACGAACGATTCCTCCGAAATGAAGGAGGGCTCTTAGGACGAAGTTCCATCAAGTCGAAAGGGCGGAAAGCGGACATATGTTAACGACGCACCTCTCCATCGTAGTTCACCGGGCGGAGAGACACGTCCATTGGTTTGCTCTTCACCTTCCAGTCGATGTCTGTTCCTCCGAGCCGAAGCGATCGTCCCGGTCACCTGCCGATAAACGATTAAGAGTGGTCTCACCTGATGGACGTATTATACATACTTTAGCATATTCTTTTGTCGACAAGGACAGGTTATTCTTGCGTCCGACGATACGCGGTCGAGGAGTGAAAGGATCCATTGGCGAATGGCGCGTCTCGTTTCCGGCGCGCGTCTCTCTTCTCTTCACTCTTCACCCGCTTCAATGCGTGACCTCAACATTTATGATTTCAAGAGGGCCCTCCCTCGTATGGTATGACAACTCCACATTGCTTGTTGCTCTATATATTCATATACCTCCTCGGCCCGTGCAGAGCTGGACGCGGGAGAACCTCTACAACCTCTGGCGACGCTCCCTCGGCGAACTTTCAAAAGAGACCGACTTCACCCGCACACAAAAGACTCTGTTCCAGCAGCGTTGGATCGCGAAACGTCTCATTCGTGCCTATCACGGCGACTTTATCAACGAGAAATCGTTCAAGCGTTGGTACCTACCCACCACGCTGCCCGACGTGCGGCCACGAGGGGGACAAACAGAAGATTATGCGACGCAGCTCAACAAGTGGGCAAAGTTGCCAAAGGCAGTAGAAAAAGATGCAAAGACCCGGCGGCGGGAAGTTGACGGGGAAGCGCAGGAAGAATTACCTCCCGTGGGCAGCTTGATGTTCTCGGAGGTTGAGCGTCGCATAGATGTGGTCATCTTCCGCGCATGCCTTGCGCATAGCGTTTACGATGCGCGGAGGATGGTTGTGCACGGTAAGGTGTTACTCAACGGGAAGAAGGTGCGCCTTCGTCGTCGTTCTCTGTATGACTCAACTAACGCATAAATAGCACCAAGACGCAAACACCCGTCTCGCACCGGGGGACATGGTATCCGTCGATTCAAAAGCCATTCCGTTCCTCCAGCCGAAGGCCCTAAGTGCAGAGATGTCTTCAGAGAAGCTGGCCGCGGAAGAGCTCAAGACTGAGCCGTCGGATTCCGTCCAAGAGTCTATGCCCAAGGCATCCCCGCAAGCTGAGGGTACCAGCTCGGTCAAAGACAAGACCCTTACCCCATTCAACCTTCCCGCTCACGCGTCACCGTTCATCTTTGTCCCCGCCTATCTTGAGGTCTCCTTTCCAACGTGCTCGGTTGTTTACGTGCGACACCCAACGGCGCGTCCTGGTTACTCAGAAATTCCGACACCATACGATGCTGACGGAGAGGTTGTGCGACTTGCGTGGGAATGGTACTCCAAGGTACGACCAAGAAACCGAAGCAAACGCCAGCTGGCACGCGAACCAGAGAACCGACAATAACTACAGTGTACTTGTGGATCGCTACAGTACCTACTAATAGAGTCTTGCACCGAGATGAGGGGGAACCTGATGAGTAAGGAGCTTTGCAACACGGTACGTCACCCCCGATGACCGAACCATCCGTCCTATAAAGGTGGTAAAGGTGGTAAACCCTCAGCGCCTCAGCTCCTATTCCTCTTTCCTACTAATTTCGCTCACATACAAGCCAAAATGTCTGAATTCAAAAACTTCGTCATAGCCGGTTCAGGAAACGTTGGCGGCCATATTATCCGAGAGCTCTTGAAGTCCAAGAAAGCTGGGAAAATCGGCAATGTGACTGTCCTGACCCGTACTGTAAGTTCTCCTACTGGGATACTGGCCAGTATCTGAACTCACGCATGACGTCAGGACTCCAGTAGCTTGGACGAATTCAAGGCTTCTGGAGCCAAAATTGCTGCTGTGGACTACGGTTCTGCCGAGTCGTTGAAAAGCGCCATTACCGGAGCGGACGTCGTGATTTCCGCCCTCACACACACTCCGTCCGCTCTCCAAGCACAGCATTTGCTCGCGGAACAGGCAAAGGCTGCGGGTGTGAAGCTATTCGTGCCCTCCGAGTTTGGTGACCGCACGGATCGCGAGAACCCCGAAAGTGTTTTTGCCCTCAAGCAGTCTGTTCATCACAGGCTGAAGGAACTGGACCTGCCATATGTCATTTTCTTCACTGGTCCGCACCCGGACTACATATTTGTCCCGTATGTGCCCAGCCCGGTCGTCGAGCGCGTCACGTCGCGCTCACTGACCATCTGAAATAGTGTGCTTGGCTTGGATCTCAAGAGCGGCAACGTCACTGCTGGCCTGGACGGTAACGCGCCTAATTCGTTCACGGCGCAGCCGGACATCGGCCGATTTGTCGCATACGTACTCACCAATTTGCCGCGCTCGAAACTTGAATGGCGGATCTTCCGCATCGAGGCCGAACGCAAGGTAAGAAATATATTGGGCCACATGAGATTGGCATGCTGAGAGGCTTTCACTGGCAGTCCTTCAATCAGATCTTTAGAGAGTACGAGGAGAGGACTGGCCAAAAACTGAATGTGACGTATCGATCCGAGTCTGAGCTCGAGGCAGCCATAGCGAACAACGCTGCGGACTTTGCATCGTTCCTGCAGCTGGATTGGGGCAGGGGTGGGGGACTTGTGGGCCCTTTGGATCAGCTGAGCGTTTCGGAGTATCCTGACTGGAATCCCAAAACCGTAGCCGAAGTACTGTACTCTTAGGCAGGATGTGAGATAAGCCCAAATTAAGATGTAGCAAATAGCAAATTAAACCGGGCCGTGATATCCTCAGGGCGAGCCAAGCCTCTTCTTACCCACATCCTTGCTTCTTATCATTGTCTTTCTATCGACATGGCGTCCCGACCACTGAATGATGACGAAGTGCTCAGCGAGATGAACAAAATGGTGCATTGCATGACGTGCCTCTTTACCAGCGTTGTGACATCGTCTTCTACTGCTTCTAGGTCGCGTTCATCAAGCAAGAGGCGCTCGAGAAAGCCCGCGAGATCAGAGTGAAGGCAGACGAAGAATTTGCGATCGACAAAGTTCTCTAGCTCACTGCGTACTCGCCAGCCATCGAACTTACTTCATTCCTCTGGCAGGCAAAGCTCGTGAAGCAGGATCAACAAGCCATCGACGCGCAGTTCGAAAAGAAGCTAAAGGGTGCAGAAACTGCGCAAAAGATGTGCGGCAACAACCTTCCTCTCGTTCCGTCACCAGCATCTCACCAAATAGCCGTTCCCTCCCTTCGCGAATAGCCTCCAGTCAACGTTGACGAACAAATCACGACTGCAGCTCCTACACCGCCGGGAGGAGCACCTGCAGGACCTCTTCTCTTTGGCTCGCTCCCAAATCGCCCACCTCGCCAACGACGAGGGGCGCTATGTCCAATTCCTCGAGGGCGTGATCGTGCAGGGCCTTCTTCAGCTCCTCGAGCCGTCCGCGACTGTATATGTGCGCGCCAAAGACCAGGCCATCGCGACGCGCGCACTTGACGGGGCGAAGAAGACGTACTATGACATCAGCGGGCGTGAGGTGGAGCTCGAGCTCGAAGCGTCGTTAGGCGACGAGCTGTAAGTCGGGAACCTCGTTTGTCGAACCCCGTTGCTTGCTTGCTGATCCGCTGGGTTCGCGTAGCGCCGGTGGAGTCAAACTCGTCAGTGGGACGCGTCGCATAACGCTCGATAATACGCTCGACGAGCGTCTGCGGCTCCTTGAGGATCGGGTGCGTTTTGCTGCCGTTGACGACTATTGCGGGTGTCTGACATTCCTGGCATAGATGCTTCCGGAAATCAGGCATGAGTTATTTGGAGCCAACGTGAATAGGAAATTCTATACGTAGATGAAGGCAGCGTGTATTCATCCGAGACCGAGAGGAGACTTCAAGAAGTGTATATGTCCCTGGCAACAATAATACCGTCTGACGACTGCCAACTGGATTGCTATCATACAAGACATTTTTCTGTGTTACTCATTCTCAATTGTCTGAAACAGGTGCGCGGTGTGAATGGCCCTCCGTCAAGAGACATTCCCTTCACCTACACAAGTGACTCAAAGTCCTCATGTTCGCCATTTGTGGTGCTCGTGGAGAGCTCTTTGCAGAGCCCAGAGGATCTCCTCTTCAAGATAACGCCCGGCCTGTGTCATGATAGAAGCAGCTGGCGATCATGACAGCACCCCATAACCACAGCAACAATGAATAATTGTGGTGTTGCCTTTACTCCTTGTACTTTTTGTTAAAAGTACAAGAATGTAAGCAAAAGTATGAAGAGTAACATGGGGTGATGAGCCATATGACTACTACTTCGGCATCCCTCTGGAAGCCTAATTTCCCCTCTAAATATCCAAAGCCCTCATGGGCATAGTATAGGGATGAAGTACTATCGTTCTGAACCAAAACATAGGGGGAGAGGCAGTGGATTGCTCAGGTTGCATTTCGTTGCATATCTGGGAGCGCGAAAGTGGTACAGTACCTACCTGCCGAAAATGGTATGCTGGGCCGTGGCGCGACTTGCTCATCATCGGACACGACACACTCATAAGCTACTAGTAACAGATCGGCCTAATGGTGAGACAAGCTAAGTGAACCAAATTACATGCAAGTTTATTAACACATCATGTTTTTCCGAGATAAACTCGACAACTAACCGACAACCAAGCAAATCATGCGCCGTAATGAAATCTGAACGTGATTTACCCGGGCCCAACCGTCCAAACTCATTCCTAAAATTATCCTTATCTTCTCCGCAGTCTCACCGTAAGGCTTCGAAGTGCCTCTGCCGTTCTCTTATAAGAACACACCTCTTTCCTCATGACAGAACATCGACTTCCCAGCTAGATTCTGCCCCAGCATCCACCATGTCCCACGCTGCATTCTCCTAACCACCCTGTGTAACCCGCAGAATTGCATAGCAGCGGCGAGGGTGCAAGGCTTCGTTGGCCGGGCTCTCATCTACCTGCCCTGCCACGTGGAAAGCCTCCAAGAATGCATATTGAACATCGGCAAGGCGAAATCGTATCAATGGCATCATGTCGAGCAACGAACTGAAGTCGCTTGCCTTGGCAGAGCTTCAACAAAGAATCGAATCGTTTGCCGGGTTCAAGTGTTCCATCATGATGGTGCGCGGTATGGGTGAACCGATGATCACTGAGGCACTCCCCTCACTGTAGTAGTGCTGCGGTTGCTACGATGAAGGGTTGTCAACTGTGTCCTGTCAGCCTGTCGCTCGTATGTCTTCTATTTCCCCTACTATAGATGCATCTGACTCAAGACAGGAAGAATGGAGGGCTCGGAGAATGTTTGTGAGCCAGACTTACAGGATTCAATGAGTGCGGAAAGCGTTGTCCCTCTCTGCACTTATCGAATCCTGTAAGGTCCAGGAAATCTCACAGAGGGCACGTATGATGGGAGTACATCCAAATCTTTACCGAGAAAGTCTTTCGATCACTGGTCGACCGACAAAGCTCTTGGAGATCTTGAAGTACAAAACGTAGGGCATCATCATCATCCGGCGCGAGGAGCTTCCTTTTGTAGCAAATGGCACGCGGAGCGGATTGACAAGACAGGTTGACAGCCCGAGTACCATACATTCCTCCGTCACTGACAGTAGCATACTTGTTTAGCTTGGAATTGGAACCCTAGAACCTTATTCACTCGTATATAGCGTAGACAGTTCGTCTTTGTCCCCTCAGTTCCGTGTCTTACTCGCACACGTTCTGAGGCCTTTGCGTGCTTGGAATTCACTCCTTTAGTTCTATTACTTTCTACACCTTTGTGTACACAGATGTTGACCTCCCAATTTTTTCACACGACTATAGAAATAGTCGTTTGTAATGATGAAGGATGGAGTGGGGTTGTGGAGGGAGTTTGGTCTCAAGAAGGCGTCCGAGCCAAAACCACACATATATGAAACAAGATTGTTGCCTTCGCTTTCGCTGTCACACCACGAGGTGACCAAGCAAACCTTCCCTGTGGGGCCCACTGCTTCCATCGTCAGTGTTGCTGTTCGGTGAGAAGGTCAAGGTAAAGCATCTCGAGGTCCCTATCGATGGTCAATAGGGACCTCAAGATGTTTTACCTTGACCTTGGAACTGGGGAGAATTTTGTCTGGTGCAAGTGGATGTGAGTTCTGAGGCCGCGGATCTCGGATCAGATCGCTTGTTTAAGGTCTCGATGGCGTTCTTGAGTTCACGTGGATCTGATATAGTAGACCAGTCCAATGACAGCGTCTCAACTACCGCATCTTGCGGCGGGCTGCTTGTGGGAATGCCATATGTCGAGGGCTGGAGAAAATCCACGAGGCATTTGCATGAAGATGGCGTAGTGATATAAAGGGGCGTCGGGATACCCTACTAGTGGCGGCTAGGCAATGATGACCCCGAGCTACGGTCACAAGATGAGGAAGTTGTATACAATCTTCTCAGCATGCTAGAAGACCATGACCTGTATTTGTTTGCGACGACAAAAAACTATTCTTGAGCAGAAACGCGTGGAATACCTGGGCCAGATCCCTGAAATTGATTATTAGACAATGATCGGCCAGCCAAAGTTGAGGGCCTTTGGGTGGCCTAAGGCTAAGATGATGGTCGAAGGGATCCAAGAAGTTCACTCATGTTGAGCGAATTGGTAAGTTTCACCAGACTTGTATTCCTGTTCGTAGTAGTCAATGTCCTCTTAATGGGTAGTCCTGCTTTGTACTGTTCTGTTGGCTCCTCTTAATCCTTTGTGACGGGGTCGGCGTGGCAAAAAGTTGAGGAAAAGTACAGACTCCCTGGCGGGGAGTCGAACCCCGCTCTCGCGCGGCCAGCAAGAATGACAGGCGCGTGTACTAATCCGATATACTACCAGGGACTTACGAAAGTCGTCACTAAAATAATGTTTGAGAGTTTGACCTGGTTGACTTCGCACCCGACCATCTAATCGACACTTTTTCTACAACTTCCCGAAACCTGTGGTGTCAATCACACCTCAACATGGCCTCCAATGACTTGTTCTCTTTCCTCAACAACGAAAATGACTCCGAGAACAGCGACTCAGAGACCGTTTCCGATGCTATGCAAGTCGACGGCGTCCCTCATCCGGAGCTCGCACGCGCTTCTACACCATCCAACAAGCGTTCCCTCACCCCTGAGCCGCAAACGCGGATAAAATCTCCACCGTCATCGCCACGAGAAGATGGGCCGCCCTCTAAAAGGAAACGATTAGAGGCTCCATCCTCCTCTGCTCCGGCTGTTGTCGTCGACGAGTTTGAGACTGAGGCGAAGCGGGAGGTTGCAGCCAGCGCAGGGCTCACTGGCGCGACAGAAACAGCAGGTTCTCGATTAGAATTGCGACATCAGGCAAGTCAGTAAGGATCATTCCTTGGGTCGTCGGCTAATTGTCAGTTCTAGGTTCGACATCAAGTCGCTGTACCCCCAGGCTATCCTTATGTTCCTATTGCTTCCCATGTCCCCCCAGCAAAGCCTGCGCGCGAGTACAAATTTACCCTCGATCCATTTCAGCAAGTTTCCATCCACGCTATCCAACGAAATGAAAGCATTCTCGTGTCGGCACACACTAGCGCAGGAAAGACAGTTGTCGCCGAGTATGCAATTGCACTGGCATTGCAAAACAAGCAGCGAGTGATCTATACAAGTCCAATCAAGGTTCGTTGTGATGGAAAGGGGCTTGCATCCTTGTGCTGGTAGCTAACACCCTTCAGGCTCTCAGCAACCAAAAATATCGCGAGATGGAAGCCGAATTTGGAGATGTTGGGCTAATGACAGGAGATGTGACCCGCAATCCGTCGGCATCGTGTCTGGTGATGACTACAGAGGTACGTCTAGACAGTTGATACTCTCTTAAACCTTTTCTTGATTCCCGTTCGCAGATTCTCCGATCCATGCTCTATCGTGGCTCCGAGATCATGCGAGAGGTCGCCTGGGTTATCTTCGATGAGATTCACTACATGCGTGACAAAGAGCGTGGTGTCGTCTGGGAGGAAGCTATCATCCTCCTTCCGCATACTGTGCGCTATGTCTTTCTCTCTGCCACCATACCCAACGCGATGCAATTCTGTGAATGGATCTGTCGTTCGCACGAGCAACCTTGTCACGTTGTCTATACCGACTTCCGGCCAACACCATTACAACATTATCTCTTCCCTGCTGGCGGCGAGGGCATATATCTAGTGCTCAATGAGAAGGGCGAGTTTCGCGAAGACAACTTCTCTAAGGCCATGGGGATGCTGCAAGAGCGCGCTGGTGAAGACCCCGCTGATCCAAAGGGGGGAAAGGGACGCAAGGGAAAAACGAAGAAGGGTGGAGATAAAAAGGGTGAGTCATTCCGCGACGAGTCGGCATGATGAGGCTGACTGGTCGAAGGGCCATCGGATATATCCAAAATCATACGGATGATCATGCTCAAGAACTACAACCCCGTGATTGTTTTCGCATTCAGCAAGCGTGAATGTGAAGGTCTTGCGCTTACGCTTTCAAAGTTTGAGTTCAATAGCGCAGACGAACAGGCCACAGTGGAGAAAATCTTCGCAAATGCCATCTCAGGACTCGCGCCGGCCGACCGCACGCTTCCTCAGATTGAAAATATACTTCCGCTGCTCCGTCGGGGTATCGGCATCCACCATGGGGGCCTGCTTCCCATTTTGAAGGAAGTCATCGAGATCTTGTTCCAAGAAGGTGTAATCAAAGTTCTCTTTGCCACGGAGACGTTCTCTATCGGGCTGAATATGCCGGCCAAGACTGTTGTCTTTACAGCCGCCCGCAAGTTCGACGGGCATGAGTTCCGCGACCTGTCTTCGGGTGAATATATCCAGATGTCAGGCCGTGCCGGCCGACGTGGGCTAGATGACCGAGGCGTAGTGATTATGATGTGCGACGAGAAGCTCGAACCTGCCGCTGCAAAGACGATGATCAAGGGTGAGGCAGATCGTCTGGACTCAGCATTCCACCTGGGCTACAACATGATTCTCAACTTGATGAAGATTGAAGTCATCAGTCCAGAGTACATGTTGGAACGGTGTTTCCTGCAGTTCCAGAGCAGTGCAGGCGTGCCTGTTCTCGAGGAAGGTGCGCAATTATCCCTTTCTGATGGTGATTCTCCTCATCCATCCTCAGAGCTAAAGCGCGAGGAAGAAGCAAAAGGTTCGATAGTAGTTCCGGACGAGGATTTGGTTGCTCAATATTATGAGTACCGACAACAACTCGATCAAATGGCCGCCGATTTTCGTGAAGTTGTACACCACCCAAGCTATAGTTTGCCATTCTTGCAACCTGGTCGGCTTGTTAAAGTCAAACACAAGGACCTCGATTTTGGTTGGGGTGTTATCATTAATTATCAGAAACGGGTCCCCCCAAAGGCGCGTCGACCAGCCATCTGTTTGCGTGCAGGAATAACTAACGTAACAGTCCCACAGAATCAACCCGTACCGAAGGATGACATCCCGCCTCACGAGCAATATATAGTAGATGTCCTTCTAAACTGTGCACAGGATTCCACAGTACCGAAAGACCGCTCCACAGTTACTGCCACTCCGGGTGGTGTGCTACCTTGTCTATCGGGGCAGAAAGGGGAGCCTCTTGTTCTACCCGTGTTGCTATCGACTCTCAATGGGATAAGCCACCTACGGATATTCTTGCCTAAAGACTTGCGTTCTATTGGCACTCGCGAGACTGTCTGGAAGAGTGTCCTTGAGGTTCAACGCCGGTCACCTGATGGCGTCCCGCTCCTCGATCCAATAGAGAACATGGGTATTAAGGACGAAAAGTTCAAGGTGTTGGTTAAGGTAAGATCAAGTCTACTTTCGACCATTCCGTTGTAATAACACGACCAACTAGAAAATTCAAACTATGGAGGAGAAGATGTTTGCGAGTTCGCTGCACAAGGACCCACGTTTACCAGAACTTTACGACTTGTATGCGCGAAAGCGCTCTACGCAGGACCGCGTGCGTGCGTTGAAGAAACGTATTCAGGCAACGCACGATGTTTTGCAGATGGAGGAGCTCAAGTCTCGTAAACGGGTACTTCGTAGATTGGGTTTCACAAGTGCGGATGACATTGTGGACGTCAAGGGTCGCGTCGCATGTGAGATCAGCACGGGCGATGAGCTACTACTTACCGAGCTCATTTTCAACGGCGTATTTAATCCGCTGGCTCCAGAGCACTGTGCGGGATTACTCAGCTGCTTTGTCTTCACAGAAAAGGTCAGTGGGCCACGTCGGCAATCATGTCGATGTCAAATTTTGATTACTGTCCAGAGCGAACATCAAACCAAGCTGAAGGAGGAGCTCGCGGCACCTCTACGGGTCATGCAGGAGATTGCGCGACGCATCGCCAAAGTCTGCAAAGAGTCCAGGTTGCCAATGGTAGAAGAAGAATACGTCCAGTCGTTCAAAGTCGAGCTCATGGACGCCGTGGTCCAATGGTGCCGAGGAGCATCGTTCGCAGACATCTGCAAGGCAAGTGTCCTTCGCTAAGAAATAAATGCCTCTAAGCTGTGGTTGACCTTGATCCATCTCCCGCAGCTCACAGACCAGTTCGAAGGCAGCCTGATCCGTGTCTTCCGGCGGTTGCAAGAGCTCATTCGACAGATGGCCCAGGCAGCGAAGGCCATCGGCAACGTTGAATTGCAACAAAAGTTCGAAAAGGCATCCGAGATGCTCGAGCGGCCAAACTCGGTCATCTTCGCGTCGTCATTGTACCTCTAAAGCACTATATTGTTGGGGCACACCTCTCGGTTCCTCTTGGGTCCTCGGGGCCATGTGCCATGACGGCAGATACACAAAAAGACGGGAAATCCAGATAGAGTAAGTGAGATAAGGGGGAGAGCACCAGCAACAAGATACTACACGTGAATTCCACCTTTCTTTCCTTCACGTGAACCATTCAACATGGCCCATCATCGGCCCAAACATCAGCTACATGCCTGATTATTGGATATACCCACGAGTCCTGTTCATAGCACATACCAGAACCACCCGGAACGTCTTCCTGTGTCCACCACTTTGCGGTCCATAAATGCGTACCTGCAAGTGACCTCAGTTCGCAAGTATGGAAACCTGGCAGCGGAAATTGATTACGGTAGGTCACTGTTTGGCCGCTCTTATAGACCGTCTAGTCGGGGAAGTCAATTTCGAAATATAACACGAATGATGTCTGAAACTAAGGCCTACCAAGGGACTCCATGCCACCACGCCAACACAATTTCCCGAGCTCGGTACAGATGATGTAGGCGTCGGTGTAGGGTTCGTAGAGGGGAATTTAGAGCTGGATGCACCGGCGCTTGTGCTCGGAGATGCACTCCGACCCATGTTATTGCGGATGTTATCCCATTTACTATTTGGATAGCTGCGCAGCCGTCAACCATGTGTTGTCAAGTCAAGGAGAGATATCTAGAACGCTTAACTGTATATGATTCTGGAAATGAAGCGAAGATTAGAATCCCAGTGAGACCCGCAGGGGTGACAGGCATACCAGTGTCTGATCAAGGTTGGCGTACACACCAGCGGTAGTACCAACAAGTGAGGCAGGACCTTTCTTATCCGTGGACAACTAACCTCCGAATATTCAGCGAAATATCTTGTCCCAGAATCTAGATGCGTACATCCCAGAACATGGACCCTGCGAGGCCATTGGCTTGGACATATTGTGCCTTTAGAGATGCAATATGAGGAGTATCGTATGAGACGAACTCTCTCGATCTCGGGTTATACGAATAACTGGTCGCGTCGGTCGCGTTCTCAAATACCTGTGCGCCAGAAAGCGGCAGTGCGGAATACGAGTAGATGCCCGGTTCGAAGGTCCCCGGTCCGACCTGTGTGGATCAGAAGGACGCCATCCGACCTGCGCTTAGATCATGAAAAGCGCGGTTAGTCGTACCCCATAATATGTCTGACCGAGACCCGCCGTGTTGTCAAATGCGCGTCCATAAAGTGGAATACCTACGTGAACGGGGAGTTGAAGGACGGTCATGACAACTTGGAACCGTCCTGGAACTCACCAATATTAATCTTAGAAGCTGTGGCGCCCTGCGATATGTACCATTTGACGGCCCTATCAGTGCTGACGTTCGTGCGGGCGCCTCCATAAAGGTTGGCTTGGTTGTCCACCTATGAGAAATTTTGGGGGAGAATAAGACAGCGAAGAGAGTTGTAACATGCGATGATCACCCAGGGTAACCAGGAACCCGCATAGTCATAAGCCTGATAGAGATGTCAGTATCTGGGTGAGTGAGACAACTCGACGCCTCATACCATCAAATTCCAGTAGGTCAGAGCGGAATCTATTTGTTGGACGGGCAAGCTAGCATATATCTCGGGTCCAGCTGGGACGGCCGCCTTTGGGGTGGAAACCTTGATTAGGCGGAAACCCGGCGATGGTGTACAAGAAAACTTACAGTAAGCTGATAAGGGACAGCGTCCCCGTTTCTCTTTGCTAGCGCATCGAATGCAGAGCGTAGTTCCGTTAAAAGGTTCGCAAGGCCATGACCTTGGGCAGTGCCGCTAGGATATTCAAAGTCGATGTCACTACGAAGGTGACAAGGTTCAACCTGCGACGGCTCCGATCATCACAAGAGCAAGCAATATACATTCCATCAAATCCATAGTCTTTGATAAGTTGGATAGCGCTGGCGACAAACGTTGCGCGTAGACTCGGGTTGGTGATAAAAGAGAAGTGTCCGTCTTGAGAGTACGTCCAGCCACCGACTGACAAGAGAACCTTGAGGTTTCTGAAACCAGAAGCTCGGGGATTAGACTGCTCGGTAAGAATGATCACATTTACCTGTGGGCCAATTTAAGGAGGTACAGCTGAGGCAAGCGTCAAGCACCTATTAAAAGAACCAAGGGGGGGAGAAACTGCACCTGTTTCAAGCAACCATAAAGATTGTTGCCCTGTTCCCCCAGAGAATCACCAGAAAAGTGTTTCTAGAAACCTTCAGAATTAGTAAATCGGGTCCCAGAAAAAGCCTACCTGTTCGTCTGCATAGGAATCTGTGAGAAAAATGGAACCACTATTTGGATTTACATCTGCAAATGCATATATGATATGCGTGAGATAGGAAGGGATGATATTGGTAGGTTCTTCGAGATAGCTGGGTCAGATCTCCTTCCTGGTAAATAGAAACCCGAATGGACCGCATACGGAAATTAGCGCCGTAAATGCCCCTTCAATTGGTCGATGACGGGAATGTAGAAACCTAGGACAGCACATTACGTACCAATTGCTGAAATAGGCCGCCTGTACTTTGCCAAAGGCACGCTCCTGAGCGACATGCGACATTGTATTGGCATTTGTCCTAGACTTGTTCGGGGATTGAGTGTAAGCGGGTGGCGTATCTTTGGCTTGGGTCACCCGGGCAGAGATTCCAAGGGCCAGCGAGACCAACAGGACGACAAAGGCGCGAATAAGGTGCGAGCTCTGTTTCATGGGTAAGAAACGTACGCAGGGGAAAGCACGGTATCACTGCGTGTCTTGCATCGCGGCTCTTATCTGAAGTACGGATACGAGCCATGTGCCCTTCCCGCTGTCAGCAAGACCAGAAAGACTAAGATATATCCCTTGAATCTGCTGGACACGAGGGTAAACACCCCATCGCGTTCTTGGTGTCCCGTGTGCATCTCTGAATGAGAAGGCATCGTGTGGGCGTTGGCAGCATGTCATCCCTCCCGTAGTCCTCAGGAACCTCGATATGGTCGGAAGGGTATCCACGTG
>Ga0307510_10001161_pt1 | contig 28363 bp, 24 predicted proteins | sample 12_EM_MG_FD_207224 | JGI IMG/M metagenome (GOLD analysis project Ga0307510, IMG submission 207224) | Populus trichocarpa ectomycorrhiza microbial communities from riparian zone in the Pacific Northwest, United States - 12_EM | ecosystem: Host-associated > Plants > Roots > Unclassified | place... | reverse complement strand
AAATGAATAGTGGAGCGATCGAGACAGCGTCTGGAATATGTGTGCTATCATGATGCCGTCGAGAGTATGCATGTGAGCTATCACGACGTCGTCAAGACGGCGTCTGGAATATGTGTGCTATCACGAAGCTGTTGAGAGTATGCATGTGAGCTATCACGACGTCGCCAAGACGGCGTCTGGAATATGTGTGCTATCACGACGCCGTCGAGAGTATGCAAGGAGCCATCACGATGCCGTCGCGACGAACATGAGAGCTATTTGGAAGGCATTGGGAGCCTATAGCCAGACATGGCAATTGATGCAGAGGGGGTTCAAATATGGCTGTGTAGCATCCGGAAGACTATCCGGATGCTAGAGTGGAGTTGGATTCCGCCATGACGAGGGAGGCACATGAAGGAGATCGTCGGGATGCGGGAGAGCTTAGGGTCTGAGGGCATCTGGACGCATGGGCTTCGTGGTGGAAGTCGGCGGGACGTCGAGGACGCAGGGGTAGGTAGGGAATGGCGTCCGGACGTGACGTCCGGCCGACGTCGCGTCCAGAGTAACGGTTAACGTTCTGAGCGTCCTGAGCATCTGATGCACGGGACGCTCAGGACGCATATAATAATTTTTGCTGATGTTTGTTTGTTTGTTTCTTTGGTCTTCCAGGATTACAGGATTCCGGTATGTGCGCAGCTACTGGTAATGATCGTGATTGCAGGAAGGCTATCGCTCTTGGGTTTTGTATTTAAACCAGTCTCCTGGCTAGCAGGAGACAGCAGACTCCGACAGACCTTCAGTCTAAGAATACACTTGGTTGAACGGCAATCCCTGAGTTCTATTTGTCCTTCAACTATTATCTCTTACCTCCGGTCCCTTGAAGCCTCCCTTAGCACCAGCTCTAGCAGGTCTATCGCCGGTCCTATTGTATTTTCGTTAGACAGGAATAAACCTGTTACAGCTGCCAACATACCAGAATCCTGTAATCCTGCAAGACCCAAGAAAGAAACATAGCTCAGCCTCCACCAGTGTTACATGACCATTCCATACCCGGCATCCTAAATATAAACTTCCTGCAGAGCAAATTAAACATAACAATACAATAGCATAGCCTATCTGCCTCCGAGACAGTGGTGGAGCTGAAATCAAATCAAATAAACCAAATATAAGTCGAAACGAAACATAGGAGATCCTGCACTACCCACTCCACTTTACGGTTACCGGAACATGTATACAAGTTACACTGTGCAAACACCATGAAGAAGACCTTTATTCCGCAGGCCTTTATGGCTACCGGAATCTGGCCACTCAATCCTCGGTGTGTAATAGGAATGTTACAACTAGTGGTACCAAAACGACGTGAGACACTCGGCACTCTCAGCAATCCCCTGACAGCATGGAGTATTCGAAACCGTGGGAGATCTGCGGTTGGAGCTCTCTGCCCAATGGCATCACTAAGTCTCGCTCCACCTGAGGGGACGATTGCCCGTGAAGGACTTTTACAGGAACTGGAACATCAACTTGAGGCTGAGATTGCGGAAAAAGAACTTTACATTGAATCAAATTGCAGGCTTCAAGGCACGCAAAAGATTTTCAACACCACAGACAAAAGACAACTCTCAGTAGCAAGAGTACTTGATGGGACCAAGCTCATTCAACTCCGTGATGCCCGGTTGGCCAAGCATGCAAAAAAACCCCCACAGCTACGCCTACAGGCTACAAAATCAAAGTGGACATTTACGAAGAAACAAATCACCCAAACCCGCAAAAAGCCTCCTCCTATACCAGCCTCTCATCTGACCCCACCCCAGATATAGGAACTTGTCATCTGTCATACCCGAATGGTTGCTTTCCTAGATTCAAGTGAAGATGAGAGTGAGGATGAGCAGCTTAGCGATGATGAGTGGAATTCATCACCCCCAACCTCTGCCCAGCACTCCAAATCAACCCAACCGCCATCAAACAACACCAAACTCCTTCCTGATCGTCCTTTGCACGTGTCACTTCGCTCCCGCCTCCAATAGTTTCTCTTCTATGTTCTTTCTTTTGTTTTTAAGGCCTTCAGTCTCCTATGCGTCCATTGAATTTTCATTATTAATTACCATTTCTCTTAATGCTAGCTCTACTATGCACTTCTGTTTTGGGGGTTCTTCTTATTGTTCTAGTATCACTATTTCTTGCAGATCATGAATGGGCATGTTTTTGAGGTATCATAGTTAACGCGATTTCAATCTTTGTCTTCGAGCGGAAGTCCTAGTTAGCCATCTGTGTCATATCCCGATCTTGTCTCACATCAGGGGGAAATACGTTAGTGAAGTAGGGACCGGCTCCCTGGGCATAGTTTCATGATAACTTCGGGGGGTATTGAGATTCCGGATGTCTGACTAACGGCAAGCTAACGGAGTCAAGTTGATATATTGATTCATCTGGGCTAATCTCCACCCGAATCATCATCCCCTTTAGAGCCGCATATAAGATACTCTAAGGTACTAATGTCGAGGCGTTTCTCAAAAGGATAGCTACCGCATACCACCGGAATTTGACCCTACCGCTCGGATCAGTGTAGTGTGGAATACCTGTTCTTTTTAAAAACACTTCGACATTACGGGTGTAACACCAGCCATCGAGCTTGGGTGATCTGAATCTCAGGAAGCCACGGCTGTTGGAGCCTAAAGGTGCACGAGAGAAGGAAAGAGGGAAAGTGCAATCGCAATAGGCTCTAAGCGGAGTGGGACATGGAAGAACGGTGGGTTAAGTTAGTTGGCTGCTCCATCTCCCTGTTACCTAAGGGCAGGCTAGGAGGTATATCTCTTCATCTAACTATTATAACAACACCGCGAGACTCCCGAAACCCAGAGAACTCAGAAAATATAGGTTAGGCTAACAAGTTGTTAACTTTGGTGATTCCCAGCAATCCAGAACTATGATATTCTATCATAATATCCCACGATCCCCCGTGGTCCCTAAAGCCTGTGCTCTGTCGGTGTGTCAACTCCTGTAGGATATAAGGACAAGGGGTATGAGAGAAACATCATGAAACAAAATATGATCCGCGATGCTGAATGCCCAGTGGCAATGGATATCAACCAAACCGAGAGTTAGTACCCTATGCCTAGTGGAATAGTATGTGAAAACAACTCACCGCTAAGTTCCTAGTGGCCGCACAACACAAAGCCATATACCCTAGAACCGGATATCTCTTACTCGGGTAACAACATATCCGCCTATCCTCGTACATAATAATAATATTATCATACAAGTATAATACCCGCTGATACGCATATCCATACAACTGCATACCCACACAATTACATAACCGCATCCCTATAGGCGATCCAACACATATAAGAGACGAGGCTGCGAGTTCCCACGGGGGAAATTCTGTTGGGAATTTGGCTGCTCACCACATGCATATTTCCCATGTGCGCTGGACGAGGGACGCAACTACTATCATCTGTTACACTTGAGGACTGTTCCACTACTATTAGACTCATACGGCCTCTGAAATTAACGCTGCATACTCAATGCAACATCAAACACCACGGCGCTGAAACATGAACATTCATGATAACCGAACAACAACCTCATCCTCAGCTACACACTCGACCCGCGGCTGGCCGCTTCTCTATACCCTCCGGCATTCTGATCCCACCTCGGAACTTGCTCGGAAAAGAGCATGCTGAAACTACTGAGTGGGAGAATCTAAATGTTCGATATGGAAGTACAGCAGGAGTTGTTAGACTCGTAGAGGGAATAACTTTAAGAAGGTTACCGCTAGGTAAAGGAGAGCGATTAATGCCGGTAACGTGTGCAAGTGAAGGGTAGTTATATTTTTCATCCTATTGACTACATGCGACGTTGCGGTGTTTATATAGACAGAAAATGCGTATAGCGATGACTGAAAGATGAGATAATAGAAACACAAAAGTGGAAAGCATAAGTAGAAAATAGGTGATATAAGAGTAGAAATGATGCAACTATGACAGGCAGAAAGACTGTCGTAACCAGTAGAGTACCATAAAAGCAGAAAGTACTACGTCAGCCTCATGCTTCAACACTAAAGAGAGATTGGGCATGCGCAGGTAGCATTCCACGGAGGAAGGTTAGGTCTCAAGAAGGATATAAGGGAGCCTGTTCTTCCCTTCATTTGTTCATTATCAGTTCGTTGCATTTAGTTTCCGTCTGTCTTCGTCTTATCTTATTCCTCACTGCCGTTGATCAATTTTCGATTGTCCCTTCCTTTGATAAGTTCTTTGTCGCACTCTTTTGTATTTGCTATATACAATCAATTTGCGTCTATCTATATCAGAACTCTGAATCCGTTGTGCCTGAACCTTGTTGTCGAAGGAATTCTATCATAAAACTATATGCTATACCACAGCCTGGGCCCAATCCAGTAGGTGAAGGAATGGAGAAATGCGAGAGGAGTAGAAAGAGGGGATTATGTATGAAAACCAACTCTGGGATGCGAAACAGAAAAAGGTGGATCGAGGAGAAGATGGATAGATTGTACTTCATATATAGTAGGGCGATGGCATGCGTCCAGCCTATTCATCTGGTATTTCCGGTTCTAACAAACGGTGATGTCCGGAACACAATCTCGGCGTCCTGGGAGGTGGGGTGAGAATGAGAGGGGGAGTTAGGAATAAGTTAGCCCTGAAGCGTCTGCGGATATCGTAAAAGGGGCGCATGGCTAGATTCGAAGACGCTGGAAGTAGCTGCACCTCTAGGGCCTTATGCCATGCTGGGGGCCGCACCCCTTTGGGTTGTGAGTTGCTTCGTTCTCTTACATCTGGGCGGTGAATGTCATCTAGAGCCGGCTCATTGGGGAGGGTCTGGCCTATGAGAGATAACATCTTCTCGTCCCAACGGTAGCTTCACTAGTCTATTGTGTCTATTCCCGGTGGCCCACACAAGCATGTTTGGCCATCGTTGTCTGACCTATCGGGGCTAACGTCTTCTCGCGCCAACAGTAGCTCCACAACTGGATCATGCCCATTCCTGGCGGCCCACCAGAGAGGTGTTCGACTACCGTTGTCTGATCTATCAGCGCTAACGTCTTCCTGTTCCAACAGAAGCTTCACTACTCCATCATGCCCATTAAAGGAGGCCCACAAGAGAGGTGTTCTGCTAAACATGTCTGCCCTGTCGGGGTTAACGTCTTCCCGCCTTAGCAGTAGCTTCACCACTCTATCATGCCCGTTATAGGCGGCCCACCCGAGAGGTGTCAGGCAATCGTTATCTGGCCTATCGGGATTAATGTCTTCCTGTTCCAACAGTAGCTTCACTATTCCAGCATGCCCATTCTTGGCGGTCCACGACAAAGGTGTTTTGCCCTTGCTGTCTGGCCTATCGGGGCTAACGTCTCCCTGTTCCAATAGTAGCTTCACTACTCCATCATAGCCATTTTCGGCGGCCCACAAGAGAGGTGTTCGGCCATCGTTGTCTTGCCTATCGGGGGTAACGTCTTCCTGTTCCAACAGTAGCTTCACTACTCCATCGTGCCCATTTTCGGCGGCCCACGAGAGAGGTGTTTGGCCATTGTTGTCTTGCCTATCGGGGGTAACGTCTTCCCGCCCCAACAGCAGCTTCACAACTCCATCGTGCCCGCACTTGGCAGCCCATACGAGTGGTGTCTCGCCGTGAGCGTCAGGCTTGTCAGGGTTGACGTATTTCCTTCCAAATAGCACACTCACTACTTGCCGTGTTTTTCCCAGCAGACGGCCTGTGCTCCCAGGATGCGCACATAGCCGACCGAGAAAGAGCTTAACCACCCCTTCGTGTCCACTCTCAGCAGCCCAAGAGAGTGCGGTTCGACCGGATTCTGTATCCGGCATATCAGGTTGAATAGGCTTCTGTTGCAAGAGTAATTTTACTACTTCTTCACACCCATGCCTCGCAGCCCACATAAGTGGTGTCAGACCCGCACTATCTTTTTTGTTCACATCACATCTCTTAGTCCTTATCAAATCAATTGCAACTTCGGCAATGCCGAAATATGAAATGCAGTGTAGCGCAGAAAATGGCTTGTAGGATCTAAAGCTCCACTTGATGGTTGACCTCCAAAGTAATTCGGCGGATATGTGATTCTCGTATTGATCGAGGAGGTGAGGCACAAGGCACCTTGAGCGGTCTGAGGGCTCCATTCGCATGTGGGTTCCCCAATACAGGGAAGAATATTCTAGGAAAGGTGTGCCCCGGGAGTCATGAGAGGGGGTAGCCGAAATATCCTTAATGGCCTGGGAATTGAGGTACGTTAGACAGGTCTCTGCCATTTTGGAGTGAGCATTGTCAAATAAGTCGGTATGACGGGAGAGATACTCTTTGACCGTGGAATGGATTAGCCTAACAGTAGAGGACCCCTTATCAACGGTGGCAAGTCCTTGACAGCAGGTTAGGATGGTCCGGATTGAAGGCACATTGTTGGCACTAATACCGCTAGATCCTATATCGACCGCTAGGGCATGACAGATCTCATCCACCTCTAACGGCCGCTCGGAATGTGAAATCCACATCAGAGCGGCCATCCCGAGTCTTGCTCTATCCCCTTCCTGTGCCTTGATCCGTCCTATCGTTGCATCGTAGGCATCCCCTAAGCCTAGGCCGTTTGTCATCGCGCCGAGCTTTTCCCGCCTCCGATGGATTGTCGTTTCCTGTAGGATTGTCTGGATGTTTAGAGATACCAGTATGAATCTAGACATAGATCTGTCAGCTCATAACCTTACACATCTTTGTTAGCGTCCTTTGTCGCTACTTACATTTCTGAAACGGTCTCGAGAATGGTCTTTATAATGTCCTCCTCTAAGCTCTTGTCCATCGCGTCCGTTGTTGTATCCTCTTCCAGTTTTGCTCGGAGGAATCGAACGATATCGTCCTTGGTGGGTGTGATCGACACAGCCACTACCCTCCCGGCAAGGTGTTTTTCCACCTCATCCCGGATATGAAATCTTCCTGCTAGAAATATGCGAGCGCTTGGGGACTTGTGGAGAATTTGGTTCAATGAATTGAGTAACTTTACCCGAAACTCCGGCATGCACTCATCGAGAGCGTCGATGCATATGAAGGTGGGCCGCGAGGAGGAGATATCTTGTAACATCTCCACAATTTCGCCGAGTCCTAGCCTCCTGCCCCCAATGGCTTTTTCCTGGTTTCGAAGCGCCTGGATGATATTTGTGGGAATCCTCTTGAGGCCGCCGACAACTTGTTTCAGGAGGGAACTCAGGATGCTCGTTGGCGATTGTTCCTTCTGTGTCGCGAAGTCGAAGTAGAAACATGCAACTATTGCATTTTTTTCTGTTGCCCAATCGCATAACCTATCTATTACTAAGGAGCTAGAATCACAGCTTCTTAGCAACGTCTTTACTTCACAAGGTATATGGTTTCTTACGTAATATGGGTCTTGCCGACTCCCGGATGGCCGTAGCAAAATAAGGCTGAATTATCGGGTTCCCCATCTCCAATACCATCGAACCAATTCCGATACTCCTCTGTCTGTAAGAGCCAGTCTCCCACATGTTCGACTCGATTGGCTCTGATATCGTGGTGCCGTATCCTGGGCTCTAGTGGAGATATCCATGCGAGAATCTTATCCCTCTCGTCGGTGCTGCCAAGGTTATTCACGTTATGCACATTCTTGAATGAGAAGGTATTATTAAAGGAGTTGTGGGTATTAAAAGAGTTGCTGTTATTGCAAGAGTTGCTACTTTCCCCGACCCGAGATTGTGACATTTCCGTTTTTTTATGGCCGTTTGGAAGGTTGCGGATTCAATGTAGGAAATTCGGAGGATATTTCTTGGGCACTGTAGAGTCTATAGATAAAATTCGCGAGGCTGAAGAAAAGCGGGGTCACCATTATCTTGTCGCCTTGTTGGCGAACACTTAGTCCAATCAGCTCGTCCGGAAACCATATTCACGAGGAAAAGTTCTGAGAAAGAGTGGCCGTTCTTCATTTGTCCTGTACTGTACAGGACTCGTGTATGATACTGTATTGCTATTCTAGGCCGAAGACCCAATCCTCCCTCGCCTTACAACACAAGCACCAGTTGTTCAATAACGTTATGATCCATCCCTTGCCAGTTGAGAGTCTCTGCCATCACCGTGAATCTATTATATCAAGATTCAAAAAGTATGAGTCCACTTTTGTAGCGTGAGCTCCCGAAATAGTCATTTCTCAGAAAAAAATAAAAAATGTATGATATCATACTGGTAACTTTTTGTATAAGTCTCAATGCAAATACGGGTGGATGCCGACACTACCGTGCGCTAACATGGGCACTTAAACCGAATTCCCAAACCCTTCCACTGCTGTGAATTCCGGATATCCAGCACGTATGAATATCATGAGTGATGGGACAGGGATTCACTCCCTGGCCATATATAGTTTCATGATAACTTAGGAGGCTGTTGATATTGAGGATGGCTGACCAACGGCAAGCTACCGGAGTGTCTACTAGTACATTACACTATATTGGTGAAGCCTAAAGGAACGCACAAAAGCTGAACCGAACGAAAATGCGATCACAATAGACTCTAAGCTGAGCGGTCAAGGATGGGGGAACCGTGGAATAGATTGCTAACTCTTTAGCTAAGAACAAGCCAGGAGATATATCTCTCCGTCTAACTAACAACAAAACACTCCCGAAACTCAACGCACTCTAAAGAAACACATGCAGCTAACAAAACCTGATCTCTAATGATCACAAACAATCTAAACCCATCCAGATATCCCATGATCCTCCGTGATCCTAAGACCCCCGCCCTGATGGGGGGGGGAAATCCCATATGCCTAGTGACATAGGGTATGAAGGCAACAATAAAACCAAAATACCCAATACCTCATACCCTATGGCTAGGAACATCAACAAAACCATGAAAGAAATACCCTATGCCTAGCGGCATAGGATGTGAGAACAACAACCCACGGGAAAATGCCTAACCGCCGGAAATCAAAAAGCCTTATGCCCTATAACCTGGCCGCATACCGTATCCCCATACATGCATATCCACACAACCGTCTAACCGCATGCCCTATAGGCAATCCAACATATATGATTCCCCTGAAACCAGCCGGAAGATTGGGACGAGGACGCCTGCCCTGCCTTGTGGTGTTTCGCCTTTTGCCCCTCATGAGAGCAAGCCGAAACCCGTTATCCTCTAAAGTGCGTCACTGCAAGCTTCCTAAAAGTCGCGAAAAATTCTCACACAAGTGCTCCGCTCAATTAATTAGCACATTGCAAGACACTAAATCTAGGAACCCATAGTATGGTATCCCCCGAGCTTCTAGAGCGAAACTCTCAATGGAACTAGCGAAGGTTATTTTGCTCAGGCGGAACTCATCTCGCAGTACGCCCCCTCCGGTGAACGCAATTGCGCATTCAACTTGTGAAAACGTGAAGAGCCCTGCCGCAGACTCCCTTTCGCAAGGAAAAGAAGTTACATACCCGGGGGACAATGTAATTTAAACTAGGAAAGCGCGCAACACGGCTATTAGAGTCGTTTGGCACTTATTTTTTTATTTGAAAAATCCCATATTTCGAGGAGCCTCCCCCCCATGTAAATCATGCCTTTGAACGCCAAGAACGAGAAATGTCAACTAAGGATTGGATTCTTCAAGTGAGAAAAACAGGAGCCAAATGACTCTATTAAATTTCTCTAAAATTCTTAGGCTTGCTAGCTAGACTACAAGTGTCTGGAAAAAAAAGTCTGTATGAGTAACCCGTCGTGGCGAAATATGATCAGCAGGTGTGCACAGTGGGATGGTTCGATTACGTAAGTAGTGAAGTCCAGACTGGCTTCCGCAGGCGCGTTCTTAACCTTTGACCAAGTTGTCACTTGCTTTGTGGGTATTATACATGGAAGGGTGGCTTTAACTTAGCTGTTAGGTGCGTCGCAGATTTAAGTTACCAGTACTACTATAGAATCCCTTGCGGTTCACAACCTCCAGAGTAAAACTGTATCTCCGGATCCGGAGGTAAAAAGGTATTGAAAGGGTTAATGCTTTCCTATGGAGGCATAAGGTCACCTTTTAGGCGTGTTGGATCTTATTAACTAGTATGCACTGCTCTGTCCACCGTAACCCTTCGGTGCTACTCAGCATGCTCGCCATAACGCAACCGCATATCGTGTTCCGTTCGTTTTTTTGTTGCTGGCTTCGGCGATGCACTTTGGATCAATGCAGCGGAGTAGTAGAAGTAATACGGTAGAGTGTTTGGAAGTTTTTGATGCTGCTCAGCATGCTCAGCATACATACAGCCAATGCCGTTACAGTTTAGGCAAACCCTCCGGATATGCGCTCGGGATTGGTGCGGCGCCGGAAGGATATGGGGGAGAGTCGGATGCGGGAAAGAAGCGGAGGCGCGGAGGCTATGGAGAGGGGAAGTTCCCTTCGTGATGCTTGTCCCCCCCTTTGTTAGCATGAGAGTTTTGCGGGAGGGGAAAGGGGACATGTGTGGGAGAGAATGGACCTGTGTCGCGATCGATAGAAGGATGGGAGGGAGATTTTGTTGTCTACTCCTGTCTCTAGCATTAGTTTAGTAGTCAGCCAGTCGAAGGTCATGCGTCGTGGGTCGTGAACGTGAGTGAGCAGTCGAATGAGAAGAAAGTTCTAAGTTGTGTGTTGGTGACCTGTTTTCTTTGTCGTGCTTTAATCTTGGCGTTTCGTTTCATAGCCGCTGTTGCGTCGTCCGTCGTCCACCTTTCAGTCGTCGCCGTTTACTACAGTGAAACCTCCGATAATGCCAGCAGGTAGGGAGTAGCACAAGGCTGGAAATACTCGTAAAGGGAGGGTGAAAAGAGGAGAGGGGCCTTGGCACAGGACGGCCAGACATAACTGGTTTTCGAGTGATATCTCGTGATGTGTAAAAGAAAAGGAAATTTTGCGTGGAACTTGGATAGGATGTACAGAGAACTGAGTAGAGAGTATGAATTCAAATACGAGAGTGTGACCAAGACAGACATAACTAAAGACTATTTTCCACTGTGAAATATGATAAAAAACTACCTTTGCTGGAATTAAGGTCTGTCGAATGTTCTGGAATTGGAAACTATAGGGGGTATAGAATTTTCGGAGGGATTTCCCATACGTCAAAAGTCCTTGTGACTTTTTTGGAGGCTGTGGCAGGTTCTGGAAATTGCTGGGGTATTACGATGGCCGGAGGCCCGATCTAGTATCTTTGTACTTTAGCGGCTTCTACAGCAGATTTTACCGACATGTTCCATTGTTATCACCGGAGTGTGTGGGGAAATGTGTGGCTAGGCGGTAGATAGTAAAGCAAGAAGACCCGCTTGGAACTTGGGCACTGCGTGGGGAAGTGCGGTGAGGTAGCTTCATCAACTTTTGTTGGCACTCCTCAAAAGAAGATCAAGGGTAGGGACAGGTGTATATGTAAAAGATAACTAACGCATCTTGATTTCTCCGTGGGTCACTACACTTATCTCGGCATCTACCCGCATGTTTGCATTCCCACTTTTAATAATATTAAGTCTCGTGCTATTAAGCAGATTTTAGATGGCCAACCTTGAGAGACTTGAGGAAGGTTGGGCCAGGAGACTTAGAGATGAGGCTTTCGTATCATATGACAGATTGTGTGCAAGGGGGAGCTACCGAGGAAGGGCCGAGTTTGATCCACGACATCCTTTCCCCCATGCTGTCTGCGAATTGTGTATTCAAAATCATCCATCGGGTTCTATTCTTTTCCTGCTTTGTACCACCTGGATTTATGCAAAGCCTCCCCCCCTCCCATCTGCATCGCGATCCGGGCTATTTTTATACTTACCTACCTAACGGCATCTAGCAAGTTGCTATACTGTGATGTGCTGTATCCTATCATAATTATTATGTTGTGAACTTATGAAAAAAAAAACCCAAACAACCAAGTTGAGTGATGTCTTGTGATACGGGGCTCGAGCAACCGACACCGCCGGAGCTCAATCCAGGTCAAAGTGATAGCATTCCGGTATACTACCTCTATAACCTAAGATATTACAGTGTTGTAGTACTACTTTCCTTCCATCTGCTTTCACCCCCGCCCCCACCCTCATCCCTAATAGTACATTTGCACTAGGGTCCTCCTTGAGGTCTATATTGTGGGGGATCCTAACGGCATCAGAAACAACTTGCCCCATTGTATAGCGGATCTCGCGAGCGCAGCCCAATAACACCTCATCTCCAGGAAATGTGGAGATCTTGTAGGATGCCTTTTTTGAATTTTCCACAAAGTCAGATATTTTTGGCTCTGTTTTTGCTCTTAATTTTTCCTTTCATTGGATTATCCCACTCGGCTTTCTAGGTGCACTCCGTGGTTGGTAGGCGGGCGGGGATAGAGTAGAAGGAAGGGGGGAGCGCAATAAATCTGATTAGGTCCTGTGTACTGCTGCATTTACCTTTCTGTTGTGTGTGATATGGTACTTTTATTAGGCAAGATTGGGAGATACCCCAAAAGAAATTCTGCCGTGGGATGATACTTGTATGATACTGTACAACCTGCTGCGTTCTAACCTAAGTCCGTTCTATTGTCAAGAAAAGGAACCGAGAAATACGGGAACAGCGGGAGAAGGATTTGTGCCAGAGAACATCTAAGTTTAGTATCCGAAATACGAGAAAAAAGAAAAGGAGAATCAAAAAATGAATCTACTTCATATATCTCAGACCGGATGACAAAGGCTCTGCCTACCGAACTAAAATTTCTGGTATTGATAGACAGCGATATCCGCAGGGCAATCTCATCTCCCTAAGGGGCCAAATGAAAAGCAGAGACTATCGGAGGGGCAAGAAAGTGTCTGCGGATATTGTTAACGAGGCACGTGTTTCGACTCGGAAACGCTGGGAGGAGCTACATCTCCGGGGCCTAATACGAGGCGGGGGTTCCAGCTTTTCAAGCCTCGAGCAGCTTTACTACTTCGTTATGCCGGTTCTGAGAGGCAAAAAAGAGCGTCGTTTTGGCATAATTGTCGAGCCTATCGGGGTTAACGTCTTTCCGCCATAGAAGTAGCTTACTCCATCACGCCCGTTCCCGGCGGCCCACGAAGGCCGCGTTTTCCCATAACTGTTTGGCTTATCGCACATCAATTTCTGGGTAAACAGCTAGGTAGAGCCACTTCACGCTAGAGGATGGAAGATACTATTGGTATAGTTCATATGGTGGGTCTGGTTCCATAGCTGCAAAATTCTGCGGTACCCAGAAACGTGCATTCCATTGGGATTTCGAGGGAGTTGGGAGTACCATGCTACGGTCGTACCTGGCCTTGCGCATGCAGCCTAATTACCGCTTATCTCGAGAAGCTGCGAGGATCACCGAGGAAGCCTCTTTTAAATCTCGGACCGAGTCCGAGGTGTTTGGGCCCTGTTTTGTTCTTTCGATTTTTCCTTTCCTTTCCTTGTTCTGCTCAGCCTTCTAGATATGCTTCGATATTAGGTGGTGGGAGGGGATAGGTAAGAAGGAAGAAAAGGAGTGTAATGGATCTGGTTTGGTCCCTCGGCTCGCCGCATTTGTCTTTTCATTGTGTAGAAATTTACATATCAGGGGAGGCGACAAGACTAAGAGATCTCACAAAGAAAATTCGGCCATACAATATTCTACACCTTAACCAAAACCCGTTCTATTATTAGGCAATGGGATGAGAGGGTGCAAGAAGGGTAAAGACGGGTCTTATCCGAAAAAACTCCTAACTTTAGTTCCCGAAGCACTAGGCAGAGGAGAGAAAGAAGAATGCAATTCACACACTTCAGAGCAGAAAACATAAGCTCCGCAGGTTCGCCTGATGCTCCAGGCACTATCAAACGGTGAGTATCCAGAAGGCAGCCTTAGCGCCCTGGGCGGTGGAATGACAATCAGAGGAGAGGTTGGAGACGGTCGAAGCTCAAGTTAATATTGTAAACGGGGTACATGGCTAATCTCGAAGGCGCCGAAAGGAGTCATATCTCTGGGGCATTATAGTAGGCGGGGGTTGTGGCCATTCGGGCCTCGAGTAGCTTCACTACTGTATCATGTCCATTCCGAGTGGCCAGCAAAAGCGGTGTTTCGCCATGGCTGTCCGGCCTACCTGGGCTAACGTCTTCTCTTCTTAGTAGTAGCTTCACTACTCCATCGTGTCCACCCCGGGAGGCCCATGAGAGCGGCGTTTTGCCATAATTGTCAGGCATATCGGGATTAACGTCTTCCCGCTCCAAGAGCAGCTTCACTACGCTATCGTGCCCATTACAAGCAGCGAACGAGAGCGGCGCTCGGCCATCAATGTCTGGCCTATCGGAGATAACTTCTTCCCGCCCCAATAGTAGCTCCACTACTCCATCCCGTCCATTCCAGGCGGCCGACAAGAGTGGTGTCAGGCCAAAGTTGTCTAGCCTGTCAGGACTAACGTCTTCCCGCTCTAAGAGCAGCTTCACTACTTTATCATGCCCATTCTTGGCGGCGTGCCTGAGCGGTGTTTGGCCTCGATTGTCTGGCCTATCAGGTCTAACGTCTTCCCTCTCCAACAGTAGCTTCACTACTCCGTCGTGCCCATTACGGGCGGCACACGAGAGGGGTGTTTGGCCGCAGTCGCCTGGAACATCAGGGATAATGCCTTCTAGCCCCAACAGCAGCTCCACTACTCTCTCATGCCCATTCCCGGCCGCCCAGAAGAGCGGCGTTCGGCGACCACCGTCCTGTTTATTGGGGTTGACGTATTTCCTCCTAGATAGCACATTGATTACTTGCGCTGTTTTTCCCCACCGACGGCTTATGCTCCCAAGGTTGACCAATCGCCGACCAAGAAGTAGACTGACAACTCCTTCGTGCCCACTCCCAGCGGCCCATGAGAGTGCTGTTCGACCATATCGCATATCCGACATATCAGGCTGAGTATCCTTTTGTTGCAAGAGCATTTCCACTACTTCTTCACACCCATACCTCGCAGCCCACATGAGTGGCGTCAGACCCGCACTATCTCTTTGATTCACATCCCGTTCTTTCGTGCTTATCAGATCAATCGCAAGCTCGGCGATGCCGAAATAAGAAACACAGTGGAGCGCAAAAAATGGCATGCGGGAATTCAAGTGCTCGGGGATGGCCGACCTCCGACATAATTCGCTAGGTGCGCTGTCATCGGATCCGATGCGGCTAGTGAAGAACTGCTTGTTGACTGACCCCCAAAGTTGTTCGGCAGCTATGTGATTATCGTATTGATCAAGAAGCTCCCGGGCGAGGTGTCTGGAGCGATCCGAGAGCTCCATCCGCATATGGGCTCCCCAGTACAATGAAGAATATCTCAGGAAGGGTGTGCCTCGGGGGTCACGAGAGGGGCTAGCCGAAAGATCTTTAATGGCCTGGAAATTAAGATACGTCAAACAAGTCTCCGCTATTTTCGAGTGAGGTTTGTCAAAAAAGTCTGCGTGACGGGAGAGGTACTGTTTCAACGTGAAATGGATTAGCCTAATAGTCGAGGACCCTGTATTGGCGGTTACAAGTCCTTGACAACAACTTAACACTGTCTGTATCGAAGGCACATTGTTGATTTTAAGGGTTGTTGATCCTATCTCAACAGCTAGGGCGTGACACAACTCATCCGCACTCAGCAGCCGCTCCGAATGTGAAATCCACATCAGAGCGCCCATTCCGAGTCTTGCTCTATCTTCTGTCTGTGACTTTATCTGTCGTATGGTTGCATCGTACGCATCCCCCAACCCCAAGCCATTTGTCACTCTGCCGAGCTTCTCTAGCCTCCGATGGAGAGCTGTTTCCTGTAGGATCGCCTTGATGTTTAGAGATACTAGTAGGAATCTAGAAACATATCTATCAGCTCCGTGGCTTTAGATCCCCGCGCTAGAATTGTTGCTCCCAACTTACATTTCTGGAACCGTATGGGGGATGATGCTCTTTATACTGCCCTCCACCAAGTTCTCATCCATCGCGTCCGGTGTTGTATCCTCTGATAGTTTCGCTCGGAGGAATCGAAGGATATCATCGTTGGTCGGTGTGATGGATGCAGCCACTATCCTCCCAGCCAGATGTTTTTCCACCTCATCCTGTATATGTAATCCTCCGGCCAGAAATACCCGGGTGCTTGGGGACTTGTGTAGGATTTGTTTTAGTGAATCAAGAAGGGTTGCCCGATGCTCGGCTATGCACTCGTCGAGAGCGTCAACGCATATGAAGGTGGTCCGCGAGGACGAGATATCCTGTAACATCTCTACAACCTCGCCCAGTCCCAGCTTTCGCCCCCCAATGACGTTTTCCTGGTCCCGAAAAGCCCGGGAAATCTTTGCCGGAATCTCCTCCAGTCCACCAACAACCTGTTTTAGGAGGGACCCTAGGATGCTCGTTGGGGATTGCTCCTTCTGGGCGGCGAAATCGCAGTAGAAGAACGCCACTGCGGTATCTTGTCCTCTTGTCCAATCGCTTAACGTATCTATAACTAAGGAGCTAGCATCGCAGCTTCTTAGCAACACCTTCGCTTCATCGAGAACATGGTTTCATACCTAATGTAGGTCTTCCCGACCCCCGGATATCCGTAGCAAAACAAAGCTGAATTATCGGGTTCCCCACCGTGAATGCCCTCGGACCAGCTCCGATATTCCTTTCTCCGTAAGAGCCAGTCTCCCACATGTTCGAGTCGGTGGGCTCTAATATCATGGTGCCGTATCCGGGGTTCCAATGGGGAGATCCATGCGAGGATCTCAGCCCTCTCCTCCGCGGTACCAAAGTTGACCGCATGATACACATCGTTAAATTGAGTGTTGAATGAGTTTACGTTATGGGGGACGCTGTTAAAAGAGTTTACATTATGAGGGGTGTAAATGTTATTAAAACGGCGCTCGGACATTTCCCGTTTTTGTTGTGGTTTGGGAGGGTGTAGATTCGATGCAAAGAGGATTCAAAGAGGTGTGTAGTTGGATATGGTGGGATCGAATAATGGAGTTCGCGGGTGAAGAAAGGCAGGGTTTATACTGTATTACCTTGAGCCTTGCAGACTTTTTAGAAAGCACGTGTTCTAGTTACCTCGCCAAAAGTACTCGTGCATGAGTTGCAACGCTGGCTACCGTGCCCACGATCGTGTATTTTTGACCCCCGTCTATCGCGACGGTCAGGGATGCACTGTACCTCACATAGTGAGTTCACACAAGCACCTTCAAATCATTTCCTAGAGGTTAAGTTTCCTCAGTGCTGGTGTCGAGCGCTCTTACGGGGGAACTTCAAAGAGTCACTGGCAAAGCAAGGTGATGGGGGAGCGCTCTGCGATGCAATACCCGTATCGCGCTGGATCAGTCATAAGCCAGTTTGTAAAAGCTTTCTCCAGCCGGAGTCTGCCAGCTGTGACGGGGGGATGGCAATCCACGGTCTTGGTGTAGAAATGACAAGCTGGGGCATGCATATGACACACACGACTAGCGAGCATATGAACAGAGCGAGGCCCGCTTTCCCTTGGTCAAGGGAATGAGGACCCTCATCAATATCTCTGTTAAGCTATCCTACTGATAGCATAGAATGAGTGAAAAAAATAAGCTTAAATATACAGCCAAGATGGAAGCAATCTTGAATTCAATACCGGTAAGCTCCAGGGGCGAAGGGCAGTGTGCTCCAATGTTTCGGATTTTCTTAGACCTAGGCAGCTCGCTTGATAGATAAGGAAATTTGATACCTGCATGGCAAAGCATGATGTTGGTAGCACCGGAATAAAAATGTTTGGTTTCTTTATGGCACGGACCTCACACTAAAATAGAGTATCCAAATGAGACACTTGCAGGGCCTGGCCGTCCGTCCCGGGCGACGGACTACAAATTGAGCCTCCATCCCGGGCAAGGGTCGAGAAGACGGCATCCGTCTCATCCTACGTGTTGCGGGGGATAAATCGCGCGATGGTCAAACGGTCGAACTAAACTAGGGCTCAACTAAAAGGGTAAGTTACTAGGGAATATCAGAAACTTCATGCTCTCGTCATCATCTAAACTAACTAACCAAACATAAGTCTATATAAGAATAATAAAGCTCTCTCAATCATTCTATCGTCTGCCACACCTATTGATCTCTCCTTCATGCGTAATGCTATTTGCCTGCGTACCTCCGTACTCTGAATAAGGAAAGACATAATCAAAAACTTTTCTGTCTATCCTTTTGCCTATAATAAATGAAACAACTAAAACTATTATCCTGTCTTGTCCCTCATATATCCGCTTTCTTTATCTCGGACAACTATCCCCTTCCGTCAACTCTAACACTGAGCAAAAGATGGACGGACTGGACGCTTGGGGACACTGCCCACATTGACAGGTTACAGGCTTTCGGGCCTTGAGTTGGTTCACAACTCCCTCGTGCCCATTCCGGGCGGCCCACGAGAGTGGTGTTTGGCCCCGATTGTCTGGCCAACCGAGGCCAATGTCTTCCCGTTCCAATAGAAGCCCGACTACCCCGGCACATCCATTCCGGGCGGCCCACGAAAGCGGTGTTTGGCCATCATTGTCTAGCCTATTGAGGGTAACGTCTTCCCGTCCCAAAAGTAGCTTTACTACTCCACCATGCCCATTCCGGGAGGCCCACGAGAGCGGCGTTCGGCCATCATTGTCTGGCATATCGGGGCTAACATCTTGCCGCTCCAACAGCAGCTTCGCTACTCCATCGCATCCATTCCGAGCGGCCCACGAGAGTGGTGTTTTGCCGTAATTGTCTGGCTTATCAGGGCTAACGTCTGCCTGCCCCAACAGTAGTTTCACTACTCCATCATGTCCATTACAGGCGGCCCAGGAGAGCGGTGTTTGACCATCGGTGTTTGGCATATCGGGGCTAACGTCTCCTCGTCCTAGCAGTAGCTTCGCCACTCCATTGTGCCCCGTCCGGGCGGCCCACGAGAGAGGCGTTTGGCCGCTGCCGTCCGGCCAGTCAGGATTGATGTGCTTTCTTCCGAATCTCGGTAGCAGGCTCATTACTCGCGGTGTTTTCCCCCACCGACGGCGCATGCTCCCAAAATCGATGAATCGCCGACCAAGAAGTAGTCTGACCACTCCTTCGTGTCCACTCCCAGCAGCCCATGAGAGCGCCGTTCGGCGATATCGCATATCCGACATATCAGGCTGAGTATCCTTTTGTCGCAAGAGTAATTCCACTACTTGTTCACGCCCGTACCTTGCGGCCCATATGAGTGGCGTTAGACCTGCACTGTCTCTTTGGTTCAATTCCAATTTTTTCCTTATAAGATCAGTCGCAAGCTCGGCGATGCCGAAATAAGAAACACAGTGGAGGGCAGAAAATAACTTGAGGGAATTGAAGTGCCACTCAACGGTGGACTCCCAAAGTAACTCGGCAGATATGTGGTGATCGTATTGGTCAAGAAGATCGAGCGCAAGGCGGGTTGAGCGCTCCGAGAGCTCCATTCGCATGTGGGCTCCCCAATAGGAGGAAGAATATCCCTGGAAGGGGGTTCCTCGGGTGTCACGAGAGGGGCTAGAGGAAATACCCCTAATAGTCTGGAAATTGAGATATGTCAAACAGATCTCGGCTATTTTCGAGTGAGGTTCGCCAAACAATTCGCCATGGCCAGAAAGATATTCTTTCAGCGTGAAATGGGTCAGCCTAATAGTCGAGGACCCTTTATCAATGGTGGCCAGCCCTTGACAATAGTCTAACACTGTCCGGATCGAAGGGACATTGTCGGTATTAACGTCCGTTGACCCTATCTCGACTGCCAGGGCGTGGCATAGCTCATCCACACTCAACGGCCGCTCCGAATGTGAAATCCACATTAGCGCGTCAATCCCGAGTCTTGCTTTATCTCCCTCCTGTGCCTTTATCCGTCCTATGGTTGCATCGTATGCATCACCCAAGCCCCAGCCATTTGCCATTTTACCGAGTTTCTCTCGCCTTCGATGGACTGTCGTTTCCTGTAGGATCGCCTTGATATTTAGAGATACCAGCAGGAATCTAGACACAGGGCTATCAGCTCATAATTTTAAATACTCTCTCTCTAGCGCCGTGGCTCCCTACTTACATTTCTGAAACCGTGTCGGGAATGGTCCTTATAATGTCCTCCTCCAAACTCTCGTCCATCGCGTCCGGTGTCGTATCCTGTCCCAGTTTCACTCGGAGGAATCGAATAATATCGTCCTTGGTGGGTGTGATGGATACATCCACTACCCTTCCAGCAAAATATTTCTCTACCTCATCCCGGATATGAAATCTTCCAGCAAGAAATATCCGAGTTCTCGGGGATCTGTGGAGAATTTGTTTTAGTGAGCCAAGCAGCTGTGCCCGATATTCAGCCATGCATTCGTCGAGGGCATCAATACATATGAAGATGGGCTGTGAGGAAGCTATATCCTGTAACATCTTTACCACTTGGTCGAGTCCCAGTCTCCGCCCCCCCATGACCTTTTTCTGGCCTCGGAAAGTGCTGACGATCTCTGCTGGAACCTTTTCTAGCCCACTGACAACCTGATTGAGGAGTGAACCCAGGATAGTCGCTGGGGATTGTTCCTTCTGGGCCGCGAAGTCGAAGTAGAAGCACGCAACCGCAGCATCTTGTTCCCCTGCGCAATCGCCCAACGTGTCTAGTACCAAGGAGCTAGCATCACAGCTTGTTAGCAACACCTTTCCTTCATGGAGGACACGCCCTCTTACCTGATGTAGGTCTTGCCGACCCCCGGATCTCCGTAGCAGAACAAGACCGAACTATCGGGTTCCTCGCGACGAATGCCATCGAACCAATTTTGATATTCAGCTGTTCGTAAAAGCCAGCCACCCACAAGATCGACTCGCTGGGCTCTAATATCCTCGTGCCGTATCCGGGGTTCCAGTGGAGATAACCATGCCAGAATCTTATCCCTCTCGTCCTCACCACCAGAGTTATTCATGGGATACACATTATTGATTGTGGTGGTATTGAAGGAATGTTCGGTATTAAAAGAGTTGATATTATTGCGATAGTCGCCGGCTTCCTCGACATAAGATTGTGACATTTCCCCTTTTGGTTTCGATTTTTGGAAGGTCGTGGATCAATGCAGAAGATTTAAAGGTTATTTCTTGAGTACAGAAGGGTGATAGAGTTTGCGAGGCTGAAGAAAGCGGGATGAACATCATCTTGCCGCCTTGCCGGTGAACCCCGGTCCAACCATCTCGGATAGAATTCAGCCTCACCTGAAGGGAGGCTCCCACCATCAGAGTTAATATATGGTGAGGGAACTCTGTGGTCAGAACGGGCAGACATTCATTCTTGTGTATTAACAGTAGGTTAATTTCCAATACTGGCTTCTCTAACAGGTTAACCTATTGGCGAATATCGATTAACTGTCATCTATATGTAATTTAACTGTAATTAACCTATTTCAGATATTCATCTTTTTTCTACCAAAATTTTAAACATTTTAAACCCTTATATCTCCATGAAAACTTGAGATATTTCTATTTTCTCTCTATTAGTGTATAGAGAATCACCTAATCTGCTACCTAATAGAGCTATAGTTCCTATTAGACTGGTGGTTGAAAATGCTTTGGTGGTTGGAGACCGACCCTATTTTCTTGGTGACGCACTCCGGCTACACCATATCATGACAAAAAATCACCATAGTTCCAAACCTTATATGAACATCTGAAACCGCCATCTATTTTAAAGGACTACCCTTTCAGATGAGTTTCCTATAGGTACTGTGGGGCTATGAAGGTGGTTTCCTATTGCTTTTACATTTTAGTTATATCTTTTCTACGGCAATGGGGTATAGCACGGGAATGGTTTAGTTAACACTAAAGAGCGGGCAGTTGTGTATAGAGACGGGCATGTGGGGCAATTGGATTGGGTGAAGGGAGTTGCCCAGCCGGGGCAGGAAGAGCTGGCAGTTTAAAGGGCCATAAGCCATCTGATGTTTCCCGTAGCTAGACGATCATCCGTACAACATCGCGAGTGAAGCGATTGAAAGCGAGAGTGACAAGCTTTTCTTTGTCCGGTTTCTTTTCTTTTCTTTTAGTGAGCGAACTGCATTGACCTGGATCGTGAACCTTACTTTGTTGTTTGCCTTTGGCTTCCAGCTCTCTACGGACCTTTCTACAGAGAACCACTTCCGGAGCTCAAGGCTTCTCGATAGCGTCACCGGCCGGGAATCGTGCTTTCAGTACTACAGTATGATACAAGTAATTTAGTCGCTTGAACTGTCTTGCTAGGCCCTTCTACTGTACTGAGACAAAGCAGCCTACTGCGCCACTGGCATATCTGAATATACCAGTAATGAGTTATAAAATGAGGACCCCTTAATCCTCAGCTTCTTGGGACATAGATTTCCTTCACTGCTCAGCCTGAGAGGCTGTTGACACTATGGATATCATTTGATTTCATTGTGCTGCGACAAGGCACCATGGTTGACCAACATGTTACCCTGGTAAAATCGATAGAAAGAAATTTCTACCGTAGGCAGGGTCAACACCAAGGGTCCGTTGAACGTGGGAAGGCCAGGTTAACATGTGTTATAGTTATTGAAGATTTTCTAGAGGTGGAGAAACAATTCTCTTAGAAGTTCTCCTTTTAATTCACACATCACAAGCTACTAAATTCAAAAGTTTGCACTGCCCTCGGATCACGACGGTGAATTCTTAATGCATCTAGTCAAGGTGATTTGACTTAAGCAAACCCCATAGTATGATACATACGGTTCCCCTAGTGAATGCACCTGCAGAATCAATAACTGCGAAAGTGAAAACTCAAGGACTTCTCAGCTAAAACAAGTTACACATACCAAGAGGATGATAGCCAGTAAAGCACTTGTAACAGTGTGCCTATACCGCCGTTAAGTTTTGTATATTTTACTCGTGAGGGGTATTTCGCTAGTACTGGGTGGGGGACTGAATTGGGTAGCCACCAAACCCATGCCTCTACAATCATACCCAATTCGTTACCCTCATCCCGAGACAGCACAACCCCCCTAGTGGTAAAACATGAAAAACTGAGAGGCCGTGCCTCCGTAAGAGCCTCAGGAGAAAATATGCGGGACCGGCACCACCCTGGATTGTGGGGCTCCTTTGTTGCACATGACAAAGGAGAAGTCGGCAGGTGTTGCATCTTACCGTAGACCACCCTAAAGATCGCGAAAAAAATCCTCCAGAAGTGCTCCATTTAGTAGAGGGATTTCGCAGTGAGTAAGATGGTTAATTCTAGCTTGCTGCGACGGCAATGGGTCACAGTTTAGGGGTCATTCCCCACCCAAGAGATAAACTACCGTATAATATGGTTAAAGTTTGGATAGTTAAGCTACCGTAGATGTCGAATTTTCTTAGCTAGGTAAACAATCGCAGCCCACCCTAACCCACACTGCAATAAGCAAACATCACAACTAACTCATCCTGAATCTGCGAAATCCCTATTTTCAAGTCCGCTTGTTGCGACACTAAACACAGTTGCTACAGAGAATCCCTCTAAGTTAGTTGGTAGGCACATAGCAAATTGCGGAATTCAAGAATCCTCATCTGTCTAGTTAAGGCCAAACTCTCAATAAAACTGTGAAGGCTCTTTGATCAGAGCAACACTTGGTTGGATATAGGTCTAGTGAATGCAATTCAATAATCAATCTCTTGGGAAAAAAAAAAGAGAACCTGTGGAGCTCCCGACTCCCTTTCCCCCCCAAAAAAGCACCTAAACAGAAGACATTGTCGCCAACAAAGTGACATCGTCCTTGCACTAAATTTTCACAAGTATTCTTGGGTTTGCCAAGCATTCCAAGAAGCTCTCCTTTGTTTGTCGCGATATGATAGCGGCAATCAGCGGGCGGTGTTCTGAGGGCTGAGGGTGCCTCACCTGGATATTTTTCCCTGGTGTGACTTAATGGAGAAACAGCTCCTAAGTTTTGTATGTTCCGCAAACCTCGCTTGTGGAACATACAAAACTTAGGCGCTGTGCCTCCGTAAGTTTACCTACTCGAGTACAGTAGTTCACACAGTATCCTCAAATTACTAGACCGCAACTCTGGATGCAGATACAATAGGTGGCTGTCTAATTCAAACAAAACTCACTTTATGACAAGCCCCCCCAGGTGAGCACACTTGGACAATCGGCCTCTAAAAGAAAAAAGAAAAAAAGTAGAGCACTTGCCTTCCTCCAACTACAAAAAAAGATTAGACATATTGGGGGGACATGGCAACTGGTGAATAAGCATTATTCTTATATTTCAGTGGAAAATCTCTCCTCAATTGAGCTTGGCAGAAGCCGATCAGCAGTTGCGTCCGGCTGTGAAAGGACTCGTCTCATTGAACCACCCGGAGGCTAACTCTTGTTTTATCCTCGTCCTGTACTTCTATCCGTGCTCTCGTTGAATCGTATACGTCCCCTAAGCCTAAGCTATATTTCATTGTAAGGAGCTTCTATCGCCTCCGATGGAGTTTCCTCTAGGATGGCCCCGGCATTTAGACACTGGTAGGAATCTACCCTTGGATCTATTAGCTCATATGTTGGGAGATTTTTTGCTGTGGTCCCTCTGTCTACTTACATTTCTGAAGCCGTCGCAGGAATGTTCTTTATGATGCCCTCCTCCAAACGCTTGTCCATTGCATCTGGTGCTGTATCCCCATCGATTTTCCCTCTGAGTAATAGAATGCTATCATTCCTGGTGGGTCCAATGCATATAACCACTACCCTCCTACCAAGATGCCTCTCCTGTTGAACATCATCGGCAATCACTCCGCACGGAAAAATTCTTTCTTTATACATTTCCTATCATGTCGCTCATTAGTTTTAGTTTCCTTTGTCAATCATTATCAATCAAAGAGGAGGAACGGAGAGATCTAGTTTGCATAGTGCAAGATTCGCATACATAGCTAGAAGTATTAGGAATGCTTTGCGGAGGGATGCTCGGAATACTGAGAGAAAGGGGACCGGAACTCATTTGTTTTATGCACATTCCTGGAATGACTCCCGCAGGTTGGGAAGTTCGCAAACGCTCTTTATATTGTTTATATAAACTCTCCCTTCTGCCATAGCCAGAAAGGATAAGCAAGCTGGATACGAATCCAAAAGAATATACAGCTGTTTCCTCCTTGACTTCATTGCTCCCCTTTCCCACTCTCTGGCATCTGTCCTCTCGCCAATCTTCAATCAGCAACTCATAACAACATCTCCACTCTACCCGGGATAGGCAATCCCCCGGCCAGAAAACCCGAGTACTTGGGGACTTGTGTAGAATTCAGTTTAGTGAATAAACCGGCTTCGACCAATGCATATGAAAGTAAGCCGCGGAGATGAGATATCTTGTAAGTTAACCTCTCTACATACAACTTCGCCCAGTCCCGGTTTTTGCTCCCTGGTGACCTCTTCCTTGCCTTGGAAAGCCTATGCAATTTTTGTCAGAGTTTACGGAAGCGGATAGCTGTCTGAGATAAAGAAAGCCGATCGAGGAGGGGCAAGACGGGATAATAGTTTTAGTTGTTTCATTTGTTCTAAACGGAAGGATAGACGGAAGGGTTCCTGGTTATGTCATTCCTTTATTCAGAGTACGGAGGTACGCAGGCAAATGAGATTACAGATGGATAGGTGTGGCAGACGATAGAATGATTGAGAGAGTTTCATTATTTTTATATAGACTTAGGTTTGGTTAGTTAGTTTAGAGGATGACGAGCGAATGAAGTTTCTGATTTTCCCTAGTACCCTTTTAGTTGAGCCCTAGTCTCGTTCGACCGTTTGACCATGGTGGGATTTATGCCCCGCAACAATTTTTACCGGGATGACCTCCGGTCCACAAACAACCTGTTTTAGGAGAGAAAAAACCCGTGGGGAATTGTTTCTTCCGGGGAGAGAAGTCGAAGTAGAAGCATGCAACTGCAACGCTTTGTCCCCTTACATAATCTCATAACCTATCTATTACCAAGAACTAGCCTGACAGCTTCTTGACAACATCTTTACTTTATGGAGAACACGATTTCTTGCCTGATGTAGATTTTGCCGACCCCCAGAAGTCCGTGGCAGAACAGGGCCGAACTATAGGGATCTCCTCCACTAGCGTTATCAAACAAATTCCAATACTCCATGGTTGATAAGAGGCAGTCTCTCACACATCTTGCACCCAGTGAGCTGGAATATTATAGTGCCGTGTCCAGGATTCATGTGGGGGTAACCATGTGAGAATCTCAGCCCTCCCGTCGGCACCGCCGAAGTTATTCACGTTATACACAATGCTGAGTGAGTTGTTATTAAAGGAGTTGGCGTTCGTGAATTAGTTGCTATTTTCCCTTACACGAGATTGTGATATTTCTATTTGCAATAATACAAATACGACAGCAAAGAGCAACTAGAGTAAATACTGCGCAACTTTTTCTCTACCTCTTAACTTGCGAAACCGATGGTAAAGACAGAAGTATACAAGTATCAGGCAACAAGTATCCCAACATCGATCACCACGTCACTTACAACCACAGTCATTGAAATTGCACCTTTGTGTGATCAATCACATTTTGGTTTTCGGCTGAAACAGGTTTATTCCTGTCTAGTGAAAATACAATAGGACCAGCGATAGAACTGCTAGTGCTGGTGCAAAGGGAGACTTCAGTGGACCGGAAGTAAGAGATAATAGTTGAAGGACAAATTGGACTTAGGGATCGCCGTTCAACCAAGTGTATTCTTAGACTGAAGGTCTGTCGAAGTCTGCTGTCTCCTGCTAGCCAGGAGACTGGTTTAAATACAAAACCCAGGAGGAATAGCCTTCCTGCAATCACGATCATTACCAGTAGCTGTGTATATACCGGAATCCTGTAATCCTGCAAGACCAAAGAAAGAAACATAGCTCTGCCTTCACCAGTGTTTGTTAGGCGCACGGACTCCCCGTAAGGATTTAAAGGGCAAAGTTACCCTACCTTGATGCACACGAACTTCGAAGGAAAAAGATAACACGCCCCTCCAGCCCCAGCGTTGGGACGGCGCGTCCTGACTGGCCGCCTGGGTACTGGCGTCCCAACACCAAAGACCAGGATCAATGGAATACATCTTATAACACCGTATACATCGCGGCCGTCCGTCCGACCGGATCCTGTTCGCAGGGTATATGAGGGGAGACATTCGGGCACCTTGTGCAAGTGGAGGCAGGTGAATCAGATGACGGCGCATAAGGTTACAGACACTTGAAGACAAGCAGTCGAATGGGTAGGTCGAAAGTAACGGGACGTTTTGCACGAAAGTTAGTCCACTCGTACCTACAAAGACGTGTAGAGTATGAAGGAGGTAACTATGCCCAGTAAGTGGATCGGGTGCATCCACAGAAGAAAAATTGGTAACAGATAGAGTCCGAGGGAAAAAGCCCATAGATGCAATCCCAAGGACAAGTCGTGTAATGCTGGAAGACCAGAATACAACATGCAGTTGCATGTTGAATTCTCGATGGAACCAACCAAGGAAGAATGGCCATCTTCTGTCCAGTGAGTTAGACTACCCACGGTGAGTACGGGGGCAAGATAATTTGTAACCATTGTTGCCAACGGATCAACGTATGAGCTGACACCTGACGCGGTCTCTCCACCATCAGGGATAACAGAAGCGCAGACCAATAAGTTGACCATCGGAGCAAAAGGTGTGGTAGAGAGTTTTCAGGGACTACGAGTGTTCCCACTCTGGTGAGGTTTGCAGAGTTGCAGGCAAGATGCTTAGTTAGTATAGAGTTAGCATGGATACCGTGATTGCTCAGAAGCGGATTATAAATATCCAAGCATCTTCGCTGCTATTAAAAAGGAACAAGCACAGAGAAGAGATCTTATCAGTATAATAAGTTATCTACACTTTTATATCGTTACCAATACTTTGACCATCTATACCGAAGTGAATAATTATATCTAGCCTACATTACTTGTGTGTTCTTAACGAGTTCTCCGATATAATTACGATTAAGGTTCTGGCTGTCGGAATACCTCACGCCGAAGGTACCACCTAACAGTATATTGATACTTCTCATCGTAACCGAGACGAATGTTTGGCAGAGACACTGATACTCGCAAACCCAATACTATTTTCGAACCAAGACCCTTAAGGACTGCCGCTGTAGATGAAGTCCTCATATCAGCAAAAAAAAGTACCTTGTGTTCTGTCTCTCCCCGCTTACCCTGTGCGCCGGACGTTCCAGGGGCTTATAACGTAAACTCATGTTCTGGGTGCGTCCGCCTGGGCTCATTCCCTTCGGAAGTGAAAGGGCCGCGCCCAATGCGTCCGGATGCTGACTTGCACGTCAGGACGCATTGGATGCGGCCCTTTTTGCCTCCTGACGCATTTGACACCCCCTGGCCCAGCCACCCCCTTGATACTCTACCCCCAGCGCCCAGCCTCTTCATACCTTCGCTCCCAATACACCCGATCCCATGCTGCCCTTTTGCAGACATCTTGCGGCCGTGACATCTCTCCTCCCGGGCGGGCCCCCCCCCGCGCCCCCCCCCCCCCGGGGGTTGGCCGGGTAACACTCGCGGGTTTA